>Ga0209417_1003568_pt1 | contig 20521 bp, 22 predicted proteins | sample RifGroF2_FD_184002 | JGI IMG/M metagenome (GOLD analysis project Ga0209417, IMG submission 184002) | Groundwater microbial communities from Rifle, Colorado, USA - Groundwater F2 (SPAdes) (version 2) | ecosystem: Environmental > Aquatic > Deep subsurface > Groundwater | place: Rifle, Colorado... | reverse complement strand
CCTGCCGCAACCGCTTTTATCGCATCATCGGGGCCTGTCTGACAGTCGCCTCCGGCAAATACCTTTTCGTTTGATCTTAAGGTATCTGAATGAACTTCAAAAGTTCCCCATCTGGTTACTTTAAGCCCGATCGTCTCTGAAAATTCAGGTTCGACCTTCTGTCCGATCGCCATTATGCAGACATCAGCCTCTATATAAAATTCTGATCCTTCTTTGGGCACCGGGCTTCTTCGACCGCTTTTGTCAGGTTCACCTAATTCCATTTTCAGACATTCTATTTTCAATCTGCCTGAAGGAAGTTTTTCGATCTTTGTGGGGGTTGAAAGTATTTTAAGTTCGGCTCCTTCTTCTTTCGCCTCCCTTATCTCTTCCCTGTTCGCAGGCATCTCCTGCTCTGTCCTTCTGTAAAGTATCTTAGCTTTTGCTCCCAGCCTGATAGATGATCTGGTCGCATCCATAGCTGTGTTCCCGCCGCCGACTATAACGGCTTCCTTTCCGACGAAAGGTTTTTCGCCTTTTGATACTTTTTCCAGGAATTCAACGCCTGAATAAACTCCTTCCGTATCCATTCCCTTTATGGGCATATCGCTTCCGATCTGAGCGCCGACGCTTATAAAGAGCGCATCGTTTTCCTTATGAAGCAGATCGAAGGTTATATCTTTTCCGACCTTGACGCTGTATTTAACTTCAACGCCCTGCCTTAAAATAAAATCAATTTCTCTTTGAAGTACATCTGACGGAAGCCTGTAGTCCGGAATACCCCACTTGAGCATACCGCCGAGTTTATCATGCTGCTCGTAAAGCGTGACTGCATGCCCGAACCGTCTGAGATAGAACGCTGCCGTCAGCCCTGCAGGTCCGCCGCCTATTATTCCGACTTTCCTACCGGTTGAAGCAGCCGGTTTAAGGTCCATGATCTCATCTTTCTTTTTGAAAGTCTGATCTCCTATATATCTTTTGAGCGATCTGATCGCGATCGGTTTTCCGTTATGACCGACTGCGCATACATCCTCGCATTTCGCCGTACAAATCCTGCCGCAAGCTTCAAGCATCGGATTGGTCTCAAACATGATCCTCAAGCCTTCATCAATATCTTTGTTTCTAATTGAATTTATGTATTTCGGTACATCCATGTGCGTCGGACAGGCCTGAATACATATTCCGCAGTCAAGGCACCTTCCTGCTTCGGCCATAGCCTGCTCGTCAGTGAATCCTTCAGCATATTCGTCAAAATTTTTCTTTCTTTTATCCGGCTCGATTTCATTCATGTGCTGCCTGTTGGGATCAACAAGCCACGATTCTGCCGATCTTCTATAACCTTTTTCCGATTTATTCCATTTTTTATCGTCAACACCGGGAATGAATCTGTAATCGTCGGAATTTTCCGATATCCATGTGTAGTCGTTCGACATTCCCAGTGATCCGGTCGGACATATATCAACGCATAATGCACACCAGCAGCAGCGTCCATAGTCGATAAGCGGCCTTAATCCGCTGTCTCCCGGCTTAGCCTTAACAGAAGCCACATCCACAAGGTCTATCGCAGCATTCTGGCATATTTCTTCGCAGGAACCGCAGCCTATACATTTGTCAACATCGTTTATATGAAATCCTCTGTACAGAGGAGATCCCTCTCTTTCTGAAAGAGGTTTTAAGATCGTATCAGGCTTCTCGAATGCTCTTTTCCATGCGTTGAACGGGGATATAACATCTCTTAAACTCATTTTTACCTCTCTATTTCAGGGGGATATGTTTGCAGCGACACCATTATTCCGAATATATCTGCGTTAGTATTTCCTTCAGCCAGTTTTTCAAGAAGGGACATTGCGTGTGTATAGCTCGGGCCTTTTACATGCACCCTTTGCGGATACTCGCTTCCGTCGGTGACCATATAATAACCGTACTCGCCTCTGCCTGATTCAGCCCTGACATAAGTTTCTCCTGCAGGGATCTTCCAATGCATAATGTCGGGAATGAATGTTCTTACAGGTCCGCTTTTGGGCATCTTTGCAAGGATCTGTCTGATCAGATTTATTGAAAGAAGACATTCCTCCCTCCTAAGCTCTGTTCTTGCATAAACATCACCTTCAGTTCCTGTTATGACATCGAAATCAAGCTGATCATATATCAGATACGGATGATCTTTCCTTACATCGTAGCTTACACCAGAAGCTCTTGCTGTAGTACCGTTTATTCCAAAAGGTTCTATCCAGTCTTTTGGAATCCGGGCAAGTCCTTTTGATCTTGATTTGAATACTGCGTTATGGAACATGACTTTATCAATATCTGAAAGCAGTTTTTCTATCTTGACCAGGGTTTTTTCAAGGCGGCCTTCAAAACCTTCGGGGATTTCGTACCTGACTCCGCCCGGGACAATATACATGTGATATATCCTTCCGCCAGTCAGCTCTTCAAAAGAATCGAGAAGGAAATCTCTGTGCGCCACCGCCCACTGTCCTATCGTGCCCAATCCAAATGAACCGGCCTGTCCGCCCAGACCCATTACAGTTGCACCCAGCCTTGCCATTTCGAGGTTCAAAGCACGGATCCATTTAGCTCTTTCAGGTATTTCAATTCCTGAGAGTTCTTCTACCGCGGTCGCGAAAAGATATTCATTCGTGTCCGGTTCGGGAACACAGATCCTGCATACTATCGGAAAACAGTTGATGAACTTTCTTCTTTCCATCAGCTTTTCAAAACCTCTGTGCAGATATCCGACATGGGTCTTGAGCAATTTTATCTCATCGCCTTCGAGAAGAAGTTCAATAGACATATTGCCTGTGATGCCCGGATGCTGGGGTCCCTGCCAAATCTTCACATATTTGCCGGATTTGAGATCGTATTCTTGTGTGTCATTCCAAATAGGTTTCATAATATCCAACTGATTTTATTTTTTTCTTACGGTTTTAGCTATGCCGTTCTTAACTTCAGCTTCAACGGGGTACAGCTGTTCTTCCATCTGAGCGACATTGTCTTTTGTATATCTTCCCGGACGCGGAAAGTATGTTTCTTCCGAATACTTTTTCGTATCAAAATCTTTTCTCATCGGAGGAATTTCCTGCCAGCCTTCAAGCGCGAAAGGATCATTTACCCTCGGACATCCGGGAAAATCTATTCCGAAAAGCTCTTTGATCTCCCTTTCATATACCCTTGCGCCGGCCCAGAGATTGTTGATGCTTACCATAGTAGGATTCTTCCTGTCTATGAAGGTCTTCACGCTCACATCAGTTTTATTGGAGTAATTGTGAAGATGATACACAAGCTCGAACTGATCTTTTTCGATCCAGTCAAGCGCTGTTAAAAGAGTAAGGTGACCGTAGCCTTCAAATTCTTTAAGGTAAAGTACGCATCCTTCAAGGTCTTTTTTCGCGACAGTGATGAAAACAAAGTTCTTTCTCTGCTCTTTAACATTTTTAGCGTTGAATTTTGATCTTAATCTTTCTATAAGCTCTTTCATTCTTACCTCTACCAGTTATAGTCGGGCATATCCCAGTCTTTTATGATCTTTTTCTGATTTGCTTTATACCATGCGAAATTCTTTGCGTACTCGTTGGCTCCTTCGCCTCTGCCCTCTTTTATTCTCTTTTTGAGTTCGTCAAAACCGGCGATGAGAGCTTCGGGTCTCGGCATGCATCCGGCTACATAAACATCTACAGGTATATAATGATCGAGCCTGTTTATTGTATTGTAGCTGTCCCAGTACATTCCGCCGTTGATCGTGCAGCTTCCCAATCCTATGACAAATTTAGGGTTCTGCATCTGCTCGTAGCTTCTGATTATCCTTTTGAGAGTTTTGACGGACACATAACCGCTGATTATAAAAAGATTTGACTGCCTCGGAGTAGGTCTCGGCGCGATCCCGAATCTTGATATATCGTATCTGGCGGTATATAAAGGACGCATCTCAATAGATCCGCAGCCAGTGCCGAAAGCCAGCAGCCATAATGAATTTGCCTGAGCCCAGTCATAGAACTTCTGAATGATATTGTTCATTCTCGGAACTTCTTTGGGCAGAGCCGTGCAGAAAAGCTCGGGATCAGAGAAATCCGGCTTGATGATTTTATTTTCTTCGTTATCAGCTTCAGTCATTTAAATCTCCGGATCTTAATTTTTGAATGTGTAAATAAGAACAGCTATTATACCCGTTGCAGTAGGTATCCTGATGAACCACCTTATTGAGTTTTCAAGCGTAAATCTCGGATTTACCACACCTACGAAAACGGCGAACATGTAAAGAGTGAAAGTTTTTCCGACCAGCACGGGGATATTAGTCGCACCGCCGAAAAAAAGGTTCATGAAAAGTATAAGTTTTGCAGACGCGAAAAACGCCCTGTTGGCCTGCATATACCCCAGAAAGTTCGAGTGATACTCAGTAGGCGGTCCGACCGGAATCTCCTGCGGCGCAAGATGCAGATTGAAAGGGGCATGCATCATCATGCCCAAAAACGCCATCATGCCGGCTAAAGTAGCGACGGGATTGGTCATCATGTTCCAGTTGCCGATCCCTCCCTGCTGCGCCGCCACGATCTCGGTGATCGAGAGCGTTCCGTGCTGGGCTGCGAGCGCGATCACTGCAAGCGCGAACGGTACTTCGGACACGGTTACCTGCGCAAGTCCTCTCATGATTCCCATCGGAGAATAAGGGTGACCCGATTCTGCCGCGCCTAATGCCATTCCGAGCTGTCCGAAAAATATGAAATATATTACGAGCAGAAGATCACCCGAAAAACTGAAATTCTGCATCCAGACCGAACCGAAAACGACGGGCATGAACAGGAAAAGCCCTATTCCGCCTGCGAATCTGAATACGGGACCGAGCCAGAACATTAAGCCGTGTGAAATGGCTGTTCTGACGCCCATTACTTTTAAAAGATTTACATAGGGCTGCCATACCGGAGGTCCGAATCTTCCGTGAACTCTGGCTATGATCTTATAAACAACACCTCCGAGAAGCATCCCGTAGTTGAATATTACGAACATCGACAAAAAGGCATATAATAGAGTTGTCCAGAAATTGTCCATTATTTAACTCCTACGGTAACATAGAAAAGCACTACGCTCATCATCAGAATATAGAAAATGTATGTTTGTGTATTGCCGGTATATATTTTTCTGAGAGAATCTGAAATTGTGTAAGTCCATTCGGAAACGGCTGCCCAGAAATTTTTTGCATAGGGAGCGATCATCCAGCCTAAAGCTCTTCTGTAAGGCCTGAAAAATTCATATGCGAAATGTGTAAGTTCAGGAGTTTCGGGTCTTTCAGCAGAAAAAACTATATTGAACTGCTTAACTTTCTGAATTTTAGGCATTTTTATCAGAAGACCGGCAGTCAGTACGACAAATATCGTTCCGACGATGATCATTACCGTTGTGCCGTTCCAATAGCCTAATGAAGTGTATGCTGTTCCGTCCGTCCATGTTACGCCCTGACCGAAGACCGGCTCAACGATCCTGGTGATCTGTTCAATGAGAAGCTTAGGGAAAACTGAGAACAGGAAAATAACCATTATAAGTATATATTGAGGAACAATGAACCATGCCGGCGCTTCTTTGACATTTCTGAATTCGTTCTTAGGCTGTCCCAGGAATATAGCATGAATAAGTCTGAAGCAGTAAAGGAACGCTACCGTGCTTGCAAAGAATGCCGCTCCGGTCTGAAGATACCAGCCTTTTTCGATCAGTGCTTCATATAAAAGCCATTTAGCTCCGAATCCCGTAAGCGGAGGAACGCCAGAGATAGCGATGATACCGAACATGACTGCCGTGAAAGACCACGGCATTTTTTTTATAAGTCCGCCCATTTTATACATATCAGCGGTGCCTGTTCTATAAACAACACCGGCTATCGCCAGAAACAACACTCCTTTGATAAGAAAATGATTGATCATCTGGAACATTGCCGCCGTCCAGCCCAGACCTGACATTATAGAAAGAGCCAGGATTATATATCCGACCTGCCCCATACTTGAATATGCGAGAAGCCTTTTTGCGTTCTCTTCGTGAATAGCCATCATTGTCCCGATCAGCGCGGTGAGCGCACCTATCCAGCTTAGGATATATGCAAGATCTATATATTCCGTCCTCGGAATGCCCATAGTCAGCAGAAGCATTACGAAGCCGAATATTCCGGCTTTTGAAAGCAGTGCTGAAATGAACGGGGTCACATCGTCTTCGGCTTTTGAATAAGCCCCCGCGATCCATATATGAACTCCCAGAGCAGCTGTTTTAATTAGAAAACCCAGCGATATTAAAATAAAAGCCGTCATCGAGTTTTCGTTGGCTATAGAAAATATTCCGTAACCTAAAGCTTGGGGATTTTCTGAATATGCTAACGCAAATCCCATCAGTATAAGGAAAGCTCCGCCAAGTGAAAACATTATATAGCTGAACGATTCTTTTTCGGAATCCCTGCCTCTGTGGATCAGAAGATATGATGTAACGGTCATGATCTCCCAGGATATAAAGAAATTAAGGATGTTTTCAGCGTTTACCAGTGCGATAAGCGACCCGATCATAAGCATAAGAAGACCGTAAAAAGTGCTGCTTTTCTTTTTTCTGTTCAGCGTTGCGATCGTCAGTACAAAAGCTCCGAACACGAACATCGCATTGAAGAAGAGAGGAAAACCGCTTTGATGAGTCAGAAATAAATAACCGTATAAGAAAATTGAAGCCAGTGAAAGTACTCCTTTTATCTTTTCCGGAAGAAATCTGAGACCGAGCAGCGCTAATCCTGCAGTGTATGGAAGGTAATAACCCATGTGGGTGTGATTCTGCCTGAAAAAATAATAGAAAGATACAATAAGAAGCATAATGTTCACAATCTCGATAGCAAGTACTTTATATGAATCATATGCCACGATATCTTTCTCGTAAGTTTTTTTCAGCGTCACTCCAAGCCATTTCAGCATGTATCCGGCTTCAAAAAGCGATCCGAGAAGAATTATGAATATCCAGAAGAACTCAAAATTGGCCGAAAGATCAAGAACCAGATTCCATTTACCCCAGAATCCGGGGAAAGGCGGCATTCCCGTCAGAGCAAGAACCATAACGATGAATATGCCTAAAAGTACCTTGTTCTCTCTGATCACTCCCCATTTTCTGTAATCGTTCTTTTTTATTATTCCTGTGATCCAGAAAAGACCTGCTTTTGCAAAAAAATGGTTAAGCAGAAGAGGAAGCACTGCAGCAAAAAACAGCCCTTCATTTTGCGAGAATACCGACCATGCGGCTGCGGCCATTACCAGACCCATCTGAGCTACAGAAGAATATCCGAGCATCCTTCTCGGGCTTGTCTGCATAAGTCCCATAAGGTTTGATACTACAAATGTCAGAGAACCAATGAAAATTATCATGCTCAGGATCTCATCAGACACAATGGGCATGATCTTGTACAAAGAGTAAAATACAGCTGCGGTACCTGTAGCGGAGGCGAGTCCGGTAATTCCGGGATTAACTCCGTCGTAAGCATCGATCGCCCAGCCGTTCGAGGGGAACTGCTTCATCTCTATTATAAATGAAAATATCAGTAGAAAGGATCCTATTGAAAGGAGTTTAACATTATCAACATTCAGTACATATTGTGACATGCTTTCTATTCCGAGCGTTCCGGTCAGAGAATACAGAATTATTATTCCGAGCAGAAGAAAAACTGAAGCGAGGCCGCCGGCGATCATATATTTTAACCCGCCCGTCAGCGAATTAAGTTTTAAGTCCATGCCGACTAGCGAGAAAGTCGCGATCGAAGTTATCTCCAAAAAAACAAAAAGGTTGAAAATATCCGCAGTAAGTATAAGACCGTTCAGGCCAAGTACCATTAAAAGGAACAGTATCATAGCTTTATAACCTGTCTCTTTTATCTGCGTTGACATGTATATTGCGCCTACGACAGCTATTAAATTTACAGCTGTTATAAATATTGCTTCTTTAAATCCCAAAAGAAAGTTTATTGAAAGAGGCGGTTCAACTCCGGCGGTATAGAACATTGCTGGTGCCTGACCATCGAATAAGAATGACCATAACCATTGGTAGCTTATTGCGGATACCGCTATCAGACTCATAAAAAATACTGTCAGTGCTACTCTTCTGCCTGCTTTTGATATAAGCGGAAGAAGAAATCCCGTTCCGAGAAGTATTGCTACAATATAAAGAGGGTTTACCATTTTAGATCCTTATATTCGGTTATTGACAGAGTCTTCTTTTTCTGATAAAGTCTTATCACGAATGTAAGCATCAGCGCATTCACAGCTACTCCGATCACAATTGCGGTCAGAACAAGCGCCTGAGGTACCGGATCGACTATCATTTCCGCTGCGCCTTTCACCAGCTCTGATGAGTCAAGTATAGGAGCTGTATGTCCCTTAATAAAGCCGAATGTGACCATCACAAGCTGCAAACCGGTTTCAACAATAGCCAGCGCAAGAACTATCTTTATCATATTCTTCTGCGTAAGCAGTCCCCAGAACCCAATAATCATAAGGATAAAACCGATAATGTGAATTATATTCATTTTTAATCCTTCTTCATATTATCAATTATACTTGCAAGCTCCGTGCCGACTTTAAGCCCGACCAGAGAATATATTACAGGTATTGCTCCCGCGCTCAGTAGCATGCCGAATTCGCCAAGCGGAAGGATCCTGTTATCAAGAAAGTTATTCGCTCCGAAAAGAAGAAGTCCCAGGATACCTATCAGCACATAAAATGCGCCTGAAAAAGATTCTATAATATTGAAAAGACCGTGATTTATCTTATAGTTAACATCTGAAAGGAACAGAAGAAGCACTGCTGAAGCTATTACTGCACCACCCTGAAATCCTCCTCCCGGAGAAAGATGCCCGTTTATAAAAATATAGACTCCGAACATAACTATAATCGGAGTAAGAAGTTTCGTACCGGTTTGAAGTATTTCGCTCGACTGTCTTTTTGATGGTGCAGCGTACTCTTCGTCCTCTTTCCTTCTTCTTAGAAGGACGGCAACACCTGTTGCGGCTATAAAAAGCACTGATACTTCGCCCAGAGTATCAAGTCCCCTGTAGGTTACAACTATCGATGTAACAATATTCTGTGTGCCAAGCTCGGAAGCTCCTCTTTCTGCGTATCCGCGGGCTACTCCTGAAAGTTCGCTTTTTTCCGTTATATTTGAGTACAGCTGATAAAACATGACAGCCATGAATACAAGCAGAACTGCGGCGAATAATTTCTTAATCATTTTCTTCCTCCGCATCTTTTGTTTTGTGAAGAGCGTAAAGGAAAATAAGCGTTGATAATCCTGCTCCAATCGCCGCTTCGGTCATCGCCACATCAGGTGCCTGCAGAAGTAAATAGATTATGCTTGCAAATAAGCTTACGACCCCGACTGCTATTACTGATGAAATAAGGTCTTTTACCACCATTGCAAGTATAGCGGAAAGTATCATCGCAATTCCCATAAGTATGATAATGCCATGCTGTAATTCCATTACTTCACCTCCGCTTTGCTTTCTTTCTCTTTCAGCTTGTCTATCACGCTTTTTTCTGTCAGAGGTATTCCTTTAAAATGCGCAGCTCTTGCGAGTGCGTGGGATGAGATCGGATTTGTAATTGCGATAAAGATTATAAGTATAAGTATTTGTCCTATCCATTCGGTATGACATACGCCGATCCCCATAAGCGTCAGCATCGTTCCAAGCGTAGTCGCTTTTGTTCCGGCCTGCATCCTGTTATACAGGTCGGGCATCCTGTAAACCCCGAGAGCGCCGAGAAATAAAAATATCGAACCAGTCAGCGTCAGTATAGACCCGATCAATGTGTTTATCTGCATTACAGGCCTCCTTCAAGATAGCGGGCAACCGCTACAACACCGATAAAACTTAATATCGCGTAAACCATACCTACATCAAGAAATATTACCCTTGCTGAAAGACAGGCTATAAGAACGATAAGAGAAATTGAAATTACAGTAAATGTATCCAGAGCTACGGCCCTGTCTGCCATAGACGGACCTTTTATCATTCTCAATGTTGCGAGTATTATCCCTGCAGACACAAAATAAGTGGAAATCTGCAGTATGATTTCAGGCAGTTTATCCAAAGATCACCTCCAGATATTTTTCAAAGTTACTGACTATTTTTTCAGTTGCACCGGTTTCTTCCTTGTCTTTTACATCTATCCAGTGAATGTATAGCGTATCATCTATCATATCGACTGTCAGAGTTCCCGGCGTCAGAGTGATGGAATTTGTTAGTATAAGCCTTCCCATCCGCGATTTAAGCTTCGTTTTTACGGTTACTATACCGGGATTTATTGGAATAACAGGCTTTATGACCCTGAAAGCAACATCAATGTTGGATTTCACTATCTCCACAAATAATATGATGACATAAAAAAGACTGTAGCCGATCTTCTTCGGATGCAGGATCGGGCTTACTAAATAATTCCTGTAAATGATACTCACCGCTAAAGCGAGTATTCCGGTCACAAGAAGATTGTTCACATTTGTTGTCCTCGTCCATACAAAATAGAATAGAGTAAGAACAATTGTCGAAAATATTACCTTTACGATCTTATCCATTATTTATCCCTGCAGTATATTTATCTTTCATAATATACATTATATTATTCTATTGCAACAATGATATTTTCAACAATTTTCAACTCCCGGAGATTTTACACCTGTAAATTTTACCCATGATTCGTTAAGAAGCTGAAGACCTTTGAGTATTTCTTCTTTTTCGGCTTTCGAAAGGCTTTTAAAAAGCATGTCATAGTATCCTGTAGTTCTTTTCTTCAGATCCTTTATAAGTTTTTCCCCTCGGGGAGTTAAAGATACTATTATTCCGCGTCTGTCATCGGGGTCCATATCTCTTCTAAGAAGGGATTGTTCTTCTAGCTGGCTGACTATCTTTGTGACACCGCCGGATGTAATTCCCAGCTTTTCAGCAATATCCTTTACTGACAGATTATTATTTACAAGGAACTGTTTCATGCAGTTAAGCTCGGAGCAGGAGATTTTAAGTTCTACTGCTATTGTTCTGTCTTTCAGCTGACATTTGCCTTTTATGGAGTTTAGTGATCCTGATATTTGTTCGATTAGAGCGTCTTTCATTTACCTGCTCAATTATTTACTTGGTAATTTATTTACCCGGTAAACATTTGTCAAGTAAATTTTTAAAAATAAAAAAAGGAACCTTTTTGAGTTCCTTTTTCTTTAAAATTAAGATCTGTTTCTAGTGTTTGTGTCCGCATCCGCATTCGTGATCGTGACCGTGTTCATGACCGTCGTGGTCGTGACCGTCTTCACATCCGCAATCGTCATCGCCGCATCCGCATTCATCGCTGTACGGATAATTAATAGCCGCATGAGCAGCCGCAAGTTTTGCGATCGGTACGCGGTAAGGCGAACAGCTTACTTCGTCCAGTCCTATCATGTGGCAGAATTCTACCGAATCAGGGTCTCCGCCGTGTTCTCCGCAGATACCGATGTGAATGTTCGGATTAGTTTCTTTAGCTACCATTACGCAATGGTACATAAGATTGCCGACTCCTTCGCGGTCTATAGTCTGGAACGGATCCTTATCGTATATCCCGAGATCTACATATTTGCCGAGGAAGCTGCCTGCATCGTCCCTTGAGAATCCGCAGGTCATCTGGGTAAGGTCGTTCGTACCGAAGCTCATAAAATCGCACTCTCCGGCAAATTCCTGAGCGGTCAGAGCGGCTCTCGGAACCTCGATCATTGTTCCGACTTTATAGTCAACTTTACCTTTCGCGCCAAGTTCAACCGCAACCTGCTCAATTATTTCTTTTACGATCATATATTCTTTTACTTTACCAGTAAGCGGTACTTCGATCCACGGTTTTGAACCTTTTACATTCATTGCCGCTTTAAATATCGCTCTCGCCTGCATTCTTCCGATCTCCGGATAAACCACGGCAAGACGGCATCCTCTGAATCCAAGCATAGGATTGAACTCGTGAAGGCTGCTTATAGTATGTTTAAGCTGTTCAACTGTTACATTGATCTCTTTTGCAACGCCGATAATATCATCTTCTTCTTTAGGTAAAAACTCATGAAGAGGCGGGTCTAAGAGTCTTATTATCATAGGTTTGCCTTCAAGAACCTTAAACATCTCTTCAAAATCCTTCTGCTGAAACGGTTCGATCTTTGCGAGAGCTTTTTCTCTTTCGGGAGTTGTTTTAGCCACTATCATTTCTCTTACGGCTTTGATCCTTGAAGGTTCAAAGAACATGTGCTCAGTTCTGCATAGCCCTATACCTTCAGCACCGAATTTTACGGCAACTGCTGTATCGTGGGGAGTATCAGCGTTTGTTTTTATCAGAAGCTCTCTGAATTCATCTGCCCACTCCATAAGGGTGCCGAAATCGCCGGACAGCTCTGGATCTACAACAGGAATTGCTCCCTCATACACTGTTCCTTCGCTTCCGTTTAGCGTGATCACATCGCCTTCTTTGAATGTTTTATCACCGAAAGTTAATGTCTTTTTTTCTTCATTTATTTTAGCGTCTGAACAACCCGCAACACAGCATTTGCCCATGCCTCTGGCAACAACAGCTGCATGAGAAGTCATACCGCCCCTGGAAGTCAGGATACCCTCGGAAGCGTTCATACCGATAAGGTCTTCAGGTGACGTTTCGTTACGAACTAAAATCACTTTTTTACCAGTTTCGTTCAGATCGTGAGCTTCGTGAGCGTCAAATACGATCGCGCCTACTGCTGCGCCGGGAGACGCAGGAAGGCCTTTGCCGAGAGGTTTCATACCTTTTACGATCTTCATATCAAGCTGAGGATGGAGAAGCTGGTCAAGTTGAGCGGGTTTCACTCTGAGAATGGCTGCTTCTTTATCGATAAGACCTTCCCCGTGCATGTCAACTGCCATTTTAACTGCAGCTGCGGCAGTTCTTTTACCGTTCCTGGTCTGTAACATCCACAGTTTATTTTCTTCGATCGTGAATTCCATATCCTGCATGTCTTTATAATGTGTTTCAAGTTTGTCTTTATATGAAACGAGTTCAGTATATATAGCCTCATTCTGCTCTTTTAGGGTCAGGATCGGCTTTGGAGTTCTTATACCTGCAACCACATCTTCGCCCTGAGCATTCATCAGGTATTCGCCATAGAACAGGTTCTCACCCGTGCTCGGGTTTCTTGTAAAACACACACCGGTACCGCTTGTTTCGCCTTTATTGCCGAAAACCATGACCTGAATGTTTACTGCAGTTCCTGCAAGGTTCTTCAGATCATTCAGTTTTCTATACAGGATCGCCCTGTCGTTGTTCCATGAACGGAATACGGCTTCAATAGACATTCTTAGCTGTTCCTGAGGATCCTGCGGGAATTGCTTCCCTTTAGCCTTTTCAACGGCTTTCTTATATCTTTCGATCACTTCCTGAAGGTCTTCCGCTGTAAGATCCGTGTCAAATTCAGCTTTTTTAGCTTCCTTTACTGCGTGTAGTTCTTTTTCGAACATATCTCCCGGGACGCTCATTACAACATCACCGAACATCTGTATAAATCTTCTGTAAGAATCGTAAGCGAATCTTTTATTTCCTGTTTTTTTGATAAGACCCTGAACAGAAATATCGTTAAGTCCGAGATTAAGAACTGTGTCCATCATACCGGGCATAGAAGCTGCAGCGCCGGATCTTACAGACAAAAGAAGCGGATCGTCGTTATCTCCGAGTTTTTTACCCATTTTATCTTCAATTTTTTTAAGATGAGCTTTATACTCTTCGATGATTTCCGCCGACATTGCGTTCTTACCGTCTTTGTAGTAATCCTGACATGCTTCTGTTGAAATTGTAAAACCGGGCGGTACGGGAATTCCCAGTTTTGTCATTTCAGCCAGATTGGCTCCTTTTCCCCCGAGCAGTTCCTTCATCGAAGCGTCTCCCTCGCTGAAGTTGTAAACAAATTTCTTACTCATTTTTTCACCTTTTTTAAGCTTTTTCTTTTGCGTGCGAAATTTAAGAATTTAATGTTTTATAGTCAACACAATTTTGTGTTAATTTTTTGTTAAAAATATTAAATTTTTTTCTTGTATTTTTTAATTTTTTTCGTTATATTGGGGAATCCGTAACCGTAGGCACGGACGGTTATAATCTGAGATTAAAATGCCTAAAAAACTAAAGGAAAGGTAATCGCATTATGATGTATGTAGGATACCGCTCCAACAAGTCTCTGAACGAATACCTGAAAGAGATAAGCAAGGAAAATCTTCTAACCGCGGAAGAAGAAGTCGAACTGACCAAAACCATGCGTACTAAGGGTATTAAGGCTCAGAGAGCCAAAGAAAGAATGATCAAATCGAACCTCAGGTTCGTCGTGTCGGTCGCAAAACAGTACAAAAACCAGGGATTAAGCTTCAACGATCTTATCAATGAAGGAAACCTCGGACTGATAAAAGCGGCTTCAAGATTCGATGAAACTAAAGGTTACAAATTCATTTCTTATGCTGTATGGTGGATCAGACAGTCCATTCTGCAGGCTTTAGCTGAACAGTCAAGAGTGGTCAGGCTTCCTTCCAACAAAATATCAGTTCTGAACAAGATCCATAAAACGAGATCTGCATTACAGAACAAATTCGAAAGAGAACCGACCATGGAAGAGATAGCCGGTATAATGGAAACTTCTGAGGACGAGATCTATAATACTCTCAAGATCTCAGGGCAGCATCTATCAATTGACTCTCCTATTAAAGACGGAGAGGATAACAGGCTTATCGATGTATTAAAAAGCGATCAGTCTCCGCAGCCGGATTCAGAGATCACCGATTTCTCCCTGAGCGTTGAGATCGAAAGAGCTTTGGCGACGCTTTCAATAAGAGAAAAAGAAGTTATAACGATGTATTTCGGTATTGACAGATATGAACCTCTTACGCTTGAAGAGATCGGACAGGAACTGAGTCTGACAAGAGAGAGGATCAGACAGATAAAGGAAAAGGCACTTCAGAGACTGAGACATAAATCGCGTTCAAAGACGCTTAAAATGTATCTTGACAGATAACTTTTAAAACCGGCCGCTGCGCCGGTTTTTTTATTGACTAAAACCGTGTTTATGCTTACATTTCAGCCGATCCGATTATAAGGATCACTCCGAGTTCCGTTTCCTAAAGATAAAATTCCATGGTGCGGAACCGAAGGGTTGAGCCCGAAAGAGTTCAGCCTCCCGCGTTTGGAAAGGAGTTAAAAAAAATTCAAGAACTGAATACTCATTCCATTCGCATATAGTTAAAAAACTAAATGTGAAGGAGAAACAAATGAAAAAAAGATTCCTGGCCGTAACTTTGATGCTTATGGCCGCAATGTCCGTTTTTGCTCAGGCAAAAGCGGAACCGGTAAAAATGATACTGTCAACAACCACAAGCACCTACGAGACAGGTCTTCTTGATTACCTGTTAAAACCGTTCGAACAGGAGAACAACTGCATTATTCAGTCTCTGTCCTTAGGAACCGGTAAAGCGATCCAGGTTGCCAAAGACGGCAACGCGGATATTATTCTTGTCCACGCAAGAGCTGACGAAGATAAATTTGTATCTGAGGGATGGGGTGTAAACCGTCAGGATGTTATGTTCAATGATTTTCTTATCATGGGGCCTAAAGAAGACCCTGCAAAGATCAAAGGTGTTAAAACTGCTGCCGAAGCACTAAAGCTTATTGCCGAAGCAAAACAGCCTTTCGTTTCACGCGGAGATGAATCCGGAACTCACAAGAGAGAAAAATCTTTCTGGAAAAAACTGGAAATTACTCCTGCAAGCGCTAAGGATTCATGGTATATGGAATCCGGCCAGGGTATGGCGGCCACTTTAAAGATCGCTGATGAAAAGAACGGATATGTTCTGATCGACCGTGCCACCTATAATTTTCAGAAAGATAAAACAAGGCTTATTCTTCTAATGGACGGCGGCGATGATCTTCTGAACCCTTACGGAATAATAGCTGTTAATCCGGAAAAGTACAAACATGTTAAATATGACCTTGCTACAAAGCTCATTGAATTCATGATATCTGACCGCGGACAGAAAATGATCGCCGATTACAAGATCAACGGCGAACAGCTTTACTTCCCGAACTATAAAAATCCGAGAGTGGCAAAATAAACAGATGGACTATATTTTTCAGGGCATATCGGAAGCTTTCAGACTGATCCTTTCCAGCGATAAAGAGTTCTGGAACATAGTCTGGCTTTCGGTTAAGCTTAGTCTTATATCAACGCTGCTGGCATCCGTCATCGGGGTTCCGGCAGCTTTTTTTTTAGTTCTTAAGAAATTTCCCGGACGCGACCTTCTTATAGCAATTTCAAACAGCCTGATGTCAATACCCACAGTTGTTGTAGGTCTTTTATTTTATTCTATACTTTCACGAAGAGGGCCTGCCGGAGATCTGGGACTGCTTTTCACCCAGACAGCCGTAATTCTGGGTCAGACCTTTCTGATCCTGCCTGTAGTTGTTTCACTCACTGTTTCCACGATAAAATCACTTGATAAAAGTGTCCGGGAAACTGCAGTTTCCTTAGGAGCCGGCCGTTTTCAGCAGCTTCTGATATTCTTTTCTGAAGCAAGATTCGGCGTAGCTGCCTGTATTATTACTGCTTTTTCCAGAGTATTCGCCGAGGTCGGCGTTTCTATGATGCTCGGAGGAAATATCCGCAATTATACCAGGACGATAACAACAGCGATCGCCCTTGAGACCAGTAAAGGAGAATTCGGACTGAGCATAGCTCTGGGACTTGTTCTTCTCGCGGTAGCTTTTGCGATAAACTTTTTCTTTCTGAAATTCACTAAATTATATAGAACGGCAGACTGATGATCATACTTGACAATGCTCAAATATCTTTCAATAGTTTTAATCTGAACTCAGGCATTCTCGAATTTGAGAAAGGAAAGATTTACTGCCTTACCGGTCCCAACGGCTCAGGGAAATCCACTCTCTTAAAAATAATAGGACTCCAGATTCAGCCTGACAGCGGATCGGTAGCATTCAAAGACATAACAGTTGATTACGGTAAAAGCGATGACCTTCTTAAAAAACGCAGGAATATCAGCTATATGCTTCAGCACAGCAGGCTATTTCACTCCTCAGCATTTGAAAATGCTGCCTACGGCTTGAAGATCCGCGGATTTAACCCTGCTGAAATAAAAGAGCGCGTAAATAAAATGCTCGACCGGCTCGAGATCGGACATCTCGCATATAGAAGCCTGAAAGGACTTTCAGGCGGAGAATCTCAAAGGGTACGACTTGCAAGAAATCTAGTTATTGACGCTCCAATCTATATTCTCGACGAACCCTCCGCAGGACTGGACACAAGAGGCAGGGAACTGCTCGCTGAAATTCTTTCATCTTATAACAAAGAAAAAGGCGCGACTATCATTTTTACATCACATCATAAAGAGGAAGCCTATCGGTTGTCGCCCGAAATCATATCCGTCATCGACGGAAAGGTTTCACCTGTACCGCGCGAAAATGTTCTGATTGGACAAGCAGAAAAGACCGGCGAAAAATTTTACCGTTTTTATAATGATAAGATCGGTCATCTATATTTTTCATCTGATCATCCAATAAACGATAAAGTCAGCCTTGCGATCGACCCTGAAGAGATCATACTTTCCCTCACTGAAGTTCATACTTCAGCTAGAAACTGCCTGCCCGGAACCGTAAAAAGCATTAAAGAAACTGCTTCAGCACTTCAGCTAACCGTTATAGCCGGTGAAGATTTTACAGTTCTTATCACAAAGAACTCACTCGAAGAAATGAAGCTTGCTCCCGGCAGTTTAGTCTATCTTGTCTTCAAAGCCACCGCAGTCAAAGTTTTGAACTGACCCTCAAGTATTTATTTTGAATTATTTTCTTTGATTTTACTTACAAATCGTGTACTTACTTCACCCGGCTATTTAAAAATCGGGAAAAGGTTTTGATTTCCAGCTGACACATATTCTGTCATATTCTTCTTTCATGACCTTTTCGGGTACTTCAAGGCCCATAATTCTATTTTCAATAAATTTTCCGTAATATCCAGCTAAGAATATAATCAGATCAAATGTCAATACATAAATAAGAGTAACAAACTCGCTGAAAAGAAGTCCGTAAATCGCCACGATATTAAATGTAACAAGCAAAATCATCTGGATTAGCGCAATATACATATGTTTTCTCGCAAGAGATTTAAATTCTTCAAATGAATAATAATCTTCGATCGCAGAGAATTTTGAAAGATACTTCTTAATATCCCATAAAGAATAGATAAAGTTAATCATTATAGCCGCAAACAACAGGTTCAGTAGTGTCACCACATCCATTTTATACCTCCTCAGCGATGGCCATTTACAATCCGAATTTTTCTTTAATTATCTCAGCCGCTTTTTCAGCGTTAAGATCAGTATTGTCAATCTTAATAAAATTCTCTCTTTTAATCTCGCCCTCGCGGGAATTCAGCCTGTACTTATTCATCGAAAAGTTTTAATCCTGTTATCTTCTCAAGCTCCTGACCTACAGTCATTTTTCCTACTGCCTGAGGCCCGAATATTATTACTAATTTCATGTTCAATCGCCTGTTACTTATATTTTGTGCTTAACTTAAATATGTTTTACAATATAATATAATAGTTAATTTAAAGCAAACGGTTATTTTATCTTTTCTATCAGTTTCAGCCCTGCTTTTTCCATTTTCGTGAATCCGAACAGTTTACTGCCTAAATCCTTTAGCGAAGCTCCAAGATGATATAACACCTCACCGTCAATAATAATGAACCTATCGTGAATGTCCTTTGAAGCTTTGACTTCAATATGAAAATACTGATCCTCAAATTTGCTGATATCAAGCCTGAACTGATCTGATAATGATTTAGTCACAATCTTGACCTGTACATCCTTTTTAATTTTCGTCAGATGAACCAGCACCGTATCATCAACATAATTATCTACAATAACGATAGCCTTCTCCGCTTTCCTGAATAGATCGGAAACGAACTTATACGCATCAAATACCTGACCTTCAAAGAATATGCCTTGCTCGGGAATACGGTCTTTACCCTCCATAATAGAAAACACATGATCAATTTTCTTATCAGTCTCGATTTGCTTCAATTCTACTCTGTCTAGGCTTTGAAAAATCTGCCCGTTAGCCATGATGAATTTACGCATCTCGATAAATGTTTTGATTATTTTGATACTCATTTTCACAGCGGTCTCACTCCTCAATACCGCAGACAGCATAGCTACACCTTCCGGAGTAAAAAGATAAGGATGAAAACGCCTACCTCCTTTCTTTGTAGAAATTATCTGTGATCTCAAAGAATTTATAGCCTTGTTTGAAATCACAATTTGTGATCTCAGTTCTGGAACTTCCGAAATAGTCAGCTGAAAACAAAACTCATCCGGAAACCGTTCCTGATTTCTCTTTACAGCCTGATTCAAGACCCTAACCTCCACTCCGTACAATTCCGCAAGATCGGAATCCAGCATAACCTGATAACCGCGAATAGAATAAATCCTTTCTCTGATACTCTCTTCAAACTTTACCATTTCATTTTTCGCCATAATTCACTTCTCCGACATTACTTAATTTTTTCTAGCAGCTTCAGTCCGGCCTTGTCCAGCTTTGTGAAACCGAACAGCTTTTTTCCTAAGTCTTTCAGTGATGCTCCGAAATGATATACCGTGATCCCATCAATGATAATAAACCTGTCATGCGTATTCTTAATCACTTTAGCATCAATAGAAAAATACTGCTCGCTAAACTTCTTCAGATCGAGCCTGAACTGCTCTGAAATAGTCTTCGTTAAAATCTTAACTTTTACACTATGATTAACCTTCGTCAGATGAACCAGAACAGTGTCATCAATATAATTATCTATGATAACTATCGATTTCTTTGCGCTCCTGAACAGATCAGACACGAACTTATACGCATCAAACACCTGACCTTCAAAAAATATTCCCTGTTCAGGAATGCGTTCTTTACTCTCTAAAGCATCGAACACTTTCTCGAACTTCTGATCAGTCTCGATTTGCTTCAACTCCACTCTATCGAGTCTCTGAAATATCTGTCCGTTCGACTGAATGAATTTTCGCATAGCGATAAACGCCTCTATGATCATTATACTGATCCTTACAGCTGTTTCGCCTCTCAAGACAGCTGATAACATTGCGACACCTTCCTGAGTAAAAACATAAGGCAGGTATTTTCTATGGTGTCCTCTGCCTTCATTTTTTTTGGTGACAAATTGGCACCTTAAATATTGCGCCTCAGAATCGGATATTTGAAAGCAAAACGAAATCGGGAATCGCTCTAAATTTCTTTTCATTACCCTATTGAGATATTTCGTCTCCACCCCATACAACTCAGCCAAATCACTATCCAGCATGACCTGATAGCCGCGAATAGAATAAATCCTGTCTCTGATACTCTCTTCAAATTTAATCATTTCATTCTTCACCATAATAACTTCTCTGACATTACTTTTAAGGTAATATAACAGAGATGAGGGTCATCTAGTGACACTCAAGTGTTTATTTTGAATTATTTTTGA
>Ga0209417_1003564_pt1 | contig 20540 bp, 14 predicted proteins | sample RifGroF2_FD_184002 | JGI IMG/M metagenome (GOLD analysis project Ga0209417, IMG submission 184002) | Groundwater microbial communities from Rifle, Colorado, USA - Groundwater F2 (SPAdes) (version 2) | ecosystem: Environmental > Aquatic > Deep subsurface > Groundwater | place: Rifle, Colorado... | reverse complement strand
TTGTTTTCAAGCGCATAAATTCCGCCAGCGGCTATAATGCCTGCCTGACGCATTCCGCCGCCCAGGACTTTTCTCCAGCGTCTTGCTTTTTCTATGACTTCCTTTGATGAACAAAGGAGCGAACCTACCGGTGCTCCGAGCCCTTTTGAAAGGCAGACCTGAACAGAATTGAAGTGTTTAATTATTTCTTTTACATCTATATTTAGCTTGACAGCGGCGTTGAAAACACGAGCGCCGTCAAGGTGGAGTTTCAGTTTGTGCTTCCTTGCGAAAGTATGTGCCTCTTTTAAATATTCCATAGGCACTACTCTTCCGCCGTAAGTATTCTCGAGGCAGAGCAGTCGTGTTTTGGCATAGTGAAAATCATCATCGTCTTTTATGAAAGTCTTTGCGACCTTGAGATCGATCATTCCGTTCTCGTTCATTTCTAAAGGCTGCGGTTGGATAGAGCCTAGAACAGCAGCTCCGCCGCCTTCATATTTGTAAGTGTGAGCGTGCTGACCGACTATAAATTCATCTCCCCTTTCGCAGTGTGCTAATAGTGCTAATAGATTTGCCTGTGTTCCGCTTGTAGCAAAGATAGCCGCTTCCGTTCCGAGCATTTCAGCGCCGAGTGCTTCAAGCCTGTTAACAGTAGGGTCATCGCCGTAAACATCATCACCCACTTCAGCTTTGTACATCGCTTTGCGCATCGCTTCGGACGGCCTTGTAACTGTATCGCTTCTCAGATCGATTAATTCCATTTTAGCTGCCTGTAATATTATTTTTTCTTAAAAACTCCGCAGTAGCATGTTAAATTTCTGAGCAGATAATTAGGTAATTTTCCTTTTGAAAGTGATTTGAAGAACATCAGGTAGGGATATTTCCACGGGATTAGATCTTTATTGATCGTGTTTATATAGTTTGTCGTTAGAACATCGGAGCTTTTCAAGTCAGATCTCGATAGAGATATTTTACCGGGAACCTGAATATAATATTTTTCTATTACGGATAGAAGATCAATAGCTTTTTTGATCGAAATATCCGCCGAACCGTCCATTGAAATGTCGAATGTCAAGACCAGATGTCCGCCTGCCTGAGTTATCCTTGCAAGCTCTTTAAGAATGCCGTCATAATCATCCGTATGCTCAAGCACGGAGATACAGTAAACCGTATCATAATAATTATCCGGTTTTGCTATACATCCTATATCCGCCTGAAAATAGTTTATATTACTGTTTAGTTTGGAATTAACCCTTTCAAACTGCTCTTTCAGCTTAGGGTCGTAGTCGCAGCATTCGATCTGCCTATCAGGATATTTTTCAATAAGATAGTATGGAAAGAATGTTATGCCTGATCCTGCGTCGAGAATTCTGCCTTTTCCGCTTGAGAAATCAGAAATCGCATCAGCTACGAAGGGATACTCATACTGCCTGCTCCACTGGTGGAAGGAATCCTTTACCCATTTCTTTGAGAATTCGGGAAATAATTCTTTCTGAAGTTTTGTGAAATTCTCGGAATATGATTCAAGCTCAGAGAAAAGCGGACTGATTACTGCCTCATGATAATTTTTGATCTTTACCAGGCCATGACTTATCATTTTTTAGTTTCCTGAGTTGGTAAATTTCTGAAGAGGTAAAAAGCTGTTCCGGCTATTGTAAGCAGAAGAAGAAACATTATAAGCTTGAAATCTCCGAGACTGCGCTCCTTTCCCTGAACAAGCCTACCTTCGCCTTTGAGCACTTGATAAAAGAACCAGTCGTTCGGACCGGTATCAACACCATATTCTTTCTGTTCGGGTGTTAAAACACCTGCCATTATCCTCGCATTATTCAGCAGAAGCGAGCTGGAGAAATCGGTCATCATACTTTTCCTTGATTCCTGAGCCCAGGTCATATCTTTATCACCATGGATCTTTTTTGATTTATATTCGACCGGCATTTGTACGGACTGGTAATTAACGCTTGAACCTATTATCTGGAACAAAATTGAAATTGCGCACAGAGCGTAAAAAATATTTCTGAAAACTTTGTTTTTTAAGATCTCTGACCTGTCAAAAAATATCACAGAAAGGAAAAGTATCGGATAGACAGGGAGCATATATCTTATTCCCCAAGCGGCGCTTCCAGCGTAACTTAAAGGAGCTCTAAGCGCATACAGCACAAGATAACCCGCAAATATCGATCCTGTGATAATAAAAGAAACCTTATATTGTTTAAAATACTTCCGCAGGCTGAACAAAAGCAAAAGCAGGAAAGGAGAAAGAATGAAAACCGATCTGAGGATTTAAAAAAGTATCAGGTAAACTCCGTGAAGAAAATTGACTGCTCCGCTTGAGTAGAAAGCAGTATTGCCGTCACCGTATTCGTTTATAACTTTGTTTAAATCCTCAAGATACTTCTGCTGAGACTGGAACTGCTGAACAAGAAGTGAAGTTTCTTTTGAATTCTGATCGGCCTGATAGGCTGCCGCAGCTTTTTCATATGTAAGTGGAATTTCTGCTTCAAGAGATACCTTCACTTCATTTCTGTCGAGAGTGTAGCCTGTTTCTAGAAGAGATCCGTATCTCTGATAATTTGAAACAATAAAAACCGCTGCAAATATTGAAAATCCGAGCACAAGAAAAGAGGCATTCTTAATGATCTGCTTTTTATCCTGTTGAATTATAAAATAAAATGCCATGACTATAAAAACACCAGCAAAGATTGGAGCGTCCGGCCTTGTTAAAAGAGAATATCCTGCGCTCAACGCTGAAAAAAATATGTAGAGAGATTTTTTTTCTCTTCGGAATTTTAAAATAAAATATACTGAAGAAATGATTGAAAGTAGCGTTAATGGCTCGGGAAGAAAATATTTTGAGTGCACAAATAGAGGTGTTCCCAATCCGAAAAGAGCTGTATAAAGCAAAGCCTTTCTCTTAGTCATATAAAGCGAAAATATCATGAATATCATCAGCACAGATAAAGCCGAGAATACCTGATTGAATGAATAAAGAACGAACTGTGAATCAGGCGAAATAATATCCGATAAATGTACGAACACCATCAAAGGGACTACTATTCCTATTCCTTCCTGAGGATAGAAGAGCTTCGTCTTAGGGCTGAATGACACTCCTGCAGAAAGTTTTATCTCTGAACCGTAATCACCTGTCTCTGCATACTCAGAAGCGTACCTGACAACATCAACATCCATTGAAGTTGTGATCCGCTGGTTTGAAAATAAAATATAAACTGATAGAAAAAATAGAAATACCGCACAATAAAAAGGCAAGTTCTTCATGATCTGTTAGAAATGTATTTGATAGTTCCGCTGTAAAATCTTAATATTTCTCCGGGAGCTACAAGAAAAAGAATTCCGAAATCTTTTTTTGACTTTGAAAGATAAATAAGAAATGAAATATATATCCCGAACAGCACCGCAAGCGATATGTTTGTGTATAAAATAATAATAGTCAGGATCGCAATATGTATCATATAGTACAGAAATGAAAATGCATTAAAGCTGGACAAGTGTTTTTTGCCCCATTTATAGCCGTTCTCAACTATATCTCTGTTCGTTTTTACTTTAAGTTCTCCGATAAAATCAACATCCACATCCGTATGTGAAAGAAGTCTAAGATTCTGCTCAAATACGATCTTTCTGAACAGGTCATCGTTGCCGTTGTTAAAATCAAAACCGTTGCCGTGCAGCTTTAAGAATAATTCTTTTTCGATCGAAAGCACAGCTTTATTCTTGCTAACTTTTTTAAAATTCTTCTTTGTTATCCACAGCTCTTTTGCATAACCGCTCTGCGGAAAGTGCGGACTGTACAGCCTTGAGCTTATAAGATACATGAATGTGTCGTGGCCTGATCTGTATTTATCAATGTTGAGCTCGCCTGAAATAAGCGGAGAGTAACCGATCTCATTAAGCTTATTCAGTATATTTTTCTTCACAATTGTCCGCTGGTCTATGAAAAGTAGATTTTCATATTTGGCGTTTTTGGCTCCGATAAACATGGCATCAGAATTTTTTAAATGTTTTCTTGAACCTATCAGTCTTAAATTATATCCGGCGGAAATTCTGAATGTCCTGTCGTTCGAGCCGTTGTCTATCATCAGTACCTCATATTTCTCTTTTGGATAATCAACTGCCATAACTGCATCCATACATCGGTAAAGAGTATCTTCGGCGTTAAAAGCGTTTATAATTATAGAGAAATTCAAGTTACCTGCCGCCCCGTTTTTTATGTAATTTAAGTATTTAATATCCTGCAGGCAAGTTCAATCGCCTGTTTATTTTCCTTTATATCGTGCACTCTGAAAATTGACGCGCCTTTTATCAGAGCAATGATATTTGACGCTATTGTCCCTGACAGCCTGTCGGATGTATCTGATCCTGAAATCATGCCTATAAAGCTTTTCCTTGAAGTACCGATAAGCAAAGGTCTTCCGATTTCAGCGAATCTGTCAAGGTTGTTCAGTATCTTAAGATTACCTTCAATATCTTTTCCGAAGCCTATGCCGGGATCAATTACTATTGAATCGGAAGATACACCGCATTCGAGTGCAGATGCGGTTGAAGACTCTAAACTATTTTTTATTTCAGTAATTATATCACCGTAATCTGTCGTACTCTGCATGTTTAAAGGACTGCCTTTTATGTGCATAATGCATAATCCCGCCGAGTAAGAAGCCGCTGTCTTAAATAGGTCTCTGTCATTTTCAGTTCCGAAAATATCGTTGATCATGTCCGCGCCTTCGCCTAGAGCTGCTTTGGCCACTTCAGGTTTATATGTGTCAACGCTTATACAAACATTGAATCTTTCTCTTAACGGCCTTAAAATGCTCATGATCCTGTCAAGTTCCTCTTCTCTACTCACCGGTTCCGATCCCGGCCTGGAAGATTCGCCTCCGATATCGATTATATCCGCGCCTTCAGCTATCATTTTTTCGCACTGCAAAATAGCTTTGTCTGGATCGTAAAATTTTCCGCCGTCGGAAAAAGAATCCGGAGTAATATTCAATATGCCCATTATCAAAGGTTTAGTGCTCAGATCAAAATATTTATCACGTGCTTTAAATTTCATTTATCAGGTCATGCCCGTTTATTTTTGTGCTCTTTGCGCTCAGGGCTACTATCTCATCTATCTGTTCGCCGTTCAAAGTCTCTTTTTCGAGTAAAGCTTCAGCTATCTTGTGAAGAGTATCAATGTTCTCTTTTAGAACTTCTCTAGTTTTTTCAAGAGCTTTAAATATAATGTTCTGAACTGCTGTGTCAATTTTCTTTCCGATCTCTTCAGAAATTGAAGAAGTTCTGGTAAGCTCCCTGCCGAGGAAAGGATTATCGTTCTTTACTCCGTAATGTATCGGCCCTATATCCTCGCTCATTCCCCATTCGCACACCATCTTTCTTGCTATATCAGTTGCCCTCTCAATATCGTTCGACGCTCCAGTAGTTATATCGTTGAAAATGATCTCTTCGGCTACCCTTCCTCCGAACAGATGCAGGAGCTTCGAGTAAATGTATGTTTTTGAATAGGAATGTTTTTCTTCGATAGGAAGATAATGTGTTAGTCCCATAGCCCTTCCCCTGGGTATGATCGTCACTTTATGTACCGGATCGCTCCCTTCGGTCATTTTGGCAATAAGCACATGCCCTGCTTCATGGTAGGCGGTTATCTTCTTTTCCTCGTCATTTATAATTGCCGATTTTCTTTCAACGCCCATCATTACTTTATCTTTGGCATCTTCAATATCTTCTAAAGTAATAAACTTTTTACCTTTCCTTGCAGCAAAGAGCGCTCCTTCGTTGATTATACTGGCCAGATCGGCTCCGGACATGCCTGGAGTTCCTTTTGCGATCACTGACAGATCCACATCCTTATCCATTTTAACTTTTAATGCATGAACTTTTAATATTTCCTGGCGGGCTTTTACATCAGGATTATCAACTACAACATGCCTGTCAAATCTTCCGGGTCTTAAAAGAGCAGGGTCAAGGACATCAGGCCTGTTTGTGGCTGCAATAACTATCACATTGTCTTCGGTATCAAAACCGTCCATTTCAACGAGCAGCTGATTTAAGGTCTGCTCCCTTTCGTCATTGCCGCCGCCTATTCCTGTTCCCCTGTGTCTGCCGACGGCATCAAGCTCGTCAATGAACATTATGCATGGTGAATTCTTTTTGCTCTGAAGGAAAAGATCCCTGACCCTTGAAGCTCCTACGCCTACGAACATCTCGACAAAATCGGCTCCGCTGATGCTGAAAAACGGAACACCGGCTTCACCCGCGACAGCTTTAGCAAGAAGGGTCTTTCCGGTTCCCGGTGGACCGGTAAGAAGAACGCCTTTAGGAACTTTTGCGCCCATTTCTGTAAATTTCGCCGGTTCTTTAAGAAAGTCTATCACTTCCTTCAATTCTTCTTTGGCTTCTTCCGATCCCGCAACATCTTTAAAAGTGATCTTGTTTTTCGCACCGTCAACAAGCCTGGCTTTGCTTTTACCGAATGAGAAGATACCTTTTCCATCGCCCTGGCCTCCCCCCTGCATTCTTTTTAGTAGGAAGAACCACAAAACAAGAATAAGTATCCATGGTATCATCGAGATCAGAAAGTCGGAGAATCCGTACTGCTCTCTCTGCATTTTTACACTTATGCCCTTTTGTGACCATTCGTCAACAGTTTCCTTTGTGACCGAAGGAACTATAAGCATGAATTTAGTAAATGATTTGTTATTTTTAGATTCGATCTGCTGCGGTTCTTTAAACTCGCCTTTTATCTCGGCATTGGAATCCACATTAGTTATTTCTATTTTTTTTATGTTACCGAGATATTTCGTAAATTCATTGTATTGAAGTTCAGCGGCTTTTTTGTCGTTTTCAAACATATTTATTAGAATAAATGCAAGAGCAATAACGATCATCCATATCAGAAATGTTTTTGAACCTTTTTTCCAGAACTGCCCGTCATCGTCCTGCTTATAGCCTTTTTTACCGTCAGGTCTTTTTGAAGTTTTCAGATTATCCTCGATCGTTTTTTTCATTTTTCTGAGTTTGTCTCTCTCTACGATATCTTCAATATTATCAAAGTTATTATCCGCCTGCTGCCGGTCTTTAGCTTTTTTGTTCTCAGTATCTTTTTCTTTTTCTTCCTGCATAAGAATTTTTCCGTCCCTTCTAATCCGATAGTTTTAAAATACTTTTTATATTTCTGCCTCTCTGGGCGTAATCAAGCCCGAAACCTATTATAAATTCATCTCCGACATAAGACCCGAAAAAATCGGGATCTTCCTTAAGCACCCCTTTCTTGTAGAAAAGACAGGCTGTTCTTACACTTTTAGCTCCTTTAGACACAAAATGATCCTTTAAAAACTCAGTCGTCCTTCCCGTATCGATTATATCATCAACTATAATCACATCCTTTCCCTTCATTTCTAACCTTGAATCAAGTAAAAGTTCGACACGGCCTGACGAAAAAGTTTTATCGCCGTAGCTGACAGCTTTCACATAATCTATCGTAATTTTCTCGGAAAGAGAAAAGGCGATCTCGTTTAGGAACGGAACACCTCCGTTAAGAACTCCGACAAGGACAAGATTTTCTTCGTCTGTTACTGTCTTTTTTATTTCGTTTACGCTTTTTGACACTATCTCACTCAGTTCCTGTTCTGAAAACAGTTCTGTAAATATCCTGTCTTTGATTTTAACGGTTTTCATTTTTCGTTTATCTGGCTTCTTTGAGTATTTTTTCAATTATATAGTCTGGAGTGATTCCTTCAGCTTCAGCTCTGAAGTTGGGAATTATTCTGTGCCTCAGCACTTGTTTTGCTATACGGTTAATATCATCGTACTCCGGGGTCTTTCTTCCGCTGAATACAGCATTGATCTTAGCGGCGGTCACAAGATTCTGACCCGCCCTCGGACCTGCTCCCCAGCTTACAGAGTCTTTTATAAAGTTAGATGCATTTTTCTCTTCGGGTCTTGTGGCTCTGACTATATTAACCGAATACTCGATTATTGCTTTGGCAACGGGGATCTTTTTAATTATCTCCCTGGCTTCAAGTATTTCTTTTGCTCCGATAACCTTGTCAACTTTTGTTGATGTTTCATGCGTGGTCATCTCAACTATGGCAATTTCCGATCCGTAATCCGGATAATCGATTATCAGATTAAATAAAAATCTGTCAAGCTGCGCTTCAGGCAGAGGATATGTTCCCTCCTGCTCGATAGGATTCCTGGTTGCCATTACAAAAAACGGTTCGGTAAGTTTGAATGTTGTATTTCCGACAGACACTTCTTTTTCCTGCATCGCCTGAAGCAACGCTGACTGAGTTTTCGGCGGCGTCCTGTTAATCTCGTCAGCCAGAATTATATTTGAAAAAACCGGCCCTTTTATAAACCTGAGTTCCTTCTCGCCGGTGCTTTTATTGGCTTCTAGTATCTCTGAACCGATAATATCTGAAGGCATGAGGTCCGGTGTGAACTGTATCCTTTTAAAGTCGAGAGACATACTTTGCGCCAAAGTGGTGATCATCAGGGTCTTGGCCAGTCCGGGCACTCCGGTCAGAAGCACATGACCTCCTGCAAAAATAGCTATTAGCAGATCGTCGATTATCTCCTGCTGTCCGATAATGTTCTTGCGGACATTTGAAAGTATTAGTTGTCTGGCTTCGACCAGATCCTGTAATTTTTCCAGATCTCCCATCTATTTATCATTCCCTTTGAACACATCAAGATTATCGATATCTTTACCTATATTCTCCAGCTCGAACTGAGCTGAGACGGCAAGAGGGCTCTCCGGGAACATCTTTAAAAATTCCTGATAGCTCTTTTTTGCCAGTTCTTCTTCTCTGAGGCTGTTATGGTAAGTAAATGCTATAAGGAATTTTGCGTCAGCCGCTCTTTCATGCTTCGGATATTTTTCAAGGAATTCTACATAGGTTTCAATTGCGTGACCGTACATGGAAAGCGCGCCGTATTCCTGGGCTTCAAGAAACAGTTCTTCAGAAGTCCTTGGATATCTCTGTTCTTTTATGTCATGATTAAGGCTGCTTGCATGAACCTGTGCACCGTTCTTATAAGCCCTTTCTCTTTTTTTCATACCGTTCTTATAGAATTCAGTACCTATGCCGTCTCCGTTATCGTTAAGCTCGCGTGAAAATGAGACGGATCCGTCTTCAAAGTATTCTTTTCCAGAACCGGTTCTTTTTCCGTTCGTCATATTCCATTCTGCGGATAATTTTCCGCTTGAATAATATTCCTTCTGAAGTCCGTTATAAACGCCCTTGCTGTAATTATACTCGCCTCTTACTTTGACGCTGTCCCAATACGCTTTTACAGCCCCGTCGATCTCTTCACCGAATATCTGGTTATTGTCCTTAAAATATCTTGGCTTTTCCAGAGTTCCTTTCTGTATTATTTGCGCACTTACAGCCATTATAGCCGTCAGGATCATCGTAATTATTATTCTTTTCATATGCTTTCCCCAATTTTCATTATACTTTTAACGCACGCTAAATATATTCAATACTGCACTTATAGTCAATATTTTATTTTTTGTTCTTTACACGCAAAAATTCAAATAAATACCGCTTGACAAATTTATTTTCCTGACTTAAATTTGACCCGCTGACTTTGAGTCAGTAAATAAAACCATATTCGGGAGGTAAAATGGCGGAATCATTAATTAAGACCAAAGAAATCGAACTTAAAAGGCAGATAATTCTTGATGAAGCCGCAAAGCTGATCAATAAAGTCGGGTTTAAAAACGCAAAAATGGAAGATATTGCCAAAAAAGTCGGATTTTCCAAGGCTTCGCTTTATTCATACTTTAAGGATAAAGAAGAGATTGTCACGAACATCGCCAAAGTGCACCTTCTAAACTTCTATAATAAAATTGCCGATCTTCCCGAGAGAGATATTTCGGCTGTTGAAAAGCTTAATATCATGAAGAATGCTCATATGGATTTTGTTAAGAAGTCAAAAAATCTGATGGTAATCAAGCTGAATTTCGCTTTAATGGAAAAATCCCATGAAGAATTCATAGTGCTTAAACTCAAAACTTTTGAGATCTTGAAATCAATTCTCGAGCAGGGCAAAAAAGACGGAGTGTTCAACAAGAACCTTGATTCAGATTCTGCAGCGACACTTCTTGAAGCCATGTTTACCGGGATAGTTTTCGTAAATTCTCTGGTTAAAAACATCAAGTCTGACCTGATCGATGATTTTGATATGGAAAAAATGATCTGTTTCGGCATGGATTTTTTTTATATGGGTATAACTAATACTAACGTGGAGATAAATAAATGTTCTTAATTCATGTAGCGGTCAAAAGACCTGTTCTTACTACAGTTGTGATTTTATCGATTGCTCTAATGGGATTTCTATCCTATTTCAACCTTCCGTTGAACACTATCCCTGAAGTTGAAATTCCGATCGTAACCGTTCAGGTTGTATATCCCGGGGCTTCACCTGAGGAGATAGAATCGAACATAACAAAGAAGATCGAGGATGAAGTTTCCACAATAGCCGGGATTGATTATGTCGAATCATATCTTATGGAAAATGTTAATATCACAATGTGTAAATTTATTACAGGAAAAGATCCGGATATCGCCAGTCAGGAGATCAAAGATAAAATTGACGCTATTGTCAATGAGTTTCCCGAAGACGCTCAGCAGCCTGTAGTCCTGAAGCTTGATATCAATGCCGAAGCCGTGATCGATCTTGCGTTCGTTTCAGGTTTGTCCGATAAAGATGCTTTTAACTTTGCCGATAACAATCTGAAGGATAAATTAGCCAAGATCAGCGGTGTTTCCAAGATCACTTTATCAGGCGGAAGAAAAAGAGAGATACAGATCGTTCTTGACAACAATAATCTAGCAAAATATACTTTATCACCTCTTCAGATCATTGGATTTCTAGCCAGCAACAACATCAACATTCCGGGAGGTAATATTTCAAAAGCCGGCTCGGAGTATTCGGTGAAAGTTTACGGTGAATATACCGACATCAGTGAGATTGAGGACATAAAAATACCTACCAGGTACGGCGTGAAATACCTTAAAGATATTGCTGAGATCAAAGATACTCTGGAGAGAGAGTCGTCCTATTCAAGTTTTTATAGATTCGATCAGAACGGTGACGCAATGAACAAAGTTATTAAACTTTCAGTTTTTAAACAATCTGACGCAAATACGGTAGATGTGGCTGACGGTATTTTTGAAGAGCTTAAAACGATCCGCTCTACGCTTCCTGAAAATTCTTCGCTCATACTGGTTAACGACCGTTCAACTTTTATCAGAAACAGCGTTAACGACACCATGTCAACGATATATATGGGGATCCTTCTGACGGCTCTGATATTGTATCTGTTCCTGCACAGTATGAGAATAACAATGATCATAGCTATTTCAATGCCTGTCACTCTAATTTCTACTTTTTTACTGGCGGACTGGTCGGGGTATTCTCTGAATGTTTTCACCCTAATGGCACTTTCGGTTTCTGTAGGTACTCTTATAACAAATTCGGTTGTGATCATCGAAAATATTATCAGGCACATGAAAAAAGGAGAAAGATCGGCCGGTGCTTCATATAAGGGCACTATAGAGATCGCAGTTGCAGTGCTGGCATCTACTCTGACGAACATTGTTGTTTTCGTTCCTATAGCCTCTATGGGTTCAATGGCCGGACAGATGTTCAAGGAATTCGGGATGATGGTCGCTTTTGCGATGATATTCTCGATAATTATCGGATTTACGCTGACTCCAATGCTTTCAACTACTTTTTTGAGACATTATCATGCCAAGCTAGAGAAGAAAAAAGGCTTCGGATTTCAGTTTGACAGATATTTTGATAAATTCGCCGAATTATACAGGGTACTTCTTGATAAAATAATCAGATACAGACCGTACAGGTATATGGCGATGTTCCTGCCTTTCATTCTTCTGATCGGTACATTCTGGTATATAGCAATGATAAGCCCACTCGGCAGCGAATTTTTTCCACAGATGACATCAAGGAAAATTCAGATAAGCGTCGAAATGCCGAATTATTACGATATAAGCAAAACCAGAGATGTTATCGAAAGTATAAGGAAAAAGTGCATGGCGATGAAAGAGGCTGACAATACACTGATAGAGATAGGATCTCTGGGTAACAGGCAGGGTGGTAATCTTGGTACTGTGCTTGTTAATCTTCATAAAGAAAAATATCTCGAAAGGTCAACAGAGGATATTATTTCCGATCTTAATAAAAAACTGCTCGATTTTCCTGACGCTTCTATAAAGGTAAAAGCGGGAAGCGATTTTGAAGGTCCTGAAAGCGAATCACCTATAGTTTTCGAGATCTACGGCGATGACGAGAACAAGCTCAGCGAACTTACGTATAGAGTTCTAGATATTGTTAAGAAGGTTCCCGGAACAACAAATGTGGATTCAGATATCAGGCCGGGTAAACCTGAAGTAAAGATAATTCCTGACAAAAGAAAACTTGTCGAATACGGAACGGATGTCGCATCAGTTGCGACAGTTGTCAGGTCTGCGGTTGAAGGAATGGTAAGCTCTAAGCTGAAAGAAAAAGGGATCGAATACGACATCCGCATTCAGATGAACGATTCAAAAATCGATGATCTGGATAAGATCGGAAATCTTACGGTGCTCACTCCCAAGGGAAATGTTAAGATTTCGGAACTGGCAAAACTCGAATTTTCAAAATCCCCTTCTATGATCACAAGAAAAAACAAGTCCCGTCAGTACAAGGTAACGGCTGATATTACCGGCAGATCGACCGGCGAGATCAATGCGGACGTTTTAAAAGAAATAAATTCGACTGTCACGATCCCCGAAGGATTTAAAATTGATACGGGATTTATGGCTAAGATGCAGGAGGAGATGGGTGTGGAATTCGCTAAGGCCGCTCTCATAGCTATAATACTTACTTTCCTTCTTATAGCCGGGATCCTCGAGTCATATAGACAGGCGATTCTGATAATGATAACAGTTCCTTTATCCCTTCTCGGAGTCATCTGGTCATTGAAGATAACCGGAATAGCTATGAGCCTTTTTGCGATGATGGCCGGAGTAATGCTCATCGGAATTGTGGTGAACAACGCCATCCTGATCCTGGATTATGCAAATCAGTTAAAAAGAGAAGGTCATACTGTCGCGGATTCCATAATTAACGCTTCTGCTGTAAAATTAAAAGCTATCACAATGGCTACTCTGGCATCAGTGTTCGGAATGCTTCCTCTGGCACTCGGGCTTGGAGAAGCCGCAGCTATGCAGCAGGGAATGGGCATAGTCTCCTTATTCGGACTTATTACCGCTGCGGTACTGACACAGTTCACTGTGCCTGCATTTTATGCATCGTTTATGAAGGATAAACATTTTGAAAATAAAAATCATTTTGAAACTGAAAAGAAAGTTGAGGGAGAAAAATAATATGAAAAACTATACAATCATAATAATTCTGCTGGTCATAAGCTCATTCTCTCTTTTCGGAGATGTATATAACCTGGAGAGGGCAATCAAAACCGCTCTAGAAAATAATGAAACCGTAAAAGTAGCGGCTCAAGAACTTGAGAAATCCGAATATGTTTATAATGAGGCATTCAGCGGAGCTCTTCCCAAAGTGGAAGCCAACCTGACATACCTGAGAAATCTTTATTCTTCCAAGATCACTAACATGAGTTATTATCTTTCTGCAATGTCCAACGGCATAGCGGGACTGAACAACACTATCCTCGATCTGCATCCCGGGGCAACAGATCTTACAGAAATGCAGATGTCGCAAATGCCCGATTCAGAAACCGATGCGATGAAAAATAACACTTTAAAAGCAGAATTAAGTCTGATGCAGCCGATATGGCTGGGCGGAAAAGTCGGAACAGCTATCGAAATAGCTCAGATATTTAAAAAGATGAATCAGTCGGCCTATCAGCTTGAAAAAGATAAGGTGGCGACCGAGATCAAGAAGAACTTTTATCAGATACTTGCGCTTAAGGAATCAAAAAAGGTGATGGAGCTTGTCAAAGCTGATGCTTATAATAATCTCGATAAGATCGAGAAGCTTTACAAGGAAGGGCTTGTTTCTGAGTACGATCTGATCCAGGCGCGCGTCAGGGTAAATTCAATTGAACCGAAAATAATGTCCATAGATAATTATTATGAACTTGCACGCGAATATCTGAAGATAAACATGGGACTTTCGGGTGAAGCGGAGGTCGAGATCGAAGGAGAACTTACCGCGGCTGTAACTCCGGATACATCAAACGCGGCTGAAACTGCAATGGCGCACAGGATAGAACTTCAGCTCCTTGAATATCAGAGGGAGCTTTTAAGCAAGAATGTCACTATTGAATATTCAAACCATCTTCCTAACATAATCGGGCTTGCCAACTACACATTCCAGTCATCGAATGATGATTTCGCCGATACTTTTGAACAGAATTACGGAGTTGGTACTCTCAATGTCGGCATCACTGCGAACTTCCCTATCTTCAACGGTTTCGGCACAAAAGCCAAAGTTGATCAGGCGATTGTCGAAGAAAAGAAGACATCATTAAATATTATGAAAACTCAGAGACTTATCCAGCTTCAGATAAAGGATGTTCTGAGTAAGCTCAGACTGGCTGAGGAAGAATTAAAGCTCCGCGATAAAGAAATAGCAGAATATGAAAAAGCTCTCGCTATAACTCAGGTCAGATTTGATAACGGTCTTTGTACCCAACTCGAACTTACGGGAGCTCAGACTGCGCTTGAAACATCAAGATTGAACAAAGTTAATACTATAAACAATTATATAAACGCTATGATTGACCTTGAATCAGCTACAGGTATCATAAGCCTGGTCGAATTTAAATAATTAAAATAAAGAGGATAAAATGAAAAAGAAACATTTCTTTACTTTGTTCGCTTCCCTGATGATAATTATCTCAGGCTGTTCAAAAGACGAAGCTGCTGCGAAGGACGACACTTCGGTGGACGCTCTTCAGCAGGCAAAAGGTATCCCTGTGCGCATTCAGGAGATGGCTAAAGGCGATATGGTGCAGTGGGATGAATATAACGGTACTTTATCCGGATTTGAGGAACTTTCAGTATTCGGACTTCTCGGTGATAACTATTCAAAAGTAAATGTTGCTATCGGTGATGTTGTGAAAAAGGACGATGTCCTTGCGGAATTCCCTACAAATAACCCGCAGGCTAATTATAATCAGGCCAAGATCGGGTTTGAAACAACTGAAAAAACTTATGAGCGTATGAAACGGGTCTTTGAATCTGGCGGAATCTCTCAGCAGCAGCTTGATGAGATAGAAGCGCAGTACAAGATCTCAAAAGAAAATTTTAACGCTACAAAACAGCTTGTACAGGTCATTTCTCCGGTATCCGGCGTAGTGGCTGATGTTTTCTTTGATCAGGGAGAAATGAACGATCCTAAAATGCCTTTCTGCAAGATCATAAAGACCGGAAAATTAAAGACTTCTATCTTCATTGAAGAAGAAAAGATCGCCGGCTATAAAAAAGGTCAGGAGGTCAGGATCAAATGGGACGGGCTGAAAGATAAAGAATTTAAAGGCAGAATAAACAAAATTTCAATGTCATCCAATCCTGCCGCAAGAGGATTTTCGGTAGAAATTCTAGTCAATAATGAAACAGACGAGCTCATGCCCGGCATATTCGTTTACGTCCATACTCCAGCATTCAGGAAGAGCGGGGTCTTATCAATATCGAGAGATTCATATTTCAGCGAAGGCGGAAACGACTTCGTTTATGTGGAACAGAACGGAACGGCGGTCAAAAAGCAGGTCATGCTAGGTAAAAACATAGGGAATCAGATCGAGGTCACCGATGGTCTTTCTGAAGGCGACAAGCTTATTTCCGAAGGAAGATCGCTCCTCAAAGAAGGCAGTAAAGTAAGCATTGTAGAATAGAAGATTCATGATAAGAAAACCGTTGCAAAGCCAACGGTTTTTTATTATTATTAAATATGTAATTTCTTAAGGGAACAATTAAATGCGGAAAATGGCAACGCATGATAATATCAGATTTTACGAAGAAATATTGTACCCGTTTCAAGACGAAATATGTCACCTTATAAAAAATGACAATTTTTATCTTAGCGGAGGAACATGTTTATCCCGATTTTACTATCAGCATCGCTATTCTGACGACCTTGATTTCTTTTATGACGGTTTGAATGGGTCAAAAGAAGGATTTACAATTGAGAGCAGGGAGATTTCCAAAAGAATCTCAGAAAAAAATAGAGTTGAAATAGAAATTGACAGAGAATACTTCAAGAGAATTTATGTTTATAAAGACAAAACTCCGCTTAAGATTGAGTTTGTTTATGAAAATTATAAAAACATCGGTGATCGTCAAAAGCATAATGAAATATTGATAGATACAAAGCAGAACCTGTGCGCAAACAAAATTACAGCAATTTACGATCGTAAAACAGTCAAAGATTTCATAGACCTTTATTACCTTATGAAAGAATTTAACTTTGATCAGGCAGCTGTCTGGGCGAAGGAAAAAATGACTCTTCTCGATTATGAAGGGCTTTCGATAGTATTTGCAGATAATACGCTTGAAGGTGAAGTTCTGTTGATTAAAAAAATTGACATTAATGATTTCAATATCTTCAAAGAAAAACTTATTGGACAAATGTTCGAATATGCTAAAAATTCCAGATAAATACCTTTGGGACGGAAAAGAAAACCTCTCGGATGATTTTCTGATCAGACGAATGATCGAGTATGCGTCTTTCCCCGAACTGATAAATGTGCCTGCGGGTTTGGTATATAAATTTTTATCGAAGAACGGCTTTAAAAGATTGCACTGCGATGAAACCAGAAAAAAGTATCTCGAGCTTATAATGCCTTATATAAAAGATACCGATGACTGGAAAACTGCCACACTTAATATGATCCGGAAATAACTATATCCCCCAAAATTGTCGTTTATATCAGGCATTGTAATCGTTTTAAGGCCTCAATGTCTGTTTTATACGACAAATATAGCGTAACTTTACTGTTTTACCAGTGGCTTACGAGACAAATGGCACTATTTCACCATTACCATTTTTTTAGTGCCTACAATTTTATTATTAGCCTTAAGAACATAGTAATAAACTCCGTTAGATATTCTTGAAGCGTCGAATTCAACTTGGTGATATCCAGCTGTTTTATGACTATTAACAAGGCTTGCGATTAAAGCCCCCTGTGTGTTATAAATCATAATTTTAACATTACTATCTTCAGGCAGGTCATATTTTATTATTGTAGTCGGATTAAAAGGATTCGGATAATTCTGGTGAAGCGTAAACTTATCAGGCAATAAATTCTCAGTTGATTCAGTAGATAATTCCTCTCCTTTCAATTTTCCGAGAAGAGCATTCAAATTTGAAAGATAATCGACTATGTCGCATTTTGCGCTACCCGAGGCTTTCATAATTTTAGCTACAGCGATATCAATTTCCGCCAATAATATTTCACCTTCGGATTGTGCCTCAGTTTTCATTTCTTCTCCCAGCAGAATCGCCTCGTCATATCTCCTGTCTTTGATATGAGTTGAAACTCTCAACTCCTTAAAGAATTTTGTATTACCCGTACCCCCGAGTGAATCAATTTCATCATTGTATAAATCAATTAAAGGATCTACGGCAAGTTCTTGCTCAATGTAAATATCCGGTAATCTGACCAAAGCCACATAATATTCTGCACTACCTTCGTATTTGTCTATAATATTTTCATAGAGTTTAATCGCAGGTGTAAAGTTACCTTCCTCTTCGAGCCTGATAGCGTTACTTAGAAGTGTAACTACAGGACTAATATGTACCGGATTAGGTATTGGCAACCCAGTTCTATATGGAATAGTACCGTAAGGTTCGTAGAGTAGAATATAACCCGAAGATGTCCCGTCCGCCCATATATCAAAAAATTTATTAAATAATAATTCACTGATAGCGGAGTAACCCCAATAATTATACTGAGCATTAATATAAGTCATCAAAGGCAATGTTTCTTTGAGTTCTACATAATTGCTATTTACAGTCCTTATACAAGGAACTCTCGGAATTGTACCTGCCGTGCCTGAGTATATATTGTTATAACCATTTGACATATAGGCATTTGCGGAATATTTCATAAAGATTTGAGCGCTTTCATCGTACAAAGTACCTACACCGTTATTTATTATTTGGTTATTGAGTACTACTTTTGTAGTTAACGGGTTGATCAATTGCGGGTTTGCATCATATCCTGTAACATACAAACCGTAATTCTTATTATTTTTTATGGTGTTTCTTACTAACTTGGGCGAACAAAGCGTGATTTCCATCCCTTTTCTGTAATTCTGGATGTTGTTGGATTTGAATGTACCTGTTGAACTTACCAGTGTCATAGAAACGCCCGTCCCTGTGCCGTTACCTGTAAATGTATTGTTTTCTATTGTATAATAATTACAGTTGATAATATTAATTCCGCAATTTTCAAATGAGCAATAATTTATACTGCATGAAAAAGGTAATCCGTCAACAGCGTAGCCTGAACCGGTTACTTTGATTCTAGATAATTCCAGAGTGCTTCCGCCTTCGCAAATTATACCTTCATTAGTATCGGTATTTGTAGATACGATGTTTATATTAATTAAACCGAGAACTGAGCTTCCAGCTGATAACTTTCCTTTGTTTTTTATAATTATTTGTGCACCATCGCCGATTTCTATTGAAGATCCTTCTTGGAAATAAAGATTTGCCGCATTTTCTACAGTTAGCTTTGCATTAGCATTTAATTTCAATTTTGTACCTGATGCAATAGTGATATCAGAAAGTCCAAAATTCAGAATAGAATTTTCTTTTACTTCAAACGAAGCCAGATTAGTAGTCACAATATCGCCTATGATCCGGCTTGTTCCGCTGAACGTAAGGCTGGATTGTTCTTCAAAAATAAGATTACTGCCTTCTTCAATTATCAGACTTGTATCGTTAATCAAATTCAATTTGGAATAAGCTCCGATCGTCATTTGACTTCCGGTTATCACTGTATATGAGGAAACTACAGGTTTATCCGATAAAGATCCGATCGTTAAATCAGCTCCGCTTCCGATTGAGAAATTCTCTCCGAAATATCCTATACCTTCAATGTTTACGATCTTACCTGCTTCGATCGGTTTTGACCAGTAATTCCGATACACCCTTAAATCTGCGTAATTCAGATCATAATTAATATCGTCAATAAAAACTCCGATATGGGTATCGTTTTGTTTCCACGAATCGGTTGAAGGAATTGTTGCAGGAGTAAATTTATTTCTGTCAGTATTATTGAAGAAGTCTTCCGGCAAACTGCATGTTCTTTTTGTCTGATCTGGATATGACATTCCGCCTTCAATTTCATGACCCAAATCATTAAAATCGTCAAGCCAGTCGTTTACTTCTCTTCCGTTGTAGAATAATCCGTCTGTAGAAGTTCTGTATCCTGCCGGGAAAGGTATAGCCGCTTCGATATCAACTACTGCCGATTTAAAATCTCCTTCAATATCTCCGCCGTCTCCGTTAATTACATGTGAAATCAATACACCTGTACTTTGATTCTCCAATTCGTAAGGTGACAATTCATCATATCCCGAAGGGTTCTTGTATTCAACCAGAAAGTATTGATTCTTCGTCATTGAACCTTCTGGCAGGGCTGAGTCTTTTAGATCGCTTTCAAGAGCCGTAACAGGTATTTTAATAAGCTTTCCTGTAAGTGATTCTTTTGCTTTAGATTTCGTTTGCGTTTTTACAACCGTATTTCTTATTCCATTAAGCCTAACTGTAAAACTGTTTGCTCCTATTTCTAAAAGTTGAGATTCATCGGCAACAATAATTTCAGAATCAATATAACCCTGGTTCATCAGATCCTGTGAATGTATAGGATTTAATCCGTAAAGCGAATATGGGCTGATAGCATAATCTTTATTCCACTTAAACATCAGATCATAAGGGCCTGTCTGCGAACCGGCTCTTCCCATAAAATCGTTGCTTATATATCCGTCAAAATGGGATTCTGTAAGCTCATATCCTTTTACTCCGACTGCAAATAGTGTCTGAGCGAGCTGCTGCGCAAGTTTTCTTGTAATTTTATCGAAACTCACACCCGTTTCAAGTTGAGTTTCTGTATTATTGCCGCGAATATAACCGACTTTATCATCGTAGTCCGGTAATATGTAATTTATAAAAATATCTTCATTATCTTTTTCGTCCTGAATTAAATAATCAACATAATCAGGATTTACCGATAACGCAGCTTTTAAGTCTGATATTATTGCAGATCTTACCAGATACTTTGGTATCTCACTTTCATAATAAGATCTATTTTTCAGCTTCCATACTTCGTTTGGTTCTTTACTTCTCAATATTTCTACCGTAAGATTCAGCTTCCCGTTTGACATCGTATAGAAGTAATTTTCAAGCGCTTTTTTAATATAATCGAAGTATGTCAAAGTACCGTAATCTCCTATATTTATTTCCTCTCCCGAAGAATTAAGGACTTTAAATGCTACATTATCACCTGTATCAAACTGCATTTTCATATCATCAGCTTCGTCACC
>Ga0209417_1003563_pt1 | contig 20545 bp, 17 predicted proteins | sample RifGroF2_FD_184002 | JGI IMG/M metagenome (GOLD analysis project Ga0209417, IMG submission 184002) | Groundwater microbial communities from Rifle, Colorado, USA - Groundwater F2 (SPAdes) (version 2) | ecosystem: Environmental > Aquatic > Deep subsurface > Groundwater | place: Rifle, Colorado... | reverse complement strand
TTTCTATATTAATATTTTCTTCATGTAGAGATTTAAGAAAAACAAAAAGTTTTCTAATAAAAGATCTTTCCCTTATAGCAATATTTATTTTAACAAATGAATAAATTGTTTTAACGATAGGAATATTTTTCATTATTTCATTGCTAAAAATTTCTTCAATAGCAATATTTGCATAATCTATTAAAACATCAATTTCTTTCTCAAAAATTGCTAATTCAAAGTCTTCTTTTAGTTTTTTTATAATATTCATTTTACACAATTTCAATTTTATCAATTTCTTTCATTATTCTATCGGTTTCACTCAATGCTACGATTATTTTTTGATAATGTAAGATATCTTCGTAGTTTAATTCTCTGCCTTTACGGTCTTTAAGCCATTTTTGTGCTGGCTGGTAGCCACCGATGTAAAAGTTCCAAGCTATTTCGGGTACGTTGTCGAAGTATTGGGTTTCATTGATATAAACCTTTCCGTTTTGATAATTAAGCTTTGTAACCATGTTATTACCATCTACGGGTATTGAGTAATGTATTTCTCGACAGTTGGGCTTTCGAGCAGGTGAATTTGGCGAATTTCGCCCCCAAGCTTTACTAATTGCCAAAAGGTGTTTACATCTTTTGGGTATGGCACACGAGGAAAATCTATTTTTAAAAATTCTTTGTACTTTTCACGGTAGGTTGGGCTGTGTAATACTGCATAAATATAATCCAAAATGTCTATTTCGCTAAACTTATTGTTATCCAATTTAATATGTTCGACAATAAAACTTATTCCCAAACAGTTTTCTATCTTACTTACAATTCTATGGTCTAAATTAGGCTTATAATTAATGCCCTTATACACAAAAGTAGGTTCACTCACGATTCCAGATGTGTCATTATCCTCTCCTAACATCATTGGTTCAGAAGATGTATCCCTTGTTTTTCTAAAAATATACAAAGGGAAAGCATAGTTTATATCTAATGAAGAAATGCATGTAGAGCCTGAAATCATCTCTTTAGAAACAAATACTTCGTTCCATGTATTACTACTGCGTGAACGCCTTATGCTTACCAAGCCTATATTGTCCTTATTAAAAAAATGTTGCATTACCTCTGTTCTTGGGTAGCAATGAAATCCCTTAGACTTGCCTGTAAAAAAGGTAAATCTGAAATCAAAAGGTCTATAATTAATTTTTGTGATTTTATTTTCGTTAGGGTAATTAGCATGTAAATCTTTTTTAGCAAAATTCACTTGCCAGTCCCTAACATCTTTGCCTAATTCAAATTTTCTCCTTGCTGTTTCATCATCTAAAATTAAAAACTCTTTTATGGTATTATTTAATTCATTTTTAGTTTTATGAATGGCAAAATTATCTCTAGCAGTTACTATCCCAACACTGTTTACTGGAAATATATCACTCACACTAAATCCTTTATTATATGCTTTTTCGATATCAAAATCTTTTTGAATCATATAATACATTGGCTTTTTAGGAATAATTTCTTTATACGGCACACTTGCAAGTTTATTTATATCTAAAAAATCATTCTTAAACTCTCTTTTCCCTAATAAGTCATAATAAAATACTTTGCCCAACTCGTTTGGCTTTTTCTTTCCTGTTTTTACAAAGATATTTATGCTTACGCCTTGCATAATGTCGAATACATTTTCATCAATGCTACCATCATTTGCTGTCTCGCTTTTGCGACTATTGCCGTGCAAATTGAGGATATATATCTTATCATAAGTTTTTAGCAAGTTCCAACGCATACCCCTAAAAGTTGGGTTATCCAAAAAGCCGTGTGGATTGATAAATGCTAAAATACCGCTACCATTCTTTTCAATAAAATGTTGCCCGTAACGCAAAAACTTTACATAATCGTCATTTATCCATTTAGGATTACGCTCTTTTAATTTTTCTTTTCCTCCGGGTTCTTTTTTATAATCGTCCATTAAGTCCATAATCCATTTCCCTTTATTGGAGCTTTCGCCACTATAAGGAGGGTTGCCAATAACACACATTACAGACGTATCACGTTTAATGTGGTTTGCTTCGTTTGCTTCGGTGCTTAACCAATTAGCCCAAAGTGTACCTGTGTCAGGGTGGTGTTCTTCAAGGCTATTCGTTAAAAATACTCGCAGACGTTGATTTTTGGCAGGCTTGTATCCTGTTTCGGTTAGTAATAAATCAAGTTTGAGATGTGCCATTGCATAGCTTGCCATAAGCAATTCGAAACCATTAAGACGTGGCAAAAGATGATTTTCGACATAATTACTCCAAATGCCTTGTTGTCCCTCGAACTTTTTATGTATATGCTTTAGTACTTCGGCAAGGAATGTGCCAGTGCCAGTAGCTGGGTCTAATATCTGCACTTTGTGTACTTCTTGCTCTACCTTTTTTCCTTGTACATCCACTTTTATTTTTGTTTTGCTTGTGTCGGCAAGTCCTTGAGGTAAATCAAATTCTGTTTTCAGAATATCATCAACTGCACGAACAATAAAGTTTACAACTGGTTGCGGAGTGTACCATACACCACGAGCTTTACGCAGTGCAGGGTCATACTTGCTTAGAAATGTTTCATAAAAATGTATAATTGGGTCTTCCATCTTGGTTCCCTTGCCATAATCTTTGAGAATATCGCAAACATCGCAAGCAAGGAATATATTTACAAGGTCATCAACAATCCATTTTATGCGGTCGTCAACATCAAGACCAGCTATGTATCCAAATAGTTTTTTGAGAAAAGGGTTAGATTTTGGAATAAGCTCATAGGCTTCCTGACGGCTAAATGTTGGCAAGGTTGGGTCGTGATAACGAGCTGCAAACATTCCGTAAGCAATTGTTTGTGCGTAAACATCGGCAAACGACTTTGGGTTAATGTCATGTATAAGTATTTGCTTAAATGCCTCCATCTGGTCTTTAAGCGTACTGTTTTCTTGGTTTACTTCATCACTGTTCAAAGCCTTCTCTATAACGTCTGATAGTAAACGAGCTTTGCCAGCCATCATTTCAGCCAACTTCTTAGAGCTTTTGATAGTTTGCCCGATTGTGCTACAAAAATCTTTTATCAAGTTAGTAAATTGCAAGAAATTTTCAGGCAAAGGCTTAATAAGTCCTTTGTCACTTAGTTCTGCTATTGCTATTTTGGTAACAAGCTGCCCTTCTCGATACAAATAGAATTGCATATAATCTGTAAAAATCAAATTATTCAATGATGCCTTGTATCTGTCAAACTGTTCCTTGTTTCCACTCTTCTTTGATCCTTCAAGGTCTTTATCTCCAATATCCTTTGCTTCTATAAACCCAACAGGAATATCCTTTTTAGTCAAGATATAATCCGGAGCACCACACTTCTGCCGTTTAGGCTCATTAGTAGCCCTTACCTCTGGCACCAAACTCTCAATAAGCGACTGCAAATCGCCACGAAATGTATGCTCGGTTGCATTACCTAATTTGTAGCGTTTGTTTATGTTGTCTATGTAGTTATCTATTGTCATATCCTTTGCAATTTATTTTTGAGAATTTATGCTAACATCCTGCCAACTATTTTAAAATTGAGTCTTATTGAAATGTTATTAATTATTGTAACAATGTTTTTGTTTTTATAATTATTAACCACCCCGTCCTGCGGACACCCCTCCATCGGAGGGGAATCTTGAAATGTCTTATTTAGTTTAAAATTATCTATTGTCATGTTATTTTTATGTATAACTAATGTTAAATTTTATTACATTCTAATTCCTTTTCGATGGATGGGAATTTTGAAATGTTTTATTTGGTTTAAAATTATCTATTGTCATGTTATTTTTATGTATAACTAGTGTTAAATTTTATTGAATTTTGAAATGTCTTATTTAGTTTAAAACTATCTATTGTCATGTTATTTTTATGTATAACTAGTGTTAAATTTTATTGAATTTTGAAATGTCTTATTTAGTTTAAAACTATCTATTGTCATGTTATTTTTATGTATAACTAATGTTAAATTTTATTACATTCTAATTCCCCTCCGATGGAGGGGTGTCCGCAGGACGGGGTGGTTCCTATATTATCTTGAGACTGTAAGGGTAGAAATTTTGTAGTTTCTATATTCTCACCATATTCATTAATAATATATTGCTCCAATCCCTCCATAACTCTTTCAATATTATTTTTAATATCAATATCATCTACTCTAAAGACTTTTAGACCGAGGCTTTCTAAATATTTCTGCCTTTGTTCATCATACTCTGTTTTTTCATCATGACTCCCTCCGTCAATTTCTATTACAAGTCCTAATGTTTTTACATAAAAATCAACTATATAATTACCTATGATTTTTTGCCTATCAAAATCTATATTATAAAAACGCCCTTTATGCACTTGTTGCCAAAACAAAACTTCTGATAAAATGCCCTCATGCCTCTTATCTTTGGCTAATTGTTTAAGTTCTGGATTATGTGGTAAATTTTCAATAAAATTACGTCTTATTGAAATATCGTTAATTATGGCAATAATGTTTTTGTTTTTATAATTATTAACCACCCCGTCCTGCGGACACCCCTGCATCGGAGGGGAATTTGTGAATGTCTTATTTAGTTTAAAATTATCTGCCATCATGTGATTTACAATTATTTTGAGAATTTATGTTAACTCTTGGTCTGATACATTTTACAAAATTTAAACCTTTTCACTTATAAACTTTATTATGGTACTTGCAAAAATACAATAAAAAAGATAATTATCTTTGCTTAAGTTGATAATAATATTTTGGTTACATAAAAATGATAGAAAAGCTATATAAGTTTGATGGTTTTTATTTGTATTTTGTACATAACAGCATCATAATTCCATCACACATCCAATCCTTTGGTTGTAGGGATATTAATGCTTAGTACTTTTTTTATGCTTTCTTTCCACTTAATTGTTGGGTTATTTTTGTATTTGTTGTAGAGAGATTTTAAGTTTTGGCTGTTGTCTTGCCATTGTATAAGTTTATAGGCTTGTTGCATTGTTTCTTTGTCAGTGTTATATCCATTTGTTTTAAGTCTTTTCAACAAGAAGTTTGCTTTGCCTATCCATATAGAGTTTGTGGTGTATGGGATTGTTTGTTCGATTGTTTGCTCTACATTAAAATCTAGTATTGGCTTGCAATTGTTACACTTATTTTTCACCTAATTTAAGAAGTTCTACTACTAAATGATGAACCATAGTACACGGAGCTTTTTCATTATTAGGAGTATTGTGGAGATATTTATTTTCTATAACTTTTGCTCTTTTAATTGCATCACTTGTTTTACTAACAATCAAAGGCATAACTATATCTTTAAAATTATTCTTTTTTTTACAAACTTCTTTATAATTAAAATTAGGATGTTTTTGCTTGGCTTTTATTAGAGATTCGTTCGGATTTGGCAATGATTTGAATATTTGCGTTAATCGCTCATAATACTTCTTCCTGTTTTTATATGCATCATCTGTAATGTCAATGTCTTCTAAATGTAATAATATCCATAACTCAAATGAGTCATTGCTCCAAGCTGTTTTAAAATTATTATTTTTTGCTATTTTAATTGACTCGTCAAATTCTACATTACCCTCCCTGATATTTCCTTCTGATTCATTTTCTATATCTCTATCAAACACACACCAAATATGAATGTTTTCTTCTTCAAATATATTGTTTTCTTTACAATAACAAATAGTTTTGATAACATTTTTTATTTTACTTTTCTGTGCTGCTATTGTATTTACCTTTATTTTCTCAGTCTCAAAATGTTTAAAATAAATCGGCTCACTTACTTTATCTTCACAAAATATAATAAATGTTGGCAATGAGTCAACTTTACGAATATCATCTGATTTTATATCCCAAGGCTTATTCATCTTCTGTAATATTTTTGTTAGTATAATCCTCTAAAATAGGTAATGCTCCATAATACCCTGCTAAATATTGTTTGGCAAAGTCTGCATCATTTCTAATTCCTTTTAGGTCTGATAAAGAATATAGCCTTGATGAATCATCTTGTTTTTTCTCTGTAAAATAAAACTGGTCTCGTCGCATTATGGAAGGAGACATTAGGTTGGTGTCGTGGCTTGTAAATAATAATTGTGAATTGTTTGTGTTTATTTTAGGATTATTAAATAATTCAATAAGTTTAATTAAAAGTGATGGATGAAAATTACTATCAATTTCATCTAAAATAATAAAAGCACTTCTATTAAGGCTGAAAGCTCTTAAGATAAGACCTGTCAAATCAAATAATCGCTTTGTGCCGGCAGATTCATTATGCTTTAGATTAAGTTTGACATCTACTTTTTCTCCATTTTCATTGTTATACGATTTTGTCAGAAATATATCTTCATGAGACAATTCTTGTTTTGCTTTACCTGAATCTTTTTCTAAAAAAACTTCAGAATATTTCAAGTTAAAAGAAGAAAGAAAATCTAATAATGTTTGACTTTGAAATTGTATTTCATTACGAGACCCTAAAAAAGAAAATGTGTATTGTCTAAATAACTCAACTTTTGTAAAATTGGAAATCGTCCGACCTTTTATATAATTCCGTATAATAGCACAAGGACTCTCATTGTCAAAAGCAGCTATATGAGTTAATAACAATGTATGCGTATATTGCAATTTAGGAATTTTATCTTTATTAGGTAACTTATCATCACTAACATTCATATTGGTTCGAGTAAAATGCTCTACCATATTTTTATCCTTTGTGCCAAACAACCACTCACTTGCAATAACCTCCTTACTGTATGGCTTATCAATACTTTCACGTTCTTTTGGATTTCTTTTTACAGTAAAACCATATCTGTATTTTTTATTGTCTAACAAAAGGACTATTTGAAAGAAAGACTCCGTATTTAAAGCATCTTGTTGATATAAAAAAGGGTCGCAAAGAGCACTTAAATCAGACTCCGAACTTGCCTCATTCTTTATAGCTTGAAGAAAATAGTCTAACGCTTGCACAATATTGCTTTTCCCACTTGCATTAGCTCCATAAATACCCACTGTTTTTAACAAACTATTTCCAGATACTTCAATAATATTATTACTATCAACCGACTCATATTCTTTTGGGCTTTTTAAACCTGTTGTAACAAAACTTATAGTTTGAATATCTTTAATAGAACGAAAGTTTTTAACACTAAACTCTATTATCATTTTATTAAAATTTGAATTTATTTTGCAAATTTAAAAATAAGTTTTGAATTTATTATGCTTTTTTGCTAAAATCCTCTAAATTATCCCAAAAACCAAGTTATTATCCTTTTTTGAAAGTACGATTGATGTACTTGCCACTGCCCACATTATTCTCCCAAACACAAAAACCTTATTTGCAATTACCAAACCTTAATAGAAAACCGCATCACCACCTAATTCCCAACCTAATTTCCAATTATTAACCTTATTAGAAATTTCAGAGCAATTGTCCTCTACGGATTTTCAAATGATACCATTTTGCAATATTACAAACATCATTGTATTGTCGCCACTTCAGGGCTTGGATGATTCTGTAAGCATCAAACGTTTGTAGAAAATGGAATATTCGTATAATATTTACGACCCAGAATGGGTCGAACGTAACGGAGAGGTTCAATTCGATGTTTCTGCTTTGTCCTTTTGGAGCTTCGTCCCTTGCTCCCTTTTGGCAAAGCTATCTCCTTTTTGCTCAAAAAAAAAGAGCATAAATCAATTTGGACTTATAGCAAGGCGGAAACCTAAGTAGCTACCTTTACCATCAGGTGTAAAGAAATTGCGATTTGAAGGGCGACAAGATTGAGGCTCATTAAGCCAACTTCCCCCACGAAAAACACGTAAAAAGCCAGATATTGGTCCTGTAGGGTTAATTTTATCATTAATTGTATAATTTTCACTCCAATCATTAACCCATTCCCAAACATTACCAGTCATATCATAAATACCCAATTCATTTGCCAACTTTTGCCCTACAACGTTTGTTTTTTGAGACGAATTATCACCATCACCCCACCAAGCAACATCATTAATATTATCGCTACCACTATATTCATATCCATTACTCTGATTTCCTCCTTTTGCTGCATACTCCCACTCTGCCTCTGTTGGCAAACGATAAATCTTACCTGTTAATTCATTAAGTTTTGCTATAAATACTTGTATTTCATGCCATGAAACATTTTCTACAGGACAATCATAACAACCTACAAAATAAGAAGGATTACTTCCCATAACATCTATCCAGTGCTTCTGCGTTACCTCATATTTACCAATATAAAAATTACTTAACGTTACCTGATGTGAAGGTTTTTCCCAATCATAACAATTCGGCTCTTTGTCTGCAGTACATCCCATAATGAATGTATCACCTTCCAAAAATACCAAGTCTACATCATAATCTGTTGTCGTAAAACTGATTTCAGAGCCATAAGCAGTCCCAATAGCATTTGTAGCATAAGCACGCAAATAGTAATTAGTGTTAGGGATTAAACCACTAATGTTTGAAATAAAAGAACCACTCCCACTACTATCTATAGTCTTGCTATCTGATATAGTAGGATTAGAGTTTATGCTCCAACAGACACCACGAGAAGTAACAGCGGAACCTGCATCATAAGTTATATTGCCTCCACTAACAGCTGTGCTATCTTTAATGTCAGATATGTCTGTAGTTGTCAGTTGAGGGACAGAAACATGAGTAGTAAATGATGTGTCATTACTGTAAGTGCCATCAACGGCATTTACTGCAAATAATCTATAATAATAAGTAGTTGCAGGCCGAAGCGAAGATACATTATAAGTTACAAAGGTGTTATTATTACCCTTTACAGGACTTTGATTAGGGATTAGTTGGTTGCTATATGATGTATCCTCTCCAAATTCAAACCTTACATTTGTATTAAAATAGTTAGCATTGATAATCCCGTTTATAGTTGCAGAATAAGGTGTTATGTCTGAAGCAGCAAGCGTCATTACTGTTGGAGCTTCAGGTATTAAAATTGTAGGAGATGGCAATTTTACAAATCCACCATTTTTGAGAAACAATGTATCGTTTGAAATTGTTATGGTTTGTAGCTCATTAGCAGGACCAGTTGCTCCTGTTGGACCTACTTCTCCAGTTGGGCCAGTTGGGCCTGGTATGGTTGATGATAATCCAGTTGGGCCAGTTGGACCTGTAGGACCTACTTCTCCCGTTGCGCCTGTTGGACCTGTCGCTCCACTACCTGCTTTTTCTGCATACAGAGCATAAGGTACGCTTAGCAATTGGCTTGTTGCTATAATTGTATAGTTTGTTAGTGGAGGCGTTGTAGCTGTTTTTGTTTCAATAAAATATGGTCCGTTTGCCCAGTTGATAACTGAAAAATTACCGTTTACTACTGTGCCAGCTCCTATTTCAATACTTACCAGACCATTGGCATTAGTAGTTGGAGTTTGTGTCTCAATATATACGGATGCACCGCTTGCAGAACCCTGCAATATGCTTATTTGCATTCCAATTTCTTGGTTTTTAATCAACTGGTTTTCTGCATTTCTAATAACTGCCTGATAACTCATTCTTTGAGGACTTTGTCCCCATAATGTTGCTGTCAATAATACAGCAAATAAAATTGGGAATACTCTTTTCATAACTTCTAATGTTTTATGATTTTAAATGTTTTTACTTCTTTTTTCCCTTGTATTACTTTTACAAAATAAGTAGCCCTAACAAGATTACTCATAACAATACTTGTACTATAGCCCCTAATACTTCCGTATTGTAAAAGCTTTCCTTGCATATCGTACAAATGATAAGATAACCTTGAAATATCAAACTCATCAATAATCAATGTAAGATAATCGGTAGCAGGGTTTGGATAAGCCTCAACTGAAAGTTTTATTCCCGCAGATTCATCTATAGCCGTTTCTACCGAAATTTCATAAGGCAACTGCACGCCCTCTGCTACAGAACCGTTCGCCACTGCATGGCTCTGATAAACAACTTGCCCAACAGAATAACTCACCGTACCCCCACTACCCAAAGCATTACCGCCTACAGCATTAAAGCTTTCCTGTGCTTGTATCCCTATAAGTCCAAGTCCTAAGAAAAGTAATACACTTAATATTAATCGTTTGTATTGCATTTGTAACCTCCTTTTTTATAACGATTTCTAAAAATTTATTTTTTTGATTTATAAAAAAACTTATCAAAAAACCTTTAATTAAATTTTAAATCACTGCAAATATAAATATTTTTTTACCTTAATTTTGTCTATTATGCCTCAAATTCAATAAACCACTTAACCCCATTTACGCTTTCACCTGTCGCAATATTTTTGATTGCATTCAATATCATTGTTTTACCAACACCTGATGCCCCAACCAATAAAGTTAATTTGTTGAATTCTGTTTTTTTGCAATTTGCAATTTCTTATTTTGTCTTCGAAACTAAATTTTATAATTTTCATAATAATTTCTTTATCTTTATTGCAAATTTAAACTGTTTAATTAGATTGTCATAATAATCGACCATTAAGCGACTTTTTAATGACTACGAAATAACTTAGACAAGTTTTTTTAATTGGTACAAATATAATGTTTTTTCAAGTTTGGTTCTTGAAATTTATTTTTTATTTTGTTGATAAAAAGATTGATGATTAAAAACAAGTTTTTAATACTTTTATTACCACCACGACAAGCATACTCCCACTCTGCCTCAGTAGGCAAACGATAATTCTTGCCCGTTAGCTTTTTAATAAATTCTTGTGTAACCTTCCAAGACACACTGTCTATAGGAAGTTTGTTATTCCCTTTAAACTTAGATGAATTATTTCTCATAATAAAAAGGTTATATATTTACCCTTGCAAATATATAATATTTTTGTACAATTAAAAAATATTTATTTTATTTATATGATGTTTAATTTTGGGTTTTGTTTTTCATTACAATACTCTCCATCACACATCTAATCCTTTGGTTGTCGGGATATGAATGCTTAGTACTTTTTTGATGCTTTCTTTCCACTTAATTTTATTTACTTTTCTCTAATGATTCAAATTAATTGTCTAAAACGCTAATTTGCAACAATTTGCACAAATAGCTAATTGTCAGTATAAAAAATCTATTAAAGTACATGAACAGTACATGAAAGGTACTATAACAGTACATAAAAGGTACTATAAAGCTACTATAATATTATCTCGTCCTAAAATAGGTTTACACAAAAGATTATAATTATGAAAAAAAACTGTAAACTTATTTTCAGGATTATCTAAATAAAAACGTGTGTTAGATGATTTTTTTAATATTTATATATAGAGACCGTCGCAAGGCGAAATTTCACAAAATAATTACTTAAATTATTAATATACGGTTGTTTGTGTTGGATGGTTTATATATTTGTAGCATGAAAGTAAAAATAACATCACAAATAGGATTTCCGAATAGGCATTATTAAAAAGAAAGTGAAACACCTGAGATTATTGTGTCTAATTGTCAAAAATAAAGAAAAAAATACCCAAAATCAGGTGCACCCTATCCAATATTCATCAATAAATTGACTAAATTTTGACAAATCATTAACAAAATCTAAAAAATTAGTGAGATTTAATAACGAAATTATTAAATAGTGCTTATTGCAACGGCCTCTTTACTTTTTTCTATAATTCAAATAAATATTATTTAAAAGTATTATATTTGCATTGAATAAGTTTTTTTTATTTACAAAAGATATTTATTTACAAAAAAAATGATAGTAATGGATACAATAAGTGCAAAAGACGTGAGGTTTTTTAAAAGGTGGGAGAAACAAAGAAAATGCAAATGGTTGTTTTGTTTAAAATATGCTTTTTTATTAGGATTTTTTGCAGCATTAACATCATTTTTATTTGACTATAATTATAAAATTAAAGACATTGCTTTGTTTAATTTTCTATTTAAAATATCAGGATTTTCTCTTTTAGAATGGTTTTTAGGAGTGCGATTGTTCAAAAAAAAGGAAATTAAGTATTCTAAATTAAAAGGAATATAATGGGAAAAGAAATTTTTAAAAAAACACTTGAATTATGGAAGAATTAAATGCAAAACAAATAAAATTTCTAAAAAAATGGGTAACACATAAATGGCTTTATATTTTTTATAATACTCTCATTTTGTTATTACAGTTGTTAATATTTACTGTAATATATGTAAAAATTTATAATATAGAAAACTTAAAATCTTTAAATTTTCTAGATTTATTTTACACTTTTATTATTCCAGGAATAGGTGTAGTTTTTTTGAATTTTAAAAATATGGAACGTCAGTATTTAAATTGGAAAAATGAAGTAGAAATAAAGAAAGGTCTTAAAATATTAAAAGAAAAAGGGGTTTGGAGTTATGAAAATATTAAAATAAGCAAAACAAGCGAAGAGCTGTTAGTTGTGCAAAATGAATTATTTTGGATTGATGGAAATGACACTATTTCTAGTGATAAGTTGGATGAGTTTTACAATTCTGTTTTTGCAGATTTTAAGAGATTAAAAAGATACAAATCATTTGCTAATTACATAAAGAACAAGTCAATTAAAATTCAAATATTTGATAACTTGGAAGGAAATACCCCATTGCTTGAGAAAATGATTTAATGCTGAATGTCGTATTTACGCTTTAATCTTTGATATGCTTACAATCCTATTTACAATAGAGTAAATTAAGCCAGTAAATAGGATTAATAAAGAAATAATAATAAGAGAGAAAAAAGGAAAATCTTTAAAAAATAAGGATAATGTATTTGGATTCAAGTATTCAATGCGTACTTTAATTGTGTTTTCATTATCCGATATACCAACAAAACGTATTTTTAAGTTTAGGTTTTGTAAAGAGTCATCTTCAAAATAAACATTATTGTTTTTGATTATGTAAGAAGCTTGTAATTTATGAGACTTAATATTGTTATTGATAGAAAAATAAGCTTTTATTTTGAGATTTTCAATATTTTGTTGTATTGATTCTTTTGTGTTTGATTGATTGGATAGATTAACTACTTCTATTTTATCAAATATAAACTTATAATCATCAATTTGTGTAGTGTCATGTAATTTTATATTAATGTTGTGAGGTTGTTTTTGCTCCAGATTAGCAATATTAAAGAATAAATCGGTTGCAAATGTTCTGAAGATATAAGGTTCATTTACAATTCCGAAATTTTTAGAAATTCTAGAGAAAGGGAATAAATCATATTGCCGTTAATTGAATATGGTATTTAATGATGTCCTGAGTGTGTTGAATATTGATTAATTTTACTTTAAGTTTAGAATTCAGACTTGAATATTCATTTTGTTTTATTTCTATTTTATTATTTTGATAATGGAATTGGTTTAATTTGGTTTCTGAAAAGGAAATAATAAATGAAATAATAAGCAAGAATATACCAACGTGTGATAACTTGGCTGCATTATTTTGTTTTATAAAAAACAGAAGTAATATAGCCATTAATGATGAAGTAAAAAGAATAGTGTTGGTTAAATTTTCATATAATTCTATAGGAATTATTATGCCTGAAGCAATAATAATAAAGCTTGCAATGATTGTTATTGATTTCTTTTTAAATGTTTTTGCCTTATAAAGATATAAACTAAAGCAAAACAAGATATTTATTATTATTGTAAAAAATGATACATTTTTATTATAATATCCTATAGTATCAATGGGTAATGTAAGGTTGGAATTTATGATGTAATTAATTATGGGTAAAGAAATACTTAATATTATTTTAATATTTAAAATTAGAAGAACAAACATTGATGCTGTCACAAGGTTTTCCCTATTAATTTCAATATTGCTCGTAGCACTTACTTTTTTATTATTTCTTAGATATACAATGCTAATTATTATTGAAAATATTAATATTATAATTAGATAGAAGAACATTGTTATTTTATATTCTTTATCAGCAAAAGCATGAACGGATGTTTCATTTAATAATCCACTTCGGGTTAAAAAACTAGTATAGATAGTAATTATAAAAGGCAATAGATTAATAACAGCATTGGTTAAATAATTGAACTTATTTTTAATTGTAATAAGATTTGTATGCGTCGAAACAATTAGAAATATCCAAATTGATAAAGATGCATTTTCAATTGGATCCCATGTCCAAAATCCCCCAAAACTTAAAGATTCATGCGCCCAAAATCCTCCCGATATAATTCCTAAAGAAACAAATAACAATGCTAAAAGATTCCATAATTGAATAACATTAAGGATCTTTTTATTTTGAGTAATTAAAAAATTTGCAGTACTTGCATATAAAAAAGCAGCAAAAACATATCCCATAAAAAGCAAAGGAGGATGAATGCTCATCAAAGGATGCTTTAATATTGGGTTAATATCATTTCCATCATTTATAAATTGCAAATATTGAGGATTATTGAATAATAATTCATGCTGATATTCAGAAGCATCACTTAATAACGTAAATATTCCTCGCCCGATTTCCAGATCTCCCATCTTAATTCCTATAATTAAAAAAACAAGCATTAATTGGATAAAGGAAATGATTAATATGGTGTTTTTGTTTCTACTATTATGCTTTATAAATAATAGAATTATAGCCTGAAATGTAACCCAAAACAAAATACTTCCATTTTGACCAGCCCATAATGCAGAAATAAGATAAATAGTTTCTAAATTGAGAGATGTATATTTCCAAACATAGTAAAATTCAAAACGATGTTCAAAAATAAGATAATATAATAATAAAACAGAAGTAGCAAGAATAATAAAAACAGTAATGTTAAGACCTTTTGCTATTCTATAAAAAACTTCTTTTTGGTATACTTTATTGAGGAAAATGCATAATATAGATACCAATATTAAAAGAAAGGCAAATTTTATTAATGAATCACCTAATAGAGAAATGCCAAGCCATTCTTGCATAAAGTATTATTACAATTTATTTTCCTTTAGTCTTTTCCCCAGTAGACTATGTCTTTTGCTGTAAGCAAAATAAATAATACAACCTATAGCTAACCATGCTACCAAGCGTAACCAATTAACTAATTCTAGGCTTAACATCATAGCAAGATTACTCAATATACCAAGAGTAGCTACAACTGGGAGATAAGGTGTTTTAAATGGTCGAGGACGATCGGGTTCTTTTACTCGCATAATCCAAACAGCTATACAAACTAAAATAAATGCCAACAACGTTCCTATATTAACTAATTTAGCTATATCCTCAATTGGAGTAAGTGCAGAAATAAAAGCAACAACAACTCCTGTTAGTATGGTAGCTTTATATGGTGTTTTGAACTTATTATGAAGTTCCCCAAATGTACTTTTGGGTAATAATCCATCTCTAGACATTGCATAAAAGACTCTAGATTGACCTAATAGCATTACCAATAAAACTGATGTTAAACCTGCTATTGCGGCTATGGAAATAATAAAAACTGCAAACCCTAAATTATATGATGCAAACACTGCTGATAGGGGGGCTTCTAAGTCTATCTCTTTATAACTTATCATTCCTGTTAAAACTAATGCAACTAAAATATACAAAATAGTACAAACAATTAATGAAACTATTATTCCAAATGGAACTGACTTTTGCGGGTTTTTCGCCTCCCCTGCCTGTGTCGACACCGCATCAAAACCAATATAAGCAAAAAATACATAAGCTGCCCCTGACAATACTCCCATCCAACCATAATGTCCATGTCCAGAAGCATCAATATACCTTTCTGGAATAAAAGGCACCCAGTTATTTGTATCAATAAAAAAAGATCCTACAATAATAACAAATAATATTACTGCAACTTTTACTGCAACCATAATTAAATTTGTATTTGCCGCTTCCTTTATTCCCTTAACTAAAATAGCCGTAACAATCATTATAATAAAAAAAGCAGGCAAATTAAAAGCAATATTAAACCCCATAAAGCTAGGCACATCTATAGACGAATATTGATTGCTTAAATCTCCAATAACTCCCTTCGAAGTAGCCTCATTCAATATTCTTGTTACGGTTGCATGATCGTGCATTAGCCATAAAGGCAAATGAATATTAAATAATGCTAAAAACTTTCCTAAATACCCAGACCAACCTACAGCAACAGAAGCTGAAGCCATAGCGTATTCCAATATTAAATCCCAACCAATTATCCATGCAAAAAACTCTCCCATCGTAGCATAAGAATATGCATAGGCCGAACCCTCGACTGGCAACAATGACGCAAACTCGGCATAACACAAAGCTGCAAATGCACAACCAATACCAGCTATAATAAATGATACTGCTAATGCAGGACCTGCATATTCTCTTGCAGCAAGACCCGTTAAAACAAATATTCCTGCACCAATAACTGCACCAATACCCATTGCAGTTAATCCCCACTTTCCTAATACTTTGTTTAATTTACTATTTTTTTGATCCTCTTCAAACATTGAAACGGGCTTTCTTGCCCATATTTGATTACTCATAAATTAAGGAATTAAATAAGTTTTTAATACAAAAAGTTGTGTAAATATAATATTATTTTAAAAACAGAGATGTTTTTTTGTATTATTCCTTATTTTTCGAATCAATTATTATCGTCACTGGACCATCATTTGTAAGACTTATCTTCATATCTGCACCAAATATTCCTTTTGCTATACTTTTACCCAAATATTCTTCTAGTTTTATTATAAATCTTTCATAAATTGGAATTGCTATTTGAGGAGGTGCTGCATAGATAAAAGAAGGTCTGAATCCTTTTTTAGTTGAAGCAGACAATGTAAATTGGCTAATAAGCAATATCTCACCATTTACATCCTTTAGAGACAAGTTCATTTTACATTCAGCATCATTGAATATTCTTAACCCCACTATTTTATTAGCAAGCCATTCAATGTCATTTTCTGTATCCGCTTCAACAATACCAACAAAGATTAAGAGTCCATGATTAATCGAACCTACTATTTCTTTATTAACACTTACAGAAGCCTGACTTACTCGTTGAAGTACAACACGCATGAACTATTTATTTTCTGCGAAATATTTGATTGATTCTTTTAATAATTTAGCCTTATTGATAGGAACCGTGCCTATCTCTTCACAAACAATACCTCCCGCCAAATTAGCTATTTGAGTCATTAAATAAGGCTCTATATTTAAAGCAACAAATAAAGCTAGCACGCTAATAACCGTGTCCCCTGCCCCTGAAACATCTGCAATATTCCTTACCGTTGCAGGAAATATTTTAGCATCTAATTCTGACTCATTCTTTATATAAAAAATCCCTTTCTCTGAAAGTGTAACAACTAAAGAACTATTATTTAAAAGCTTAAACAGTTCTTTTGAAACATCATTTAAAGTCTCTTTTGTTGCTTTTAATTCATCTAATTTCAAGCCTTCCTTAAGCTCTTTAAAATTAGGTTTTAGAAGTGTAACATTTTTGTAATAAGAAAAATTGCGCTTCTTTGGGTCAACAACTGTTGGAATATTATTGGCCTTTGCAAATTTAATAATACTTGTTATAATATTTTTTGTTAAAACTCCTTTATCGTAATCCTCAAAAACAATTACATTAATTTGTTTTTTTTTTATAATTGTTTTTACCCTTTCAATAAGAATTGATTCTATTTCCACACTAACGGGATTACATATTTCATCATCAATTCTAATCATTTGAAAATTATTTCCAATAACTCTTGTCTTTTGCGTTGTCAAACGCTCCGCATTACAAATTAATCCATCCGTTAACAATTGATGTTCCTTAAACAATTGCTTTAATAAATTAGAATTATCATCCGCTCCTATTACAGAACAAATTATCGGATTACACCCTAGCTCTTTTAAATTTATTGCAACATTTGCTGCTCCTCCAAGCCTATTTTCCTTCTTAGAAATATGAACTATTGGAACTGGAGCCTCTGGAGAAATCCTATCAACCTTACCCCAAATATAAGAATCAAGCATAACATCTCCTATTACTAATGGATTTACCGTTTTAAATGATTCAAATATACTCTTGATGTATTTGTTAAGCATATAATTATTTTTTAAGATACCTGACAAAAAACAAATTCTGTCAGGCATCCAAAACTTCCTTTTAATATTCTATTTAAGCTTTGCCAATGATTTTTTCAATCTATTTATTGCCTCTGTTAATATTTCTATTGATGTAGCATAAGAGATTCTTATACAATCAGCATCACCAAAAGCATCTCCTTGCACCAAAGCTACATTTGCATCATTTATCAAATACATTGCTAAATCAGTACAATTATTAATAACAGTTTTACCATCCGTTTTACCAAAATAATGATTAACTTTTGGGAATATATAAAAAGCCCCTTGAGGCACATTTATTGTCAAACCTGGAATTTCTTTAAGCATATTAATAACATGATCTCGCCTCTTTTTAAACTCGATAACCATTTTTTCTATATCATCTGTTTCTTCTAACATTGCAGTTATTGTAGCCCTTTGCGTAATAGAATTAGTTCCCGATGTAAACTGTCCTTGAAGTTTATCACAAGCCTGAGCTATAAACTTTGGAGCTGCAATATATCCCAAACGCCAACCAGTCATTGCATATCCTTTTGAAATACCATTAACAGTAATAACCCTATCTTTTATAAAATCAAACTGAGCCATGCTTGCATGAGGCTCCCCACTAAAATTTATTTTTTCATATATTTCATCTGCTATAATATAAATATTTGGAAATTCTTTCAACATAATAGCTATTGCCTCCAACTCATCCTTTGTATATACAGAACCTGTTGGGTTACATGGAGAACTATACATAATTAACTTTGTCTTTGGAGTTATTGCATCCCTTAGTTGTTGTGGCGTTACCTTAAAATCATTCTCTACTGTTGCATTTACATAAACAGACTTTGCTTCTGCCAACTTTACAATCTCCCTGTAACTAACCCAATAAGGAGCAGGAACAATAACCTCTTCTCCTGGATTTACTAAAGCTAATACAGCATTAGCAATTGATTGTTTTGCTCCTGTTGAAACAACTATTTGATCTGCAGTATAATCCAGATTATTATCCCTTTTCAACTTTTTGCAAATTGCCTCTCGCAAATCTTGATAACCAGAAACAGGCGTATAAAAACTATAATTTTCATCAATAGCTTTCTTTGCTGCTTCTTTAATATAATTTGGAGTAAAAAAATCTGGTTCACCAATACTTAAATTTATAACATCAAAGCCTTGAGCCTTTAATTCTCTACTCTTTTTTGTCATAGCCAAAGTTTCTGATTCTGAAAGACTTTGAATTCTTTTTGATAATGCTTCCATTGTATTTTTATTTTAAAATTATCTTATTATTTATGTTTTTCATTATCTGCAAACTTACATTAAATTTTGTTTCATTATAAAAAAAAATCAATTATTAGTTTAATTTTCACACTCTTTATCAAATACTACTGTTTTCGTACATTATAAAACTAGGTATGAATATATTTTTATTAATGGTTACAAATTTTGTTATAAACGAAAAAAGCCCCAAGTTTTCACGAGGGGCTTTTTGATAAAAATAAGGTGGCGACTACATACTCTCCCACATTTTACTGCAGTACCATCTGCGTGAGTGAGCTTAACTTCTCTGTTCGGTATGGGAAGAGGTGAGCCTCACTGCAATAATCGCCTATTCTTAAATGCGTTATAAACATATTGTAAAGTAGCTAGTAAGCAAAATCTAACGAGAGTTAAAGAATTTTACGGGTAATTAGTATTACTCGGCTCAGACATTACTGCCTTTATACCTGTAACCTATCAACGTCATAGTCTTTGACGACCCTTAAAAGAAATCTCATCTTGAGGGGAGCTTCATGCTTAGATGCTTTCAGCATTTATCTCGTCCAAACGTAGCTACCCTGCGATGCAACTGGCGTCACAGCAGGTACACTAGAGGTTTGTCCAACTCGGTCCTCTCGTACTAGAGTCAGGTCCTCTCAAATTTCTAGCGCCCACAACAGATAGGGACCGAACTGTCTCGCGACGTTCTGAACCCAGCTCGCGTGCCACTTTAATCGGCGAACAGCCGAACCCTTGGAACCTTCTCCAGCCCCAGGATGTGACGAGCCGACATCGAGGTGCCAAACCACTCCGTCGATGTGAGCTCTTGGGAGTGATCAGCCTGTTATCCCCGGCGTACCTTTTATCCTTTGAGCGATGGCCCTTCCATACAGAACCACCGGATCACTATATCCGTCTTTCGACCCTGCTCGACTTGTTTGTCTCACAGTCAAGCACCCTTATGCTATTGCACTCTACGCATGATTACCATCCATGCTGAGGGTACCTTTGAAAGCCTCCGTTACTCTTTTGGAGGCGACCACCCCAGTCAAACTACCCACCAAACAATGTCTTCCTCGTTAAAAGGAATTAGATTCCAAATAAATCAAGGGTGGTATTTCAACGTCGACTCCACGAAACCTAGCGGCCTCGCTTCGATGTCTCCCACCTATCCTACACATGATTTATCCAAAAGCAATGTTAAGTTATAGTGAAGGTGCACGGGGTCTTTCCGTCCCGTTGCGGGTAATCGGCATCTTCACCGATACTACAATTTCACCGAGCTCATGGCTGAGACAGTGCCCAGATCGTTACACCATTCGTGCAGGTCGGAA
>Ga0209417_1003559_pt1 | contig 20569 bp, 15 predicted proteins | sample RifGroF2_FD_184002 | JGI IMG/M metagenome (GOLD analysis project Ga0209417, IMG submission 184002) | Groundwater microbial communities from Rifle, Colorado, USA - Groundwater F2 (SPAdes) (version 2) | ecosystem: Environmental > Aquatic > Deep subsurface > Groundwater | place: Rifle, Colorado... | reverse complement strand
ATTAGAGGTTGTGAACCGCAAAATCGGCCTGCTGCAGCGTAACGCCTGCGGCTACCGAGATGATGAATATCTAAAACTCCGAATCCTGCACCTGCACCGTTCAAACTACTCATTAACCGGATGAACCAAATTAATTGGCGGGACCGCTACATTGTTATTGATAAGGTTAAAGCAGGTAAGACAGTTTCTGTAACTTTTCCGATTTCAGAGCGCACTGTTACGGAAAAAGTAGGAGGGGTCGTTTACGCATTCATTATAAAAGGCAGTACCGTAGTTTCCATTAATCCTCTGAATGCCGAAGGCATTGATTCGATTTATGCCCTGCCCCCACAAGCTAAAAATTGCCCATTTTACCAAAGGTCGCATTATCGTGAGAACAGGACGCTTTGGAACAAAAAATCAGTTTTTGTCCCGGAAGAAAACATAAAATGGTGATCTTTATAAAAAATATAGGCCAATACCAAAGTGGGGACGATTATATAAAAATGAGCATAACTCATTGCCCTACATATAGTTATAATTTTTCAAAAAGGTTTTTAATAGTTAAATAAGGGGGGTTGGAGCAGGACGCACAGCAAATGTGTTCTAATCACGGATTTAGTAAAGATTTTACGCTCTCAGGCTTCAAAAATCCGCTTTTACGCTTATCCACGGTGGAACTTGTGCTAAATTTGCAAGGTTTATTGAATGTCTGTAGAAAACTTAATATTTTTCTTGACTTATACTTTCATATTGCTATGATGATACATGTATAAGAAACAGGTTTGTTAAGGTGGTAGAGATGATAGTATTATGATGGCGTTTGTAATACATGCAAGGCACACGGGTAAATGGAAATGCATTGAACAGAAGGCGCGTTGCTTTCTGTGATTTTTTAATCCTTATTTTTGTATGGAGGAAGTGTTATGAAGAAAGTAATTTTTGGTTTTTGTGTTGCAGCAGTGTTGTTGGCAGGAAGTGTCGCTAAGGCTGATGCGGTGCTATCCACGCTGGACGGGCAAATGGACAGCTGGGGCAGTACCTCTTTTGGTTCAACCGTATTGGCTGCAGGTGACGGTGCGTATGCTGGCGAAAGATTATGGCACACGTACATCAGGTTTGATTTACCGACGCTTGCCGCTGGTGAGTCGTTTAGTTCGGCTGAACTGCTGATGTATCCGACGGGTTTCCACTCATGGACATCCGGCGATCCGGCAACTATTCCGGCACAGTTCCGCGTCTATGAAACCGTAGCATTTGACAGTAGTATTGTCTGGGCTACCCAGCCGAGTGAAACGGGAGGAATCATTGGTTTGGTGGATGCCGAGTATTACGGTATGGCCAATATTAATTCATGGGTTGGATGGGATGTTTTGAGTGCGATGGGAAGCGGCAAAGCCCTTTATCTACTCGTGGACAACAACCGTGATGCTGTAGGCGGCGGCGGTGGCGGCGGGTTCTGGTTCCATTCTTTCGAGCAGGGGTGGGGACCGAGGATTGAGTACACGATTGTTGCGCAGGCAGTGTGTTCGCCGGGTCTTCAAGCGGATTTTAACGATGATTGCAAAGTTGACTTTCAGGACCTTTTCCTTTTGGTCTCGGAATGGGCACAATGTAACTGGAGCGACCAAAGTTTGTGTCAATAAGATTTGAGAGTAACGGCTAATAATAACGAAAGACAGAAAACTGGTAATGTTATGATGGCTGGTTTTTCTGTTGATGAAAACTTAGTTAAGAAGGGAGTTTAAAATGGGAAAGAAAGATATGTTGGTAATTTGTGCTGCGGTATTATTGTTGCTGGCAGGTAGTGTACAGGCTGCTGCAGTAGTGGTGCTTTCCAGTGTGGACGGAGAACTTGACAGTTGGGGTAATAAATCTTTTGGTTCAACAGTGTTGGATGCAGGTGATAGTGCCTATGCCGGCGAAAGAGTATGGCATACATATCTGAAGTTTGATTTACCGACACTTGATGTTGGTGAGTCGTTTGGTTCAGCTAAACTGTCGCTTTACGCAACAGGTTACTATTGCCATACTGACCCTACCAATCCAAACGCTCAGTCGGCGTTCCGCGTTTGGGAATGCGCAGCATTTGACCCTAACACTATTACCTGGGCTAACCAGCCGAGTGAAACGGGAGGGATCATAGGTTTGTTGGATACCAGGTATTATGGTGATAGTAATACTTTTTCATGGGTCGATTGGAGTGTCCTGGATGCAATGGGAGGCAGTAACCCCCTTTATCTTCTTATTGATGTTAATCGTGATGACCCCTGTGGCCACGGTGGCGGTGTGATGTGGTTCACTTCCTTTGAGCAGGGCTGGGCGCCAAGGATTGCTTATGAAATTAATTTTGATCCCTGTGCAGTTACTGAAACCGTTGATGCGGTTCAGGATTGCTATGTGGATAGCGTCAGTCCAGACACCGTTTTTAACGGTACTCAAATGATAGCCGGCAACTGGGAGCAAACGCGTGAGCGTAGCGTTCTGATTAGATTCGAGCTGCCTGTTCTTGCCCCGGGCGAGGATTTCTATAATGCATACTTGAGCCTTTATCAGGATGGCATGGGTGGCGATCCGGGTGTTACAGCAACATTCCCGATATATGATGTTAACAGCCCATGGAGCGAGACCACCTGTACATATAACACCATGCCCACAGTTTCATCGCTTGTGGGATCACTTTCAACCAGCCCCGCGGAAAACCAGAAAAGGGTTGGAGGCAAGGTACTCGATGCGGTTAGGGCTGCTGGCAGCGGCGGCACAGTAAATTTAATGGTTCGTTGGGATATTACGCAATCGGTGAACGGCCAACAGAGTGTCGGCGTATGGAAAACAAAAGATAATGGCAACACCCAATTAAATCCGCGGCTTGAGTTGGTATTAACCGCTCCGGTCGAGTGTTCGCCTGCTCTTCAGACGGACGTTAATGGTGATTGCAAGATTGATTTTAAGGACTTCGCTGTTTTGGCTTCGGAATGGCTGCAATGTAACTGGAGCAATCAAGCTTTGTGTCAATAGAAGTTGTTTATAGGTTATTAAGCCCGTCCCTCCGCTGAGGATGGGCGGGCTTTGTATGTTAAAAATTATTATTCATAGGTGATTTGTGCAAAAATCAATAAATGGTTATCGGTTTGGTGATTATGTGGCGGGAATGGTAAAACGGCCGCGTTTCCTGGGTCAAATCACCAAGCGGGGGTTTACGCTGGTTGAACTTCTGGTGGTAATTTCAATAATTGCGATGTTGTTGGCCATTTTAATGCCTTCATTGCAGAGAGCAAGGAGTAACGCCCTGTCGGTGGTCTGTAAATCGAACATTGCTCAATTAGCTATGGCTGCAGCAAGTTACAGCAGGGATAATAGAGAGTATTATACGCCTGTATGGATGGATAAACCTAACAACGCACCGCCGGGTGGTTACTGGTTCCAAACGTATTGGTATTGGCAGCAGATAATGGGCAAGTATTTGGGAGACCAGTATAAGCTGGCCTTGTGTCCTGCCGGAATTAAAGGGGGAAGTCCGGTTAAAGGCAACTATGGTTTGAATCTAAATGTGGTCGGTAACACCAGCGTTGAATATCCGGCAGTAAAACAGATAAATATACGACAGCCCAGCAGGGTGATACTGGCGTGCGATTCAGGAACATTTTACGCTGCGAAGGTGTTGGCCGTTAGCCCAACATATATTGGATCAGAATATTTGCCTGGTAGCGATACCGGCAAGAAAAAGATACCCTGGCCTGACGTTTTTACCAGTAATGATGCTAAAAAAGGACGGCATCCGGATAAGCGGATATGTATCGGGTTTGTGGATTGTCATTCGAGTTGGCTTAAGGTTTCAGTGCTGACAACCGATGATTATTGGCTGCCCGGCCCCCGCCGATAAGGAAAAACATCTATAATTATGCAAATCACCTGTTGTCGCATGCTTTTCACAGGTATGTGGTGGTGGGTTTTAAATAATGTTGTAATTCATTGGTTCTGTAAATACAATGTGTCATTTATGTGGACATGTTATTCTCGTTCTTCTTGCCAAGTGGTGTGCGAAACGCTATCATTTATTGGTCGTTATGTGTTAATTATTATCAGTTCAGGATACCTGTTCATATCTGACATAGGCATGATAGTCTTTATGAAAAAGATAGACCGATACCAATGTGGAGTAGAGAGGATTAAACAAAAACGATGAGTGGAACTTGTTGTTTTGCATAAATATATTTTTGCAAAAGGTTTTTAATCGTTAATTAAGGAGTGAAACATGGCGAGAGTATTTATTTTTATTGTGGCAATGTGTATTATTTCCGCTGGCGGATTAAAGGCCGGAGAGGTTACGGAAAGAACATTAATAGACGGAGTAACAGAAAGAGTATATCCTGACGGCAAGCGTACAATAGTAGTTAACGGCACAGAGCTTAATGACCTTACGCCAAAGCCGGAACCATTTCCCAGCGGCATAAACGATATTGATAGCAAACGTGGTTATATTCTTTACCATCGCAGTGCATCCGATCAGGTTTTTCGTTTCAGCAGCCCCGCTGTGGAAGAGCGAATCAACAAACTTTCCACAGATGTCAGTCTTGGAGAAAAACGGCATATGCAATTTGCGATATATGCGTTGCGTGACCTCGGTAAGGTTGATATTTCCATTGGTGCACTGACGCGAGACGGCGGAGAAACATTGCCCAAGGAAGCAGTACTTGTGCGGCCAGTTCGACTTGGGCTTTGGCGAAATTATTGGGATCCATGGTTTCAGGAAGCTCCCAAACTTATAGATACGCCGGGTACACTGGTAGAAGCGATTAAGGGACAGAGCAGGCAGATTTGGTTTGCAATTGATACTCCTCGCTCTGTAAAAAGTGGTGAGTATAAGGGAAGTCTTTTTATCAGGCCGGAAAAAGGCGAGCCGACTGAATTGAAAATAAATATCAATGTTCTTGATTTTGAGTTGAAAGAGGGCATGTGGTGGGGGATATATTATTATTCCGGGTTCACCCCTGATACGCCTCGCGACTTTGCAGATATGAAGGCGCATGGTGTGAACTCTATGCTGATTTGTCCTCCCGGCCATGTGGAGCCGGCGATGGAACGCGAAGGTAATACAGTCAAAATTTCGTTCCCTCAAACCGATAAAGCCATGGCAGAACTCAAACGGCAGGGATTCAATCGTCCGGTTGCGTTTTACCCTCGTTTTTTAAGCAGCCGTATTTTGCAGATGTTTAACCGCGTTGATGGCCAAAAGTTCAAATCCATTGATTATTACGGACAAGGGGGGGTTGATTTTAAGGCTAAAGATTACCCCGAAGATTTAAAATTGGTTTTTAAAGATGTATGTAAGCAAATGGTATCTCATGCTAAAGATGCAAATTGGCCCGATATTTTATGGTATTTTGATGATGAACCTGGCGCTAATGATTCGCCTAACCATATGATACCACTGGAATGGGCAGTGCTGGAATACCGTCTTTTAAAAGAGGTCTTTCCTCAGGAACAAACATTGTGCACAATATATAATTTGAATGTTTATAAAACACTATCCTGTATTGATGTGTGTGTCGGAGATCTCTGGCGGCTTGATAATGAGTTTATGAATTATGTCAAGACTAATGGTTCACAGGCATGGGGAATAAAGTGGCTCTGTCAGTATAACACATATAATTTCCCGCGTCATTTTGCGGGCATTGGAATAGAAAAGATGGGTTTAACAGGCTTTACTGAATGGACATATTATGGTGCGCCATTATACAAACCTTACGATCAGTTGTTAAATAAGGAAGGCTGTTCTTACGCTTATGTCAATGGTGAAGGCAAGTTATTGACAACTATACCGTGGGAGGCTGTTCAGGAAGGCATCTACGATGCTCGCTATGTCGCAACTCTTCATAAACTGATAGAAAAGGCGAGTCTGTCGCAAAATGCCAGCCATAAAGCACTGGCTGAGGAAGGTAAAAAAACTCTTCAGCAGGCTATGGCAAAAATTCCCGCTATTCCTTCCGTTTTGAACGAATCGGAAATGGATAATCTAAGGAAAACGCTTATTGATTCTATACAGCAGTTTGTAAAAGCAGGAATATACTAAATTTAATTCGGAAAAATTGTGAATTATGAGCAAGAAAAAAAATGAAACTATAGATACGATAAATGTTTCTCTGGAATCATCGACCAATGAACATAAACCGGTGCTGTCTCTTTGTAGCCCAGCCGCTAACTGGAGTAATGGCATTCCGCTTGGCAACGGACGACTTGGCACTATGATGTGGGGAGGGCCTTTTGAAACATATATTACGCTTAATGCTGATAGGTTGTGGCGTAATAACATCAAATATGAACTGGAAGATAAATCTGAAATTTTTAAGGAAATAAGGCAGTTATGCAGAGAAAAGAGATGGGCGGACGCTGAGGCCTTGAGCCAGGAACTTACTCCAAAGAATTCCAGTGGAAGTTCATTTTTGGGTGTTAATTCGTATCAGCCGGCTGCTCAAATTCGTGTTTCTGTAAGGCATAATTGTGGTGCTCAGGGATATAAAAGCCAGCTCGATCTTAATGAAGCTGTGTGCAGGGTTGCGTATAACGCCAACAATAATGCTTTTGAGTGGCTGTCTTTTGTGTCAGCGGTCAATGACGTATCAGTTACAAAGATAACATCAAGTGGTTCGCCCGAGTTGCCTGTTGTTCGCATCGACCTGGTACGTCCAATAAGCGACAGGTCGCTTGAGACGGCAAAGACCCAGGCTGCCAGCGCAGTGAATGTAAAAAAAAACGATCAAACAGAAGAAAAGTGCGATTATTTATGGGAGGTAAAGACTGATATTACAAAAGATGGCATATTGGTTTTATCGGGGCGTTCTGATGAGGGAGTTTCTTTTGCGGCGGCAGTGGCGGTAATGATAGATAGCGGAGAGCAGCGGCTTATGCCCATTCCTGCTACCGTCCTGCATAGTGCTGGTCATCGAGCTGAAATAAAAAATGCCAAAAGCATAATTTTTTTAGCAAATGTATATGTTGATACAGAATGCAGTAATCCTGTTGACGAATGTTTGTCTCGGTTGAGGCATATTAAGAAAATCACTTTTAAAGAACTATACGATTCGCATGTCGAAGATTACAAATCTTTTTCTACTCGATGTTCTGTCAATTTGGGCGGTCAGACATTTTCAGAAAAAACCAACACCGAATTATTGCAGGATTGCAGAGAAAAATCAGAAGCTTCGCCTGTCCTTTTAGAAAGAATGTTTGAAATGGGGCGATACCTTATGATTAGTGGCTCGCGTCCTGGAAATCTGCCTCTTAATTTGCAGGGTATCTGGAATAATGACCTTTCACCGGCCTGGAGTTGTGATTTTCATTATAACATTAATATTCAGATGGCGTACTGGTCCGCAGAGGTAGCCAATCTTTCAGAATGTCATTTGCCGTTGGCCGAGTTGCTTAATCAGCAAATTCCCGCTTTTAAAAATAATGCAAAGCGGATTTTTGGCATGAATGGATTAATGTTGCCAAACTGTTCAGACCTGACTGGGCGGTTTAATATGGGATTTTGGAATTTATCTCCATGTACGGCGGCCTGGATGTCGCAGCATTTGTGGTGGCATTGGGAATATACGCAGGACAAAAATTTTCTTCAGAATAAAGCCATTCCATTTATGACAGAAGCCATCAAATTTTATCTGGACTATATTCAGATAGACGATGGCGGAAATATAATAATCACACCTGGGTATTCGCCAGAAAACAAAGCTGATGACAGAAATGCGTTCTTTGGCCAAAATGCCGAGATAGATTTAGCTTTTATCAAAGAACTTTTCGGAAATTATATAAATGCCGGCAGCAATGTCGATGTCGATGGGAAAATTGTTTTGTCCTGTAAAAAATTACTCGAAAAGTGGCCCGAACCCGGCATAGACAAAGACGGCAAGCTGTCTGAAATGGAAGATGCCGTATATGACCACTTTCAAAGGCACCTCTCTCATCTGGTAGGGTTATATCCCGCAAGCATTGTCAGCGCGGAGTCGGATCCGAAATTGCTCAATGCTTATCGCAAAGCGATGGAACATCGTAAATACTGGGGATTCGATGACTGGATGGATTTTACATGGGTGTGGATGGGATTATTGCATGCAAGATTAGGAGAAGCTGAAGAGGCCGCAAAGTGTTTGGACGTTATGGCACAAGCCTTTTTCATGGATAATCTTTTGAGCAGTTGTTTTGATTTTAGACGACTGGGCTGGGGGACTGTTTGGGCGGACACATCAGGCGATACCCCATGGTTATTCCAGGTGGAAGGAAACATGGGAGTAACGGCTCTTATTGCCGAAATGCTTTTGCAATCACACAATGGTGTGGTTCGTATTTTGCCGGCGTTGCCAGGTCGTTGGCCGAACGGACAGTTCAGGCGGCTAAAAGCTCGCGGTGGTTTCGAGGTATCTGCGATATGGGCGGAGAGTCGCGTTCGACTAATTGAAATCAAATCGATATGCGGTAGTTCTGTTGATATACGGATTCCTGCTAAGTGTGCCGGTACTGCGACAGTAATGTCTAAGGATAAAGTTATTTGGGTTGGGGAAATTAAACATCCTAATCATCTTTGTACATTTGATACGGTGCAAGGTAACGAATATAAAATTTCAATAGATTATCAATAGTAATAGCGCAGTAAGGTTAAGCAATGGGTGTTTGATATTGGGTGTGTCGCCTAAAACCGTCAGCCATTATGTTGTGATTTAATCAAAAAGAAAGGAATTCTGATGAAGAGGTATTTATGTATAATACTGGTTCAGGCGATAATCTTTCTATGGGTGGTGGTTTCTGCCGTAACAGGGGCAGATGTCAGCAATCATAATGGCGGCATGGGAGAAAATGCAGCGCGGGACTTTGCAGGGCTTAATGATACGCTCGATAAAACTTTAGGTAACTGCACATGGATATGGGGCGGTGATAATCCACGGCCCATAAATGAATTTAGATTGTTCCGCAGGGAATTTGTTCTTGATTACAAATCTACGAATGCGGAAGTTTGGGCCTTTGCTGAATTTCGCTATAAAATGTTTATCAACGGGCAATTTGTTGCGACCGGACCGATGCCGTGCCAGCCTGACCATCGCTTGGTTGACAGATATGCTATTTCCAAATATCTGAAAGCCGGCAGGAATTCCATAGCATTCATTGTACACTGCCCGGGGATAATGACGGGGCAGTGGACGCTTTGCGATGCAGCGCTAATGTGCGCAATACGTGTGGACGGCAAAGAAGTATTGCGAACAGATTCAAGCTGGCGGACGACCAGATGCGATGCATGGCACAAGCCGACCGAACTATGCGGGTTTGGAAAAGGATGGCAGGAGTGGTGTGTAATGAGGGAAATTCCCAATGGGTGGATGGAAACCGGTTTTAACGACGAAAGGTGGGAGTCTGCGATAATCCTTCCATACCTTTCCGGCGGCAGCGCACGCGAGCTTGTTGAAAATTATGTGGGATATCCGACATTAAGGCAGTATTCGGCACTGCGGCTGGTGAATTCAGGATTGACGGACAATCTTGTTCCCGGAGTTATGACGTCGCTTCCATACTTTTCCGGCGGCAGCGCACGCGAGCTTGGAGAAGCTATGCGCAAAAATTATACGGAAAACTGGAACCGGTGGGAAAAAATGTTTGGGCGATGGAACATCAATACTGACCAGCCGCTTGACAGCGATATTAAAGTGCCTGAGCCAATTGCTTTACGAGCGTTTATGGAAAAGCATGTTGATGCTAATGGCGCATTTGAAATCAAAACAAACTTGACAGTGGAGAATATATTTCCAATAATTATTAATGACAACACTGCGGCATTGCAGGAGATAAAAGCAAACAGCAAATATGTTTTACTCGACCTCGGGGTGGTGCGGTCTGGGTTTATATGTTTGACAATAAGAAGCGCAAGCGGAGGTACTGTTGATATTGCGTATGATGACAGATTACAGCCGGAGGGCCGAATATATCCATTTCGTGCAACACCAAATTGCGAGCGGGTGGAAATGCCGGCGGGAGAGGCCTCATGGACAGGATTTTTTGAACGTGGATTGCGATATATGCAGATTACGTTCAGAGATTTCCACGGGGATATAAAAATAGAAAATGCGGGCGTTATCGAAACATTAACGGTTGGACAGGACAGGCCGAACGCAGAATTTAGCACCAATGATAAGACACTTAATAAAATCTGGAAAGCGGCAAAAGAAACGGTGCGACTGTATTGTAATGGCTGTGGTGCGGGTGATCCGACACGCGAACGGGTACACTGGTTCCACGATGACACAATGGCGTTGCGAATGGCGTTCTACTGTTTCGGAGAGTGGAGAAACTGGCGCAGGGCACTGGAATTAACCGCACAGTCCCAGAATGCGGATGGTTCCTTTCCGGTAATATCTCCCGGACAATTCGAAGACTGGAATATGGTAACCGGTTCCTGTTATTGGGTAACGGCGGTAGAAGAATATGTTAGTACTACAGGGGATGAGGCATTTGGAAAACAAATGCTTGAACATGTCAAAAGACATATTGAATTTCAGAAGCGTTTTATAAATGGAGATGGCCTGCTCTACGAGACGCCTGGAAGACGATTTTTGTCGTGGGCGGACGGGGTGCCTCGCACACCGTACAAGCCGGGCGAGACATGGGCAAAACAAACACGTGCGAGTTGGGGCGATTTTTTTGATCCTCCGACGCGCGGTTACAATGCTATTATTAACACATACTGGATTTGGAGCTTGAACTCGGCAGCAAAACTTGCACAGCGGCTTGAGAATACTGAGTTGTCGTTGGCGTGGACGGAATTGGCCGAGCACGCAAGGACTGCATACGAAAAACGGTTCTGGGATAATAGCGCTGGATTATACAGAGATAATGTGTGCTTTGATGCAAACGGAACTATAAATAAGCCAACGTTCTGTGAATCAACATTATTTCTTATGATGCGGGCAGGAATTCTTGAACAGACAAAAGGGCTTAAATGTGTGGACAGAATTTTCGAGCCGAATTTTGTGTGCAATCGTACCAGTGGAGGGCTTGATTTGAGCGCGCTTCCAATATTCCTGATAAAAGCGGGACGTATGCGCGATGCACTCGATATTTATCTGGATAGGTGGGGTCAGCCGATACTTGCTGGCGCGACGACCTGTGGAGAGGAATTTTTCCGAGATACCGGAAATTCAGATTGCCATATTCATGGGGCTACGCCTGCCAGAGATTTCATCGAGTTTGTGGCTGGTATAAAAATATCCGGGCCGATGTGGTCAGCGGTGCGGTTTGAGCCGCAGTCTGATGCACCCGACTTGAAATGCTCTGTTCCAACCCCTCGTGGGACGATTAGCGTTGAAATCCAAACACGCAGCGACAAAAAGCGAATGTTAAGTTATTCGGTGCCTGATGGCTGCAAGGCGACAAGAATTGTTGACGGCAAAGAAATGGCATTGTCGCAAAGCGGAATATTTCAAATCGATTAAAGATGAAGCGGGTTTATAGAACGAAGGAATTTTAAAAAAAGAGATAGAGCTGTGTCTGCGGATAAGCATAACGTCTGGCCGCCCAAAAATAAAAAAAAGCGATTTGTGCATTACTATGAATTTGAATATTTTTATTACCTTTAGGAGAATAGAAAGATGGCTCCATGTAAAATTAGTTCTTGTGTTTTTTGTATCGGTGTTATTTCTATGGCTTCATGGGCGGTAACTCATAGTGATGCGGAAGCGGATAAACTCGCTTATGAAATTGAAAATAGTGTTATGGCGGCAAATACCGCTTTCACTGTTTCAAAAGATTGTGTGTCTGTCGAATCATATGCCAGATTTGTTCGCATCGGTAAATGGAATGAAGTCTGGACGGGTGCTGACGGCAAGCCGGAAGTGCGGAAAGTGAAAGGGAAAATTTGGACTAAGGCTATTCAAAAAGCGTTAGACGAACACTTAACCGTAAAAATTCCATATAGCTCAAAGCCCTATTACATCGATGCTCCGTTGGTAATCAGTTCCGGTCATGCTCTGATTGTTGACCCGAAAGCCGAAATCCGACTCAAGCCTGACACAAAAACCTGTATGATTCGTAATCAGCATCTATTCAATGGTCAGAAGGGTGTGGTGTCCTTGGGCGAGAATAATACGGATACTGAGATTCTAATTGAGGGTGGTATTTGGACAACGCTGGCGACATCTGTTGATGAGTCAAATGGAAACAATTCAGGCTATGCCGATTCCGCAGACTCTTGCCTCGGTGCATACGGGGTTATATTACTGCATAATATTCGGAATGTTACGGTACGCAACCTTACAATCAGGCAGTGCCGTGCTTTTGGAATTCAGATAGGAAACGCATCGCATTTTATGGTTGAAAATGTTCATTATGATGAGCACCGTCGGGATGGCGTTCATGTAGAAGGTCCTGCAGAGTATGGTGTTATTAGAAAAATTGACGGCATCACCCTTGATGATACGGTTGCTCTTAATGCATGGGACTGGAGAATTTGCAGCATCACTTTCGGACCGATATCTCATGTTTTAGTGGAGAATATCACTGGAGGCCCCAATAGTCATTCCTCTGTCCGACTCTTGCCGGGAACAAAGAATTTTCCAGGAGGCGCTCAAGTTGCCTGCGACATCAGCGATTGCGTAATTCGCAACACAAGCGAAATTTATAACTTTAAAATGTACGATCAGCCCAACGAATTAGTTGATTTCGCTGACCCGATTGGTAACATCAGGAACATTCATTTGAATGGAATTAAAACCAGTTCTTTGCTTAACATGAGAATTAGAAATTTCAAATACCGGAACGAGAATGAAGGGCTGATCCAGGTGGGGGCCAATGTGGACGGACTGTCCATTAGTGACGTAGAAATTGGGACATCTGATATTGAAACGCCGCCTTCGGATTTCAGGTTGGTTGATGTCGGTCCCAAAAGCTATACCAACACAAATGGCGATCCTAATGATCCATCGGTATGGGTTGAGGTATATTCACCAGATAGGGACGCTATCGTTCGCCATCTTAAGATTCAAGATGTATATTTTACACGAAAAAAAGGGACGAATTATGAGAAAACCAAGATTCCTGCTATCAATCTTGTTCGCATAATTAAACAAAAAGTAAATTCAGATTATCCGATTACGACTCCAAAAGGAGGCACTGGAAAGGGGGTATTAATCCCGTGAACAAGATGTGTTGATAATGTTGGCATACGGATTCCTATTCGAGCGTACCGGAACCGAGAAAATAATATCGGAAGATAATATTTAGGTTGGGTAAATTAAACATCCTAATCATCTTTGTACATTTGATACAGTGCAAGATAGCGATAAAAGTTTAATAGATTATCAAGAGTAATGTAGTAAGGAAAAAAATGGTATTAGCAGAACATGCCGAAAAGGCAAAAATAGAGTTGTCCATTCTTGGTCCAAATGCCAATGAATCAGAATTCATTTCGCTTGAAAAATGTAGTGATGATAGTTTTCACGTTGGTAGAAATGGTGTCAGGTGTATATTGACAACGCGAGACAGAAAGGTCGAATTTGTTTTTTTAGAAAGTGGGGTTCTTGCGTATATTAAATCCTCACTTGGTTATCCGGCGTATTATGCGGTACAGCCAACCCGAATACAAAAGCCAGTTGACGCGGTTTTGATGGACTTGGATGGAACGACCGTACGGAGCGAAGATTTCTGGGTATGGATAATAGAGCGGTCTGTCGCAAGTGCGACCGACAATGCGAAGTTTAGACTGGAAGAGTCAGATATTCCTTATGTTTCAGGGCATAGTGTTTCAGAGCATTTGGAATACTGTATTAGGAAATATTGTCCTGGTAAAACGCTTGAGCTTGTACGTGAGTATTACTTTGAGCATTCCCGCAGAGAACTTAATGAGATTATGCAAGGTCGTGGTCGTATAGATGCATTTTCACCGACTACCGGACTTAAAGACTTTTTGCTCGGCATTAAGGGCAAAGGAATAAAAATTGGGCTGGTCACTTCTGGATTGTATGAAAAAGCATGGCCTGCGATTATTTCGGTCTTTAGACATCTGAATATAGACGACCCTCAAATTTTTTATGATGCCATCATTACTGCTGGTTTTCCTTTGAGAAAGGGTGATGTTGGCACACTCGGCGAGCTTTCTCCCAAACCACACCCTTGGCTCTATTCTGAATGTAGCAGAGTGGGCATGGGAATAGCCGTTGAAAAAAGATTTCATGTGGTTGGCATAGAAGACAGTGGAGCAGGCATCTGCTCGCTGAAACTTGCGGGATTTGCGCCAATTGGAATCGCCGGAGGTAATATAGTTGAAAGTGGCACTAAAGGACTGTGTGAACATTATTGCGAGAATTTTGAACGGATATATGACATAATTTCATCGCATTAATACATGACTAAAGAATTGAGCTATGATAATGTTTGTTCATGGCCAATGTTATTTTGTAAGGACAAGATATGACATATCAGAAGCGCATATTGTGTTGGTTGATAGTATTTATTAGTGGTGTTCAAGCAGGAATTGCCAAAGCCGATGCATCGGCCTTTTCCAGTGCCGACGGGCAACGGGCTATTGACATTGCCTCGCTACAGAAATGGGCAGGCGGTGCTTTTGCCAATCCATGTACCAATGCAAGCCCAGGACAAAGCCGGTTGCGCGTACCGTTTTCGTTTAAGTACAATGATATAAATTCGGACAAGTTTTTGGATATTTGGGAATACTCCACTACGCGTGAACGCACTGAACGCGGATTGAAGCAGATCAATCGCTACAAAGATCCCAATAGCGGCCTTGTTCTCGAATGCGAAATTATTGAATATGCCGATATGGCAGCGGTTGACTATGTTTGTTATTTGACTAATACAGGCGACGCTAATACACCAATAATAGAGCAGTTGATGCCGCTCGATACGCCGGACTTACTGGAAGTTAATAAAAATGATGCAGTTGTGTTGCGGTGGTCAAATGGCGACGACGGGGGGAATGATTCGTTCCTCTGGCACGATGAAAAATTATCTACGGGGGTGTCCAGGTCATTTAGTCCTATCGGCGGACGATCAAGTAATAGAAAATTTCCTTTTTTCAATTTAAAAGGTACCGACGGTGGCTGGATTATTGCCGTCGGGTGGACGGGACAGTGGAAGGCGGAGTTTGTTCGAGAAGCAAATCATGTCAGTGTTTGCGCCGGTATGGAAAAAACCTGTTTTTATCTGCGGCCAGGCGAGCGGGTGCGAACCCCCCGTATTGTGATGCTCCGATGGACTGGTCAAGACATGATGTACGGGCACAATCAGTTCCGCCAGCTTATGTTGAAATATTACATACCGCGACAACAAGGGCAACTCGCAGTTCCACCTATTGCTCATACGCCATGTGAAGAACCTCTTATTCACAACCGACTGACAAATGAACTCAAAGAAATAGCGGCTATTCGAAAACTTGCCAGCATGGGGGCTGAGGCCTATTGGGCGGATGCGGTCTGGTTTCCGCATCCATTTACAACTAATGCCGGTAATTGGTATTGCAGGCCTGAAGATTTTCCGCGCGGCTTGCGGCCGCTTGCTGATGAAGCACATCGACTAGGTAGGAAGTTCATTTTGTGGTTTGAGCCAGAGCGTGTGTATGAAGGGACTGAGTTTGACAAACAGTATCCTGAGTTTCTTTTACGCGCAAATAAGGGCCAATTCGAGAAAATTCAGTGTATTTACTCATGGGATGATAAGTCACGACTGATTAACCTCGGCAATCCGGATGCACGTAAATTTATTACTGAGTTCATAGACCGATGCATTAAAAAATGGCAGGTTGATGTTTATAGACAGGATTTCAATATTGAGCCGTTGAGGTTTTGGAAGGCAAATGATACGGATGACAGACAGGGCGTTACCGAAATGAAGTATATCGAAGGCCTTTATATATTTTGGTCAGACCTGCTCAAGAACAATCCGGGATTAACCATAGATAATTGTGCCAGCGGCGGCAGACGAATTGATATTGAAACATGTAGCATGTCATATCCGTTATGGAGATGTGATCGGGACGATATTGCCGGTGAACTTAAGGTCGAAGCAAATGGGCCGTTGATGGCAATGTCAGAGCAGGTTATGTTCAGCGGGCTTGCATTGTATGTACCATTTCAAGGTGGGCAGACTTGGGATATGCATCCATACACATTTCGCAGCGCAATGGCGTCTGGCATTGTTCTGCCGGGGAATATAATGCCTGATAATTTTCCGTCTGAGCTGGCTCGGGCAGGTATTGAAGAATTAAAGGGGCTTCGCCCGTTTTTTGAAGGTGATATTTATCCCCTGATGAAGCTCACGATTGACCAAGATGCTTGGTATGCTTATCAGCTTGATCGGCCGGATATGAAGCAAGGATATGTATTTTTCTTTCGTCGTCTCCAAAGCGATATCATCACCTGTGAGGTCGAATTGCATAATATCGATTCAGAGGCTCAGTATATGGTGAGTATTACGCCAGAGACATACAAGATGGGAAAATGGAAACAGGTCAGTGGTGGTGATTTGAAACGAATCAGAATGACGATTGAGCAAAAGCCTGGTTCAGCACTACTACGATATAAATTGAAGCAAAAATGAAAATGTGTCATATTGGAAACATAACGGGTATAGCAAAAAAAGAGGATAGTTTTGGGTTATATCTTTTCAGCGGAATTGAAAAATAGTTTTATAAAAAGATCTGCACTGAATAGTGGTAGCAAGTCGAGGCTGTATGACGCAACATTGATAGGTACCTGTAGGCAAGATGGTAATTTTATAATATTTTTCGAGTTAGCGATTTATATATTGAAAGGTTTTGAGATATGACTCCGCGTGAGCGATGGCAGGCAGTATTGAACCGTAGGCCGGTGGATCGTGTGCCTTGTGATATATGGGCAACTCCGGAAGTGGTGGACAAACTATGTAAACATCTTGATTGTAAAGATAGTTGGGCGATGGTTGACAAGCTCGGCATTGATTTACCATATAATTTAGATCCGAGGTATGTTGGCCCGGTTTTGGCGGAGGGTAGCGACTATTGGGGCATCAACTATAAGAAAGTAGATTACGGGACAGGGATATATAGTGAAGCGACAAGTTATCCGCTTGCGCATGCTGAAACAGTCGCGGATTTTAATAATCATCCTTGGCCAAAGGCAGACTGGTTTGATTATTCGGCACTGAAAGAAGAGAGCAAAAGGAATTCACATCGGCCTATACGTACTGGTTGGATAGAACCCTTTTTATTCTATTCAAGTTTGCGAGGGTCGGAACAGGCCATGATAGATATGATAGTATCACCGGCGATGGTCGAATGTGCGTTTGATCACATCTTTGATTTTGGCTGCAAACGCCTGGAAAGAATATTGGAAGCAACAGGTAGTATTGATCTAATTATGCCAAGCGAAGATTTAGGCTCACAGCAGGGGCCGCTATTTTCGCTTGAATGTTTCAGGCGTTTTCACGCTCCGCGATTTAAGAAATATATCAGTTTGGGCAAACAGGCAGGAGCGAAAGTTTTTTTTCATACGGATGGCGCATGCCGAATTTTTATTCCTGAACTCATAAACTTGGGTGTTGATATACTTAATCCAATTCAACATAGATGCCCTGGAATGGAACGGACGGCTCTCAAGAACGATTTCGGTTGTAGCCTTGTGTTTCATGGTGGCGTTGAGAATCAGCATATATTGCCTTTCGGCACGGTAGATGAAGTCAGACAGGAGGTAATCGATTGTTTTGAAATGCTTGCAATTGGAGGTGGTTATATCTGCGCTCCGTGCCATAACATACAGCCCGTAACTCCGATTGAAAATATTCTGGCAATGTATGATACCATCAAAGAGCTATCAACTGATTTGAAATATACTCGGCCTATTTCGTAGCATTATGGGTAAAACGCATGTTTTTAATTGAGTGTTTGACAACTGGCATTTATGTAAGGTTTTGCGTGTCAATGAAAGGTCGCAAAAATGACGAATAGAGAATGTGTAAAAGCGGTTCTAAACTATAACTCTTATGATAGATTGCCCATGGTTCATTTTGGTTTTTGGAATGAGACATTGGAGAAATGGTATGTGGAGGGGCACATCTCAAAAGAACAGGCATCTCGATGGGCTGATGCCACACCGGTCGATAAGGAAATAGGCGGGAAGCTTGGTTTTGACTTTAATTGGCTTACGTGCTTTTTGCCGGCTAATAAACTTAGCCCTGTCTTTGAAGAGAAGGTAATTGAGGAGTATTCTGATGGTTCCAAAAAGGTGCTTAATGAAGATGGTGTGCTAATTTTGGTAAAACCGGGCAAAATTTCTATCCCGCAGGAATTCGACCGTTTGCTCAAGGATCGCGCATCTTGGGAAGCTCACTACCTGCCAAAGTTACAGTTTTCGATTTCACGCGTCAACGAAGGGGTTGTCACTGCGGGTCGGGCAGTCTTTAAATTTGCGCCAGAAGGGCTAAAGTTTCTTAAAGAAGAAAAAACCAGGGAAGATCCTGTAGGGCTATTTTGCGGTAGCCTCTTAGGCCAGATAAGGAATTGGCTCGGTTTAGAGGGCTTGAGCTATCTTTATGCAGATGACGAAAAACTGTTTGATGAGATTATCAACACGGTAGGTGAACTCTCATACAAAGTAGTCGAGAGTGTTCTTTTGACAAGTGCCAAATTTGATTTTGCGCATTTCTGGGAAGATGTTTGTTTCAAAAATGGACCTCTCATTTCCCCACAGGTCTTCGAACATAAAGTAGGTCCACACTACAAACGTATAACTGACTTGCTTAGAGAACACGGTGTTGATATTGTTTCACTCGATTGTGACGGTTGTATTGATGCGCTTATCCCTACTTGGCTTACGAATGGCGTGAATACTATGTTTCCCATTGAGGTTGGTACCTGGAATGCCTCAATCAAACCATGGCGTCAAAAATATGGTAAAAAAATCCGGGGCATCGGAGGGATGAATAAGACAGTTTTTGCACAAGATTTTGCGGCCATCGATGCCGAAGTCGAACGCCTTAAACCTCTGGTCGAGTTGGGCGGATTTATTCCTTGTCCCGACCATCGTATCGCGCCGGATGCCAAATGGGACAATGTGCGTTATTATTGTGATAGAATGAGAAAAGTATTCAATAATCAATAATAGCGTCTGATGTTTAATGTGGCGTTATATGACAGAAAAAAGTAGATGATGAAAGGAACGTTAATGTTGACAATAAAAGAGATAATGCATACCGCATGGGATTCTCATACGGTCATACCCAGTTTTAACATTCCATATTTGCCGATGATGGAACCGGTAGTAAAGGCATTGCGGGACACGCAGTGCTTTGGACTTATCGCGGTGGCAAGATTGGAATGGGAAAAATTTGAAGCAGGCAGTCTGCATGCGATATACGATGAATACCAGAGAGTAAAGGATAAAAAATATACTCGCCTGCACCTTGACCATGTGCCGGTAATAGATGAAGATAACAAGTTGGTTGACTATTTTAAAATTATCTCTGAAGCTGTGAATATGGGCTATGAATCTGTGATGGTTGATGGCTCGCGATTGCCTCTGGCTGAGAATATCGCTGTCACACGGAAAGTGGCTGATATGGCGCATAAAGCCGGGATTCCTGTAGAAGGCGAACTTGGCGCGGTTATGGGGCATGAAGCTGGGCCAATTCCTCCTTACGAAGAGTTACTTGCCTCCGGCAAGGGATTCACATCGCCGGCAGAGGCTAAACGCTTTGTAACCGAAACAAATGTTGACTGGCTCTCGGTAGCGATTGGAAATATCCACGGCGCAATTTCTGTTGCAAAAAAGGACGCGAAAAAGGTCGAAGCCAGACTCAATATCGAACATCTGGAACGTATAAGTCATGATGTCGCCATTCCTCTTGTGCTTCACGGTGGTTCAGGAATTAAAAAATCGTATATTATTGAAAGTATTCGGCATGGCATCGCAAAAATCAATATCGGCACTGCCATTCGTCAGCCTTATGAATCTGCGAGAAAAGAATCTATGGCCAAAGCTCAACAGGCAGTATATGAAACGACAATGATTATTATAAATGACGAATTAGAGATTAGCGGTTCTGCAAAATATCTTTTAAACCCATAAATCGCTGTAAAAAGGAAATTGTTATGAAAGAAAATAAAACGACGTTCGCATTATTTTTTGGTAATCGCGGTTTTTTTCCTGCTTCATTGCAAAAGACCGCCAGACAGGAAATAAAAGATGCCCTCACGAAGCTCGGCCACAAAACACTTATGCTCAACGAACAGGCGACACGCTTTGGTGCCGTTGAAACACCCAAAGAGGGGCAAATATATGCTAACTTTCTGCGTGAGAACAAAGGCAAATATGGAGGTGTAATCCTTTGTCTGCCAAATTTCGGAGATGAGACCGGCGCGATTTCAGCGCTCAATGATTGCGGTGTGCCTATTTTGATTCAGGCGTATCCGGACGAGCTTGATAAAATGGCCCCCGAGCTTCGACGAGACGCATTCTGCGGCAAGTTTTCAGTAATGGATGTTTTCTGGCAATATGGTTTGCCATTTACAGCCCTCAAGCCTCATACTGTACATCCGAAGACAAAGCAGTTTGCCGGAAACATT
>Ga0209417_1003558_pt1 | contig 20577 bp, 15 predicted proteins | sample RifGroF2_FD_184002 | JGI IMG/M metagenome (GOLD analysis project Ga0209417, IMG submission 184002) | Groundwater microbial communities from Rifle, Colorado, USA - Groundwater F2 (SPAdes) (version 2) | ecosystem: Environmental > Aquatic > Deep subsurface > Groundwater | place: Rifle, Colorado... | reverse complement strand
CCGAGGAATTCAGGAAATGGTACGAGAGGACTCTCGAGGATTATATAAGGAGCAATTATCACGCCAGGGAAGCCATATGGTCGGAGTCGCTTGCCATAGGCAGCAGGGAATGGCTTTTAAAACTGGGAAAAGGCATACATGGCCTTGAGTTGAAAGAACTCGACAAATCATATTTCCGTACCGGGGAAAATGCCGCACTATACAGCCTTACAGGTTCCAGCAGGGGGAAAGAGGCATTCTGGAAAAAACATCAGGAATAGCTTAAAATGCGAAATCGACCCTTAATAATCATCCTAAGCCACTAAAACCATCTAAATATTATCATATTATACTTATAATAAACAACTTAAATGCTAACGACACCGACTGACGATGCTAACGACACCGACTGACGACTACGGGCAAAACAGGATTGATGCCCCCTATCCTTGCTCTGTGAAATATTTACACTCATTTCAAATGCCAGATATAGTTTTTAAGCTTCTCCTCCTATGTCTCCGTGATCCTGACTAAAGATAATAACACGATCCATTTTCGATTTCAACAATATCATGTATTTCGTGGTTAATTTTACCCGACTGTGGAAAAAATCGCCTCTTAAGTTTATTTTATCTGTTTAAAGAAATTAAATCCGGTTTTACATGAGTTCAAAAGAACTATTGAATTACGACCATATTGTCATAGGCAGCGGACTCGCGGGTCTTTTCACGGCCGTCCAGCTTTCAAAACTCGGTACCGTGGCGGTCATCACCAAGCGCGGCGTCGATGAGTCCAACACGAAGTATGCACAGGGCGGCATAGCCTGCGTGATGGACAAGGAGGATTCCTTCAGGGAGCACGTCAAGGATACGATGATCGCCGGGGACCACCTCTGCAAGGAGGATGTGGTCATGACAATCGTCGAGAACGGACCTGCCGCCGTGAATGAGCTGATCGAACTAGGCGCGCATTTCACGACGCGAGGGGAGATGGGGCACAGCGACGATGGGAAGGACTACGACCTGGGGCGCGAAGGCGGACATAACAAGAGGCGCGTGCTGCATGCCGGCGACATCACCGGGGAGGAAGTGGAGAAGATCCTCATCAACACCTGCAGAAGCAACAGGAACATCACATTCTTCGAATATCACATAGCGATTGATCTGGTAACCACCAGCAGGCTGGGCTGGCTCGGAGAGGATTCCGTGCTCGGCGCGTATGTACTCGACATAAAGAAGAACCTGGTGAAGGCGTTCACAAGCCTCAGCGTGACCGTCGCCACCGGCGGCGCCGGAAAGGTCTATCTGTATTCCAGCAATCCCGACATCGCATGCGGCGACGGGGTCGCGATGTGCTACCGCGCCCACGTGCCGATCGCCAACATGGAATTCTTCCAGTTCCATCCTACGATCCTCTATCATCCGACAGTGAAGTCGTTCCTAATAAGCGAGGCCGTGCGCGGAGAGGGAGCCATCCTCAAACGCCATGACGCCAGGGGGAACCTGGTGGAGTTCATGGACCGTTATCACGAAATGAAGAGTCTCGCCCCGAGGGATATTGTCGCACGTGCGATAGACAATGAACTGAAACGGAGCGGACAGAACTGTGCATTCCTGGACATCCGGCACAAGAGCGAGGAGTTCCTTAAGCTCAGGTTCCCCAATATCTTTGAAAAATGCCTCGAAGTCGGGATCAACATGGCAAAGGATCCGATACCGGTAGTTCCTGCGGCACATTACTGCTGCGGCGGCGTAAAGACCGACATCAACGGATTCACCGGCATCAACGGGCTCTATGCAGTGGGCGAAGTAGCATCGACCGGGCTCCACGGCGCGAACCGCCTGGCGAGCAACAGCCTGCTTGAAGCTCTTGTCGTCGCGAAACTCGCAGCGAAGGACATCAAATCAAAGATAAAGGTTCTCAGCGATACACGTGCAAGCGGTAAGATACCGACATGGAGGAGCGGAAACGCGACCAACTCCGACGAGCAGGTCGTCCTCACGCACAACTGGGACGAGATCCGCAGGTTCATGTGGGACTATGTAGGAATCTTCAGGACGAACAAGCGTCTTGAACGCGCAAAGAACCGCATCAAGAACATCCGGCGTGAAATTGAAAAATACTACTGGGACTTCCTCATCACGCAGGATCTTGTCGAGCTCAGGAACATCGCATCGGTCGCCGAGATAATCATTGATTCGGCAATGAACAGGAAAGAGAGCCGGGGACTCCATTTCAACGCCGACTACCCGCAGAGGGAGCCGGAAATGGATTATGTCGACACTGTGATCCAGCAGCCATATACCTGAAAACGAAACGGAGATTTCATAATATATCATTTGTCGCTTTTGTCCTTTTCCTCGACATGTGGCAACTGACTTAGAGAAAGAAAATATGCCAATAAGATACAAAATAGCCCCGCATGTCGTAGAAATAATTGAATCGCTCCAGAAGGCTGGATACGAAACATATCTTGTAGGCGGTGCGGTACGCGACCTGCTTCTGGGACTTGAACCCAAGGACTACGATCTCTCCACTTCCGCAACTCCGGAGCAGATCAAGCATCTGTTCGGCAGGAGGAAGGTGATGATCATCGGGAAACGCTTCCGCCTGGCGCACTACTATCATGGACATGAGATCATCGAGATCAGCACTTTCCGCAGGAAACCCGACAAGCTTGTCCCTGTCGTAACCCCCGGCAAGAAACTTGTATTCCACGACAACTCGTTCGGAAATTCATATGAGGACGCATTCCGCAGGGACTTCACCATCAACGCGATCTTCTACGACCCCGTGAAGAACCAGATCATCGACCACTGCGGACAGGGCATGTCGGATCTTGAATGCGGTGTCGTCAGGATGATAGGGGATCCGGCCGAGAGGTTCACGGAGGATCCGGTGAGGATACTGCGCGCGCTTAAACTTGTCGGCCAGTATGGCTTCAGGATCTCGCTTGAGACCGAGAAGGCCCTGATCGAAAAGATGCCGCTCATCGCCACATGCCCGCACTCGCGCCTCAGCCTGGAACTCGAAAAACTCCTGAAAAAGACGAGCTGCGACAAGACTCTCAAGATACTTTACGAATACAATTTCCTCTCATATTTCCTACCGCGCGTCCACTTCAACTGGAACAAGCCTGAATGCCAGGAGATGCTGAAACTCCTCGAGCTGCGGAACGCACGCGTCGACAACGGAATCTACAGGAACAGCCTGTCACTCGTGGTCGCGGTCATGGCTTTCCCGTTCGTCTACTCATCTATGGATAGGACGGATGGCGCCCAGCTGTGGGACTATCATCCGAGAATAGAGAAGGACATCCGGCATATCATATTGAACCTGTTCCATCCCCACAGCTTCCCTAAACAACTCGTCTTTTCCTCTGTATCCGCAATAATGCTCCAGACCTCGCTGCTAAGGGACAGCTCGCACAAGCGTACAGCCAGGCATCCACGATACCAGCACGCCCTCGAACTACAGGAAATATTGAAACTGACCGGAAAAATAAAACTGCCATGACAAAGGCTGGAACCATGTCGCTTGCCGTTTTCCTCTCATGCCTTGCGAATTTCGCAGGCGCTGCCGCGCCGTCGACCTACTATGTCGACGCAAAAGACGGCAACGATGGAAATACCGGGACGTCCCACGACAAATCCTGGCGGACAATAGAAAAAATAAACAAGACTGAATTCAAGCCAGGCGACAAGATTCTTTTTGCCGGCGGCCAGACTTTCAAGGGAAACCTGCTGCTCACTGAAAAATCCAGCGGCGCAAAAGACAATCCCATCACAATCTCGTCATCCGGAAAGGAACGTGCGACCATTGACGCCGGGGCCGGTACTGCCATAACTCTGGACAAATGCAAATTTGTGATCTTAAAGGACCTCAAGCTGGTCGGATGCGGACGCAAGAGCGGAAGCGATGGGAACGGAGTTGATCTTAGGAACACTGAAAGCGTGCAGATCGATTCAATGGAGGCCAGCGGATTCCGTCTTTCCGGAGTCAACATCTCCGGAGACTCGAACACCGGGATGACAAAGGTGTATGCGCATGACAACGGATCCGCAGGAATAAGTGTCTGCGGCTGGGATGGGAACATATCAAAGGACGTATATATAGGATATTGCACCGCGGACAACAATGCCGGCGATCCGAAGAACCTGGACAACCACAGCGGAAACGGAATTGTAGTAGGCGGGCTCGTCGGCTGCCTGATTGAATTCTGCGAGGCGTCGAACAACGGCTGGGACATGCCGCGCACCGGCAACGGTCCTGTCGGCATCTGGGGCTGGAACTGCGACAGGCTCATAATTCAGAACTGCATATCCCATGACAACAAGAGTCCTGGCACCGACGGGGGAGGATTTGACCTGGACGGGGGATGCACCAACTCCATCCTGCAGTACAATCTCTCGTTCAACAATTTCGGATGCGGCTATCTCCTCTGCCAGTATCCGGAAGCGCCAACATGGAAGAACAATATCGTCCGCTACAATATCAGCTTCAACGATGGCTCCAGGAACATGCAGAGTGGAATCGGGCTCTGGGAAGGCGGCAAGGATATTTCCGACGCGCTCGTATACAATAATGTAATAGTGAATCCCAAACATGCGGTCTTCTCCTGCAACGACATTAAAGGCATCGTATACAAAAACAACATATTCATCTCCGGAGAAGACATCCTCAAAGGACCTCTCAAGAAATCCCGCTTTGAAAACAACCTCTACTGGTCTTCAACAGGAAAGGGGGCGATATGCAGTGACGGCAAGACCTCCTATAAGACTCTCGAGGAATGGATAAAGGCGACCGGACAGGAGACCGTCAATGGTAGAACCGTCGGAATCTTCGCAGATCCGAAACTGAGACTTCCTGAAAATGCGAATCTCCTGCCGACGGATCCTGCGAAACTCGCGGAAATGCTTTTCTTCCGGACCGGCCCGGATTCAAAATCCATTGGCGCTGCGATGAAAATCGACAAGAACGGAGGAAAGGATTTTTCCGGAAAGGAAATCAAAGGCAGGAACATCGGAGCGTTTGAAGATTAGGCTGCGTGGAATAATCGAACTCATTTCCATTGATTTTTCTCTTGATATTTTCCTCTCATCGACTATTCTTGCGAGGTTATTTTCCCGTCAATAAATATCTTATTAAAAGGGAGTCACGCCATATGCTGCCACACAAGTTCATCATGATCTGCGCTGCCGTCCTGGGCCTTAGCACATGCCTGTGCGCACAGGAGCAACCAAAGAAACCTTTCCTGCATCCTCTTTTTTCCGACAACATGGTCCTGCAGAGGGAAGTAAAGACGCCTGTATGGGGATGGACGACTCCCGGCTCGGAAGTCACCATCGAACTGGACGGAAAGACCTCCACATGCAAATCCGGAAATGATGGCAAATGGATGGCTGAACTTCCGCCGCACAAGGCCGGTGGACCATTTGTCCTGAAGGTAAGCGGACCCGAAACCGTGTCCCGCGAAAATGTCCTGCTGGGCGACGTGTGGATCTGCTCCGGCCAGTCCAACATGGAGATGGGCATCGGCGCCTGCATGAACGCAAAAGAGGAAGCAGCAGCAGCCAATTATCCTGATATCCGGCTGTTCACCGTACCAAAGAAGATAGCCTTTGAGCCCGAGGTAATGCTTCAACCCACGCAGCCATCACAGGCGAAGTGGCTTGTCTGCGGTCCAGATACGGTCGTTGCCGACGGATGGGGAGGATTCTCAGGTGCCGGCTATTTCTTCGGCCGGGAGCTGTACAAGGCGATCAATGTGCCGGTAGGCCTGATACATACTTCATGGGGCGGCACAATCGCAGAAGCCTGGACCAGCGAAGCGGGATTGCAGACCATGGACGACTTCAAGGAAAGGCTGTCGGCTTTCCAGGAGCAGGTCGCAAAAATAAAGCAGGGGAATTTTGATTTCGCAAAGGAAATGGGGGCCTGGTGGACTGACAATGATCCTGGCAGCAAAGGCGGCTGGGCAAAAGCTGAGTTTGACAGTACCGCCTGGAAAGACATGGAGGGGATGCCGCAGAACTGGGAAAAATGCGGTATGCCGGACTTTGACGGAATTGCATGGTACCGTAAAACAGTGGAACTGCCCGAAGCCTGGGCGAATGTCGAAGCAACCTTGAACCTTGCGATGATCGACGACAGGGACACCACGTTTGTCAATGACGTGGTGGTCGGAGGCATGGACACCTGGCAGAGCCCCCGCGTCTACAAGCTGTCTAAAGGCACGCTTAAAGCCGGCAGGAACGTCATTGCGATACGCATGCTGGATACCGGTGGTGGCGGCGGATTCCACGGCGATGCAAATTCCATGAATCTGTCCGCCGAAGGGCAGACTGCTGTTTCACTGGCAGGAACCTGGCAGTACAAGATTGCAGCCGCGCTCAAGGATTTGAAACCGGCCCCGCAGAAACTGGACAACAATCCGAACCAGACAACAGTTCTCTTCAACGGCATGATAGCGCCCCTGCTCCCTTATGCCATAAAAGGAGCCATCTGGTATCAGGGCGAGTCCAATGCCGGACAGCCGATGGTATACCGCAGGCTCCTGCCCACGATGATCAAGGACTGGCGCACACGTTTCGGCGTGGGTGATTTTCCATTCCTCATCGTACAGCTGGCCAACTTCATGGAAGTGCAGAACACACCGACACAGGAGGGATGGGCGCTCATCCGCGAATCGCAGTTCGTCATTTCACGCGACATACCCAACTGCGGACTTGCCTCTGCGACAGATATTGGCGATACTACCGACATCCATCCTAAGAACAAGCAGGAAGTCGGACGCCGCCTGGCTCTGATCGCCCGCGCAAAGACTTACGGGGAGAAGATCGTGTTCTCAGGTCCTGTCTTCAAATCGATGGAAGTCAAAGGCAACGAGATCATCCTGAAGTTTGACAATGTCGGCGGCGGCCTGACCGCCGAAGGCGACAGACTCACGGGTTTTGCCATTGCGGGCGCCGACAAGAATTTCGTCTATGCAGACGCGAAAATCGTGGGCGATACCGTCGTGGTCTCAGCAGCGGGAGTAACAGCGCCAACCATGGCCTACTACGGATGGGCGAACAATCCTGTATGCAATCTATTCAACAAGGAAGGACTGCCAGCGGTTCCGTTCAGGACCAATCCGGAGTAAGTCCCTCAGCTGAAAATATTTGAGTAAAACAAAACCACGTTAAAAAGACGTGGTTTTGCTTTTTCTGCCATCAAGATGCCTGGATTTCCCGGACATGTATTAATAATTTTTGCCAAACCCATTGACATTCAATTTAGCTTTTGTTATAATTGGAAAAACCTACAAGGGGGAAGGCGATGATTGAAGACATTCCTGGCTCATCATATAAAACCACAACGTTCGAGCTACACGAGAAACACTGCCTTGACTTCCTGAATCTGGTCAATCATAAGATAATGCTGACATCCTTTGACAGGAAAGTCGTATTCGCCAACAAATCTGCCGAGGAATGGATTGACAGCACCAGCAAGCCACTGGGCAACTGCCGATGCTACAATATAATACACGGGACCGACAAGCCGTCGGTACACTGCGGAAAATGCTCTGTATACGAAGGCGGAGTTTCCGAATGTTCCCGGATCGACATAAGGCAGTCCAACAGGATGCTGGACAGCGTAAAGGCCTTTCCACTTAAGAAGTCCGCCAGGGGGATCAGGCATATCCTCTATGTATTCAACTCCTCTGAAAACGAAGCTGAATCAATCAAGAAGATATTCGACTCCAAGATGCTCTACATAAAAAGCATCCTGCACGACTTCAACAACCTGCTGATGTGCATCAACCTGAATACCGAGAATGCGAGGGACATTGCAGCGGACAACGGGCCTTTATGCGAAATGCTCGACAACTGTATCATTGCCTCCAGGCAGTCATCAATACTCCTCAACAATCTTTCTTCTTTCCTGAAGGATGGCTCGGACCTTAGGAACAGGCTCTCCGTCAAAAAGGTTTGCGCAAGAAATGTAATCGAAGAATCTGCGGGCCTCCTCCTCAGAAGCAACGCCTTATCGTTTTCATGCAGCACCGGGATGGGTAACGCTTTTGTCAGGGGCGACAGTATCCAGCTTTCCCAGCTTTTCAACAATCTCCTCATGAACGCAAGGGAGGCGGTAGCAGGCAAAGACGGCATGATCACCGCAGCTCTCTCCGATATCAGCCTGAAAGCTGGAAACCAGTACGGTCTGGCCAAGGGGGATTATGTAAAAATCGCCGTCACCGACAACGGCAAAGGGATCGAGAAGGATTCGATGACACACATATTCGATCCTTATTTCACCACGAAAAAAAACGGTAACGGACTCGGACTTTCGATCTGTTCCTGGATAGCCCAGTGTCACAATGGCGCCATCACCGTGGAATCAGAACTTGATACTGGCACCGTCTTCACAGTAATACTGCCGGCGTGGTCGGATAATTGAGCTTCAATTCGTTTCCGGACTTACAGTTGAGGCTCGGAATGACGAGACTCTTTCCTTCAGGCGCATTATTGTGAGCGCGTTGTTGGCATCCTTCGCATCTCCTGACGCCCTGCCCCTGTAGCTTATTGATGGATTTGAGAAGAAGGGGGCGTCTATCGGATAGGGACTGCTTCCATATGTCATCACGGAATGATAGCCCTTCCCATCAGTCCCCATCCATTGCCAGCCGCCGGAGTATGAAAAATATCCCGGAGTGCTGCCGGCCTGGGCCTTCGAGTGCCCGCATCCGAGATTGTGCCCGCATTCATGTGCATACGTGTAGGAATTGGCAAGTTGCTTGACCCTGCAGACATTGAATGCGAAATCCGGATTTCCGTTGAAAATCCATCCAAGCCCTCCGATGTCATCACTGGCAGTGACCAGCGTAACGATGTCGGCTCCGTAACTATCCCTGAGCTCCTTGATTGAATCGCTGAATGTTATACTCAGCAAGTCCGTCGTAGTGCTTCCCTTGTTCTCAGCCGCCGCATTATACGCGATTTCCTGGGAGCGGACCATCCTTAATCTCGCCTTGACCTTGCTGTTTGCAAGTGCCGTGTTTGCCCTTGCCACGGCTATCGCCAGTATGTTCCCGATCGGCCCCTGGTAGCTGGACTCCGCCCAAAGCCTGGCCTTCTGCGTATAAACGAACATTACATCTATTGTGGTGTCAGAAGCGTCGCCTTCTGAAAATGAATCGTTCATGGGCGGAGGGCGGAAGTTTGGATTATAAGGAATGGGACTGCCGTCTGGAAGCCTTATGCTGCTTGTCGAAATGAGATCTTCAACGCTTCCCAATATGTCCATCCTGGTCCTGTCATTTTCAAATATCGAATAGTCCATCCCATTTCCAGTGCCGGCTGAAAAGATCTTGTCTTCCGTGGGCACCTCGACAAATGCGACCGTCTTCCCTTCGGAAGTTGACATATAGAGGAAGCCTTTCTCCTTGTCCGTATCTACTACGCCTGTGACCACCTTCGTACCGTTGACATCGGTATAACTGCCGTTGATCTGCGCGTCGCAGGAAAAATCATCGAATAGATTCAATCTCATGGTTTCACCCGGCGCCAAATCATCAATGCCGTCCCTGTTTATGAGGGCGGTCCTCACCCTTGTCGCCGATTCGCTTGTACATGATGCCGCGGCTGGATTGTCCAGGAAGAGTTCGACGCCATCGGAGGACAAATCTTCAAAACTTTCTTCCGGAATCATATTTTCAAACGGAAGTATTTTGCTCTTCCCGTTGTCAGCGGCATTGGAAGCAACGCCTTCTGCCTCAGGAGTGGCGGCCTCACGCGTGTCCATTAGAAAATAATAAACGCACAATAATGCCAGAATCAGCGCAATGACCGACATGGCGATTTTTGAAGTTCTTTTTTCCATAGTTCTCAAGGTTGTCTATTCCCGTTTCACTGTACGACTTCTCATGCGTTATTATACATCCATCGGCCAGCATACCCAAGGAATTCTTGAATACTGGATACATAAAAGTATCTTATGTTATTATGGATAAATTCAACATGCAATTCAGGGAGAATCTCGTTTCGGAGATGAAAAAGACATTCGGAAAGGATCAGCGGAGAATCAACCATGCCCTTTCCGTACTGAAATATGCCGAGGAGATCCTGGAAGGCGAAAAAGCCGACAGGCTCACTGTCACCGCCGCCGCCATCCTCCACGACATCGGAATCCAGGAGGCGGAACGGAAACACAATTCCAGCGCCCCGCGCTTCCAGGAGCTTGAAGGACCGCCGATCGCCAGGGAGATCCTGCAAAGATTAGGCTTCGATGAGAAACTTGTGGAACATGTCTGCAGGATAGTCGGCTCGCATCACAGCGCGAAGGACATCGACGATCCTGAATTCAGGATCGTCTGGGACGCCGATCTGCTGGTCAACGTTCCTGATGAGCACGCGAACCTTAAAGGCGATGAGATGAAGAGCTTCATCTCAAAAGTCTTCCGTACGGATTCCGGACGCAGAATTGCCAATGAGGCTTTTCTGGAATAAGCTTAGGCGTTTTGACGTAACCGTTAAGCTGGGCAAATTGAATTCAAAAAGGTTTTTTTACACGATAAAAGTATGTTGGGCTTTAGCCCGACATTTCAAAAGTTTCTAAATAGGCGGGTTAAAACCCACCTTGCTTATTAGGCAAAAAACAGTTTAACGGTTACATTTTGACAGTTAAAAATCTGTTCTGCTTGTCAATCAGCAGTCAGTTGAAAAGAATAAATTAGACAAAGAAGAATATTCTATGAAAGATGAGATTACCCTAATCTTAGGCTTTTTCTGTTTTATAATCTTTGTCATTTCCTGCGCCTTTTACAACAAATTCCTCTGGGCCAAAATACTGCAGTCGTCGTTGATTCTTATTGTTGGACTATGGCTCCTTTTGAATACATTATCCTCAGTTGAAACACCGTCAGAAAAGCATAGAAAACCTACGATTACCGATGAACCTTCCTTTTATGAAAGGATATTTACTATCGGAGGTATACTGTTCATGATAGGCGTTGGCGCCTATTTAACATACAAACCGCTTTCCAGGATCTCAAAGTATAACAGACTCAAAGACCAGGAAGACTGTGGCACGCGCTCAAGTGAAGAACTTTCCAATTTTGTAGATTCGGAAGATCCTTCAAAGAAAGATCTCGAAGAACTCAATGGCTACTTGTCCAAACTGAAAAAAATGAAGATATCATTTACTGTCCCAAAATTTTTAACAAAGGATAAAGTAGATGAAATCAATTCGCTCATTGATGATTCAATATGGGAAGCGGATTCCGCAATTGAGGATCTGAAAGACGGAACTATCGCTAGTGAAACTTCCTATTCCGTACAAGGAATTCCGGACAATGCCGACTTCTCCTCGTTTCGTGCTGAAATAATTAACCGCGCCATCAAAAATAAATGGGATTACGATGAACAAATCATTGAGCTTACCAGGAAACATTTCCCTGGCGCTGAAATTAAAAAGCTCCCCGGCATTTAAGACCTGTCTGCCATACGCATGCCTGTATATAAGAAGCATCCCTACAGGCTTCTGTCCCAGAGGGACGAAATGGAAATAGGCAGGGGCTTCAGCCCCTGTTTATTGACGTAGTTGTGTTCGCGTGCCATAGGTACGCGATGTCGACGTCCGGGTTTATGGTTTTCACGGCGTACCTATGGCACGCCTAAATACATTTAATTCATTCAACAGGGGCTGAAGCCCCTGCCTATTCTCATCCTGTCCCAGCCGGGACAGGAAACACACATCAACTTCTAGTATCCCAAAATGCGTTCTGCAACATTTATTATTTTTACTCCTGCCGTGAGCGGTTACGAATTAATGGTGTATAGTACCGTTTATATGAAAAACAAACGTAAAGGTCCCCCAATGAAAACAGAATATGCCGACATGAAACAATATGCCTGCTACAACAGCAGGTTCTTTGCTGCAAGCCTTTCTACTACGGCTCCAAAGATCGGACATCTGGGAATTGAATCCGGCGGCAGGACACGCCGTCATATGGATTTCAACCTTCTCAAGCCAGGTCTTGGCGCAGTTCCGTCCTTATGGAAAGGACTCAGTGATAAATTTTTCTCATCCAAGGCCGACAGTGATGGAATCAAGTATGTATGCGGGGGCAAACAACCCGGAAGCCTAAGCTTCCAGTGCAAGGATGAGAAAAATTTAAAATTCACTCTCACGACAGAAAAACCTTTCTCCGGCGACTTCTTCGAATTCTCATTCGGCAACGATGTTGCACCTGCTACCGTCTGGGCGGAACCTGCGGATTTCGCAATCCTGTCGACTTCCGGACTCAATAACAAGCCAGATTCCGACGGAAAAATCATAAACAATTATCGGCTTCCGTTAGTCCTGCATTTCCCCGACTACGGGCTCCTGAAAATAGAATGCGACAATAAGAATGTCGTCTGCGTCGAAGAATTAGTGCAGCTGAAGGAGATGACAGGACTCTGTCTCGGCTTCAAGAACAACGGGTATCATAACAGGATGTTCGGATACCACCATGGAGCTGTCAGGCTGAAGTTCCATGCGAAATCCAAAATCAAGAAAGTCTCGCTGACCCTTACCGTTGAAAAAGAAAACTATCCGCAGATCAAAGGCTGCGACTTCCGCAGTCCGAAATGGGACGGCTTGAAAAGATGCTGGATGAATTCGTTCACGCTGGAGAAGAAATCCCTTACCATGGGCGACAATATCGCACTCGGAGGGATCGCCCATCTTGCTGTTCATTTCAAGTCCGATCTTCTCCTGCACACGCCCGAACTTTCCAACGGCATAAAGGTCCAGGACTTCCTCAGGCGCGCCCTCATGATCAGTTTTGAGAAATGCCAGTCCAGCTCCGGTGAGATCAACTGGGAGTACCAGGACAATCCCGACAAAAAGCAGCAGATGTCCTCGTTCATCGATTCAACTCCCAGCGCCCTTATCGCCCTATACAATTCCTACCAGTGGGACAAGGATGCGAATTTCGCAAATAAACATATCGCCGGCGCGGTAAAGGCGGCCAGGTTCCTGATTAATCTCGATGTGGATGGAGACGGGATAATCGAAGTGCCGTTCCATGGGAACTATTTCGACGACGTCCATGGGCGCAACAGGAACTGGTGGGACAATTTCGCATTCGGGCACAAGGACATCTATTTCAACCTGCTCTGCCATCAGGCGCTCAGGTCAACATTGAAATTACTTGAGGAACTCGGCACCGAAAATTTACAGAATGAGGAGCCAATTACAAAATCCCGGACGCGGCAAGCGCGTCCCTCCATTTTTATTCCGAGGCGCTTCGCGCTCGGGATGGAGGGTCATGCTTGCCATGACCGTTTCTTGAATTATGCAATTACATCGGAGATTAAAGAATTCCTGTCAAAGTTCGATTCCAATTTCGACAAGACCTTCTTCAATCCGAAGACCGGTGTCTTCGCGGGCTGGATAAGCCGTGACGGCAAGGTACACGACTACATGTTCACATTCGCCAGTGCAATGGCAATCAACGAAGGACTTGTTCCTAAGAAGAAAGCTGTAAAAGTCCTGAAGATCCTTTTAGACAAGCTAGACGAGATGGGATTCGGTGATTTCAAATATGGAATTCCTGGACCGTGCATCCCCGTTGCCGCAAAGGACACGATCAACTGGGATTTCATGGGCAAGTGGCCGCGCTATGAAAACGGCGGGCTCTGCGGCCAGAATGCATATCATTTCATACAGGCCCTCTACAATTGCGGACTTCGCAAGGAGGCTGATAAAATCCTTTTCACGATGCTGGACACATTCGAGAACGAGCCCACTCATTCGGGCCTGATGCCCGGCTACATGAAGAGCCTGGACTGGCGGATGAAAGACGGTAATCCGTGCGGCTACAATTATCTTGCAGATAATTATTATTTCCTGATGGCGGCGGTGACGGGGCATTTTAAGTATGTCGGGTTTTAACCCGACAATTAGTTGGCGGTTTAAAAACCGCCCTACTAAAACACCTTGCAGTCAAGGCCGAGGACTTCGCCGAGGATTTTCATGTCCTCGACATGATCGCCGTAGACTATCGCGGTATGTTCGCGGGAAATATTGTCTACAAAGCCTTCAAGGTCCCTGAACTTGAGAAGCGCGGATGACTCACAGTGCGGCATTCCCTTGTGGCGCGTAGTCTCAAGGGTTTCGGCATCCGCGATGAGAAGAGTTTTACCATCAAACTTAAGTTCTATCACCGTGATCTTCTGGTTGGCCTTCAGATCGCTGTCGAGTCCGCAGCCCCTGCCGTCGCGCTTGATCTCGTATGTGCCGCCCCAGTCCTTGAGGACCGCCCTGCCCCTGGGAGTCATCTCAGGGGAGACAACGCCGATGAACCCGCAATGTGCGAGTCTCGCAATATTCTTCCAGTCCTTCTTCGGATATTTGGCGCCGGGTGAAAGCGGATTTCCGAAATGATCCTTGAGCGCACCGAAATAAGAGACCGGATACATATTGGACATCATGCAGGTCTTGTCGAGGAAATATGTTGCAAGCACCATGCTCATCATTGCGCAGTAATCTCCGTCGCAGGACGCGATATATCCGTCCTCGCGCAGCAGCGACTGGGCAAGGCATGGCACGTCGCGTCCGCCCTTCGTGACAAGATCGCCGAAGCAGTTCACGCCGAAGCCAAGCGCCGTCTCTTCCTCGAGGATCTTCTTGATCGCAAGATATGTCCGCAACGCCTGCCTCAGATCTTCCGGCTTCACAGTCGCGACTTCATAACGAGCCTTGCGCGCGTTCCAGAGGTTCTCAACATCCTTGTCCGAGAATTTATCGTAGAGCTTCCGGATGTCATCAATAGGCCTGACAATTATTTCCGTTCCAAGTCCCTGCTTGATGAGATGTCCTGCGGCGTTCGCATTCCATGGGAAATTCTGTTCACCGAATACGACAATCCTTGATTTTGAAAGGAATCTCTTCATGGCGAGGGCGCGCAGGAGCGCAATGCCCTGGCGCTGGTTCTTCACTATGTGCACATCGACTCCGAGGGCGCGCAGGAAGTCCCTGGCGGACCATCTCCAGAAATCAGGTTCGTCATAATCGATGAGGGGCCAGAATATGAAAGGGAGCTTGCGCTTGACAAGCGGCTGCGGGTGGGAGTTCCAGATTTCAGTCGGATACGCGGTAATGCTGACAGGCAGGATCCCGTCGACATCATTTCCGATCCCCTTGACGACCTTCTCCCAGTGTTCGGGGGACTTGATGGCGATTATGTCGTTGAGGACGCCGCTGCCTTTGATCCTGTCTGCGAGTTTCGCAACGTCGACATTGGGTTTGCCTTCCTTCGCCAGTACCGGCTGGAGCTTTGCAAGAGGACGCTTCAGCCATGGTTTGGGATCCTCGGCGAGAAATCTGTCTATGTTTTCTTTCATATATTAATCCTTGTTTTATTAGTCGCTCAATTCTTTATGCCTGCTTCAGGCGTGGAGGGACGTCCTTGCGGCGTCCGTTCCAAATCCCGGTCGCGGCAAGCGCGACCCTCCATTTCTATCTTGATCATTAGATTTTTGCATTTAGTGGTTAGTGCAGGCTCTTCCCGTTGCTTGCTATCAGCTTCTTGTACCAGTAGTAGGAATCCTTTGGGATCCTCTCCTGTGTCTGGTAGTCGGTGTAGACGAGGCCGACCCGCACCTTGTATCCCATCGCCCACTCGAAATTGTCCATGATGGTCCACTGGAAATATCCTTCGACTGGAACACCTTCGTCGATAGCCTTCTCCAGCTCGAGGAGATACCTGTGCAGATAATCTATGCGCTGCGGATCGTGCACCTTCCCGTCGAGGTGGACAAAGTCGAGGTTCTGATGGCCGTTCTCGGTGATGACGATAGGTTTCCTGTAGCGCTTGTAGAACCATTTGGTAACCCAGTACATGCATGGGGGGTTCACGAACCAGTCGTCCTGGGCTGTGCGGTTGTATCCGGCAGGAGGAAGTACGGCTTCAGGCTTCCCGTCCTTGCCTGCACGCACAAAGTCGCCGTTATAGATGTTCATCCCGCAGAAATCGACAGGCGAGGAAATCAGCTTCATGTCGCCCGATTTCACCTTCGGTGCGAACCTGCCCATGCTCTCGAGCCCGTCTTCAGGATATTTTCCGAGAAAGACAGGATCCATCCACCAGGAGTTCGCCATGAGAGGCAACACGGTGGCGCTGTTCAATGATTCCTCTGCGGCCCTGATGTCTTCCGGCTTATCCGTAAATGGCACTGGGCGCTGTCCGGTCGGTGCAAACCCTATCTTGACCGGCTTCTTGGAAAGAGCGCGGATGGTCTGGACAGATTTTCCATGGGCGAGAAGTACATTGTGGGCGGCCAAGGCACATTCGCGCAGAGGCAGCTTAAGTCCGGGCGCATGCCAGCCCTGCTGGAGTCCGCCGGCAATAAAGCATAGCGGTTCATTCAGGGTCATCCAATGGCCGACCCTGTCACCGAGCTTTTCAACTGCGACCTTCGTGTAGTTGGCGAACCAGTCAGGGCTGTCAGGATTCAGCCATCCGCCTTTAAGGTAGAGTTCGTAGGGATAGTCCCAGTGGAAGAGAGTCACCCATGGCTGGATATTCGCATCGAGCATCTCGTCTATGAGCCTGTCGTAGAAGTCAAGACCTTTCTTATTCACCTTGCCATTTCCGTCGGGGATGATCCGCGGCCAGCTCAGCGAGAAACGGTAGCCTTTGACACCCAGATCCTTCATCAGCCCGACATCTTCCTTGTAGCGGTGGTAGTGGTCGCAGGCGACATCGCCTGTATGACCATGGAAGACATTTCCCGGAGTCCTGCAGTACATGTCCCATATGGACAATCCTGTTCCATCCTCTTCAGACGCGCCCTCAACCTGGAACGAAGCGGAGGCAACACCCCAGACGAAATTCTTCGGATACGGCATATGATCTTCCCTTCTTGAAACTTAAATATGCAACCGATTGCATACAAAGTAGCGCGCAAACGCGAACTTTCCACATTATAATTTCTTTTTTGTCGTTACGCAAAAAAAGAAATTATGATTCACTCGATATAGGCGCCTTCCTCCTTCAGGCGTTTCCGGAGGAGTTTCACATCGATCTTATGGACATCGCAGGTCTTGGACTTCGCAGCCATGCATGCGGCCATTCCGGCGGCCTCGCCCATCACCAGGCAGACCGGCATCACCCTCGTGCTGCCCTGCACGAGCCTGTCGGTGGAAATTGCCCTGCCCGCGACCAGGACGTTCTTCAGTTTCTTCGGAGTGAAGCAGCGGTACGGGATGCCGTGCGATTCGCCCGGACCGTAACGCTTACATTTTTTTTCGAACCTCTCGAAGCTCTTCAAAGCCTCCTTTATATCCCTTCTGGCCGTATGGACATCTATGAAATAGCTGTTGCGGCAGACCTCGTCAGGGAAAGTCCTCTTCGCGTCGTAGTCTTCGACGGTCAGCACATAATCGCCGATTATGCGGCGCGTCTCCCTGGTGCCTATCAGGGGCGCTGTCGCCACAAGATGGGCGTTTGCAAAGGCCTTCGGATGATGTTCCGCGAGGGCGTCCCTGAACTCCATCGCGAGCTTGCGCCCCTCGATCATGGCGTTGGAGACCGATTTCGGATCGGTATTGTCGATATCCCACAGGTGCCCCGCGTTGAACCCGACAGTTCCGGGGCCGACGATGTTCGAGCAGAGGTGGGTGTCCTTGATGTGCGGATACTTGCCGGAAAGGACAATATTGTATATCGGGCTGTTCTTGTTCCCGGGATGGAGGTTGGGGCCATGCCTGTAGGCGTACTCGTCGACATTGCTGAGGATGAAGCAGAGTGTGACTGGCTGCATCTCTCCATTATCATTTCCCTTCTCAAAGTCCGCACCCGCCCATGCCGCAAGATCCGCATCGCCGGAGCAGTCGACATATACTTTGGCCTTGTAGGCCACAAGACCGCTCTTGTTGGCGACAACTATTCCCGAAACGACTCCGTCGTCGGAGGCCTCGACTCCACAGAAGAACGTGTTGAAGAGCACCTCCGCGCCGGAATCTTTCACAAGATCATCATAGACCCTCTTCAGGCGTTCGGCGTCGATCGGGACCCATTCTGTCGCGTCCTTCGCCACATGCGCCATCCCTTCCTTCGCGGCCGCGAAGACTTTTTCGCCCATGCCCTTGTATACGATCTTCTGCTTGTCGGAGAAAGGGCACCAGGCGGGGATCAGCCCTGAAGTGCCCATGCCGCCAAGCGTTCCTGTCGCCTCTATGAGCAGGGTCTTCGCCCCTTCCCTGGCAGATGAAGCAGCCGCCGTGCATCCGGCAGGACCTCCGCCTATCACTATCACGTCAAATGATCCAGCAACCGGAATCTCCATCTTCGCGATGTTATACTTGTTTGTCATGCCATCCTCCAATAATTAATTTGATATGTTCTGGCATTTACTCTAGGATGAATATACTTTATGTCAATTTTAACGGATATTCCCGTTTCATCATATAATTGTCTATATTTGTCATTTATAAAGTAATTCAGGGCTCGATGCCTGAATTACTTTAAATGGAGGCAAGCCAATGAAAGCAAATCAAATTGGCCTCTACGAATGGGACCAGCTTGACTGCCAGCTCTTCTGGATCTACGACAACACAGTTCCAGCGGTCGGATCAGGCAGGAAAGGGATTGTGTCAAGATATTCCGCATGGCTTATAAAGGAGGGCAGCATAGAGTTCGGGCTTTCCGGCGAGTCCATGATCAAACTGGGAAAAGGCACATGGGTATTTCCACCTATCGGAAAGCGGAAGGATCAGATATTCTCCCCGGGCACCCGCATACTCTCCCTGAATTTCCTGGCGGAATGGCCTGACGGCAGGCCATTCCTGAACTATGACCGCTTCGTCCACTTCAGCTCGAGAAAACATCCAGAACTGCAGAAATGCGCGGAGGCCCTCCTGTCAACCGCGAAAAGACAGCTCAGCATTCCCGTAAGAAGGGATCAGGACAATCTATCGTTTGACTTCAGGACATATTCCGCAATAAAGGAGAAGTTCTGGAAGTGGCTATGTGAATGGACTGAAGCAATGAGCTCCGAAGGATTCAGCTATTCGATCCCATCACCCGCAGATGGACGCGTGCAGTCGATAATGAAGATACTCGACGGCATGTCCTTCACAGGCGGGATACCTTACGACTATCTTGAAAGGGCCGTATCCCTCGGCAAAGTCCAGATCGACAGGCTGTTCGTCAGGGAAACTGGTATGACGCCGAGGAAATATCTTGAGAGGAGAATCATATCGTCGGCACGTGCGCTGCTTCAGGGTACGTCGCTCTCGGTGAAGGAGATTGCCGCTAAACTCAGTTTTTCTTCCGACTCGCATTTCTGCGCCTGGTACAAAAGGAAGACAGGCGTATATCCGAACACATTCAGGGAGGAGGTCCATGGATAGCGCTTGCATGAACAAGGACTATATTATAGTACAATAAAAAGGGATGCCCATGAGTAAAAATAATCAATTCAAAAGACGCAAGCTTTACAAACTTCTCGGGGATCTTCCTCCGAGAAACAGGAAGATATCTGCAAAACTCATCTCCAAAGAGGAACAAGACGGATACGTCCTGGAAAAACTCCTGCTCGACCTGAACGGATTTGAGCCTGTTCCCGCTTATTTCGTGAAACCTCTGAAATCTGACGGACCGCTTCCCTGCATCCTCTACAACCATGCGCACGGCGGCAACTATGTTCTTGGCAAGGACGAACTCATCAATGGAAGAGACGCCCTTCAGAAGCCTACGTATGCAAAACTGCTGACTTCCATGGGATATTCAGCCCTCTGCGTCGACACATGGCTCTTCGGGGAGAGGCGCGGCCTTTCGGAATCCGAGCTTTTCAAGGAAATGCTCTGGAAAGGACAGGTGCTCTGGGGCATGATGGTCTATGACAACATCCGCGCAATGGACTACATTGCATCGCGTCCGGATGTCGACAGGAAGCGGATCGGAACAATGGGCATATCCATGGGAAGCACGATGGCATGGTGGACTGCCGCGCTTGATATCCGGGTGAAAGTCTGCGTGGACCTATGCTGCCTGACTGATTTTGAAGCGCTGATCGAATCACGCGGTCTCGACGGACACGGAATTTATTATTACGTACCTTCTCTCCTGAAACATTTTTCCACTGCCCAGATCAACGCGCTAATTGCTCCGCGTCCGCATCTGAGCCTGGCTGGAATATATGACAGGCTGACTCCTCCGGCAGGACTGGACAAGATCGATCGGGAACTAAAGAAGGCCTACGGAAAAATTGGTGCGAAAGATTTCTGGAAGCTTTCACGATACGACATAGGCCATTACGAAACAGCGGCGATGCGCGCTGAAATAATTGAATTCCTGAAGAAATATATCTGAACGGCTCCGGCAAGCGGAGCCCTCCATTTCCAGATTAATTCCCTACGCCTGCTACAGGCGTGGAGGGACACGCTTGTCGTGTCCGTTCCAATCCCCGGCTCCGGCAAGCGGAGCCCTCCATTTTCAGATTAATTCCCTACGCCTGCTACAGGCGTGGAGGGACACGCTTGTCGTGTCCGTTCCAATCCCCGGCTCCGGCAAGCGGAGCCCTCCATTTTCAGATTAATTCCCTACGCCTGCTACAGGCGTGG
>Ga0209417_1003557_pt1 | contig 20581 bp, 34 predicted proteins | sample RifGroF2_FD_184002 | JGI IMG/M metagenome (GOLD analysis project Ga0209417, IMG submission 184002) | Groundwater microbial communities from Rifle, Colorado, USA - Groundwater F2 (SPAdes) (version 2) | ecosystem: Environmental > Aquatic > Deep subsurface > Groundwater | place: Rifle, Colorado... | reverse complement strand
CGATCCACGGTGTGGGCTCCTGGAGGGAGAGGTAGAAGTCGGGGGCGGTCCGTCCGCCGTAGCAGAGCGCGTCGGCCCAGGCCGGGTCAGTGGGGGTGAGCCCCGGGTGCGAGGAGAAGAACTCGAGGGCCTCGTCAGCCACCTCGCGGGTGACCCCAGCTCGAGCGCGCTCGATGAAGCTCTTGGCCACGTCCGACGCACCGGCCTTGGCACCGCGCCCCATGGCAATCTTCATCCCCTTGGTGGGCTGGGCAAACGCCCCGGGCCACCACTTCTGGCCCCCGGCTGCCTCCACCATGGCTGCCACGATGGCCGGCGGAACGTAGGTCATGCCCGGCGCGGGCGGGGGGTTGCCCAGGTTGGCCGCGATGAGCTTGTCGGCCTCGGCCAGCACGGCCATGGTCTGAGTGACGCCGTCGGTCTTCGACTTGGAGAAGTCCGGCTTGGGCAGCTTGCTGATGGCATCAGCCGCCATCATGCTCACGGCGTGGGCCCGCACGACGGTAGCGTCCGGGAGCCCGAGCTTGCGCCAGGTCTTGGCGACCTCCTTGGGGGAAGCATCGAAGGCCACCTCCCCGCCACCCCCCTGCTTGCTCTTCCAGTAGGCCACGACCGAGGGGTCCTGGGTGGACATCGGGAAGGTGTGCCCGTCAGCGTGTTGGATGACGAAGTGCAGGGACTCGTCCTTCAGGGAGACCGTAGCGGTCTTGATGCTCATCAGGGTAGCCGGGGGCATCCCAGACATGAGCGCCAGCCGGGTGACGGCCTCGGCATCGGTCTTGGGCTGCTTCAGCCCCGACCAGGCCTTGGCGATGGCCGGGTGATAGCCTGCCACCTTCTCGCGAAGCGAGCGATAGCGACGGTTGTGGAAGGCCACGGTGTAGCTGCGCTGCTGGCGGCCGGTGAGGTCGGTCCACTTCAGCACTGGCTTGGCGTCGATGTCCCCGTAGCTGTCCACCTTCACGGTGGCGGGGTGGATGTCCGGGGGCGGGGTGTTGCCATCGAGCCCGAAGGACTTCATCCAGTTGGCCGGGTGGGACTCGGTAGCCTGGGAAGTGTTCTGGCTAGGGCCCCCCTGGTCCATGTCCGGGATCTTCTCGATCTTGCCGTCCCTGATCTGCTGCCACTTGCCTGCCTCCACCTTGCGCCAGCGCCCCCCGTCGCGGCGGGTGGTCTCGGTGCCGATGGGTACGACCTTGGCCTTCATCAGGGGGAGGCCTGCCAGGGAGGCGGTCAGCTCGAGGATGGCATCGGACTGAGGGGTAGCGGTGGGGACGGGGCAGAGCCCGCCACCTTCTCCGTCTACGGCCAGGTCTTCGTAGGTTCCCAGGTAGCGGGCGGCGTTGGACATGTCGTAGCTGTCGGGGTCGGGACACCGGGGGTGGTCGAGTGCCCCCGAGTCCACAGCTTGGCCGTAGACGGAGTACCAAATCTCCAGGGCCTGACGGGGGGTGAAGGCCCCGAGAATGAGCTTCTCCTCATCCGGGACGGACGTGCCGTCGGGCTGCATCTTCAGGTTCATGATGGAGTAGGCATGGGGCGAAGCCCCAACGCCTACCAGGGCATCCATGCGCTCCTGGTCCTGAGCGATGCTGCCCTCCAGCTCTCCGTAGTAGCAGGGCATCACCATGGCCCAGGGACCTTGGGGCCCATCGCCGGTGCGGACCTGGCCGGGGCTGAGGGTGACAATGATGCGGACACCGGGGTAGAGGTCCAAGACCTGTCCAGACCCCTGGCCCTCGTCTGCGTACACTGGTTCGTAGTCAGGAAGCATGGGCTCAGAGTAGGGGTAGCGTGGGGGATGTCAAGCAGTAGGGTACGGGGCTAGAAAATCCGAATTGAGAAATCCTGGTGAAAAATAAATGGGAGTTTGCTCAAACGGAAAGGATTGGATGGGAAACGGAAAGGAATCCCGTGGAATGAAATCTACGGGTACTGGGGTGCTGGCTGCTGGGGTGCTGGGGTGCTGGGGTGCTGGGGTGCTGGCTGCTGGGATATGGGTGCTGGGTGTGTGACAATGATAGCTGGGTGCTTGGATGCTGGTGCAGGGTATTGGTTGTGTGACAACCCTACAGGGGTTCAGAAGTTCTGGCCCACGGTACCCTAGCAAAATATGTCTGATCGGCATACGGGCCCCCCGGCCTGACCAGCTGGGCGGGTCCGGCCGGGCCCTCGTGAGACTGTCCCCGAGTCACGCGCCCCCGGACCGTCAACAGGGTTGACGTTGCGTGTGTTCATGTACAGAGACGCATGCACGCACGCGTGCACGCACGCCCCCTCGCGCCCCCTCGCGCCCCCTCGCGCCCCCTCGCGCCCCCCTCGCGCCCCCTCCGGCGCTTGCTAGCCGTGGATCGCGCAGATCGCGCTGTGATTCCGCGGGGTTGACCCCTACCGATCGCCAGCCTGCCGCACCCTGCGCCACGGTCCGATCTTTCCCTTGAAAATCGCGCCAGCCCGCCTAGATGCTGGTCGCACACGGTGTTTGCTAGCCTTGTCGCACAAAGCCGAGCACCCAAACGCTTGACCCTGCCCGCGGGTGACGTACAGTCGCCCTTGTCAACACGGGTTGACGGCGGGGACCGCGGCGCAGCAAGCGCAACGGCGGTCTGCTAGACATAGCGCGCGTCAAGTCGACGTGCGACGCGTTCAACGCGCTAGGTGCCCTTGTGGAGTGTGCCTAGCGCACTGCGACAAGGGACCAACCATGAAGGCATCCGCGTTCAACGCTGGCGATTTTGCCAGCGTGGCAACCCACCCGGCAACGGGTTTCAAGTACGGCGTGCGCCCGGACGGCTCGCGCTCCCGGCAGTTGACGGCGTCGCAAGTCGACGCCGTGTTGACGGCGATCGCCCCGCACAAGCCGATCGTGCGCAAGGCCACGGCCACCACGGCCACCACGGCCCCCACGGCCCCCACGGCCCCCACGGCCACCACGGCCACCACGGCCACCACGGCGACCACGGCGACGACCACGGCGACCACGGCGACCACGGCGACTACCAAGCTCCGTGCCATGGCACGGAGCCTCGCGAGCCGCCCGACCGCCAAGCTCGACAAGGGCGAGGCTTGGAGCTTCGCCCGTACCCTGCCCGGATTCAGTGAGTACCGCGAGACGACGTTCGCGGACGTGGCGCGCACCATGGCCGATGGTAGCGCGTGCGAGACGATCATCGCGATCGCGCTGGCCCGCACGACCGGCCAACGCAAGGCTTTGGCCGCGCGCTACCGCGAGATCGTGGTCCAGTGGGCGAACAACGGAGCGCCGGCCCAGACCCAGGCCAAGACCGAGGCCCAGGCCCAGGCCCAGGCCCAGGCCCAGGCCAAGACCGAGGCCCCGACGTCGACTCCGACGTCGCGCGACGAACTGATCGCCGAGCTGATCGCCAACGGAATCCCGGTCGCGCGAGCCGTCGCGATCGCCCGCTTGACGGCCAAGTAGGCCGTCCTTACAAAAATCGTGCATTGTGCACGACACGCAAAGCGTACCCTAGCGCAACGGCGCTAGGGTATCGTACACGAGCAATCGGCGCGCGCCGGGGTAGCGGACTGCCCTACTCCGGCGCTACGTGCGACCCTAGCGCAACATGCTAGAGAGCCGGCTAGGCTTGCCCCAATGGGTGGCGAGTGCTAGCGGGATTGCGACCGACATAGGCCCCCTACGGTGGGCGCCTGCTAACCCGTGCCCTGATGGGGATGATTCGGGTTAGACTCTCGCGACCGTGACCCTACGTGGGCCAGCGGGACATGACCGCCATACGCCCAATAACGAATGCCCCTAGGCTGCTAGGGGCTGCACGGTTACCCCCTACGGGGGGCCAACGCCCATAGTCGAGGTCAACCCTCTACCCTAGGCTGCTAGGGTACCATAACCCCAAGATTGTTGGGGGGACCGTGCACCACGTTGGGCGCGGGGGACAACGCGCCAGCGCACTTGAAGCTCTATCCCCATAATGGTGGGGGAACGGGGGAAGGTGTCCACCAACCGAGGTATACTTCGGAGCCGGCGTCATAACTCAGAGCATTACCCCCAAGGTGTTAGCCTAGGGTGGGGTAGGCTCGAACCGGCAAAGCCACAAGACTACCGTTCGCGGGTCCTTGGCCGGGGCTCTAGGGATAGAGCCAAAGCAGAGCTGTGCCTAGGGGCCTAATGGGGCCACTAGGAGGGGGTATGGTGGAACCTGCCCTACCCACAGCCCTAGCCCTTCACAGAGGGGGGTTAGCTGCACTGGATGCCCTAGAGCAGAACTGCTAGGGCCAAGTTGGGTAATTCCACAGACCGAAGCCTAGTGCGCTAGGCTGAAGGCTCATAGCTCATAGCCACAACCCTGGATTGCTAGGGTACGTTGTGTATGACAGAGGCAGACCGATAGAGCGGTGCCGAATGGGGCTTAGGCCCCCATGAGTCCGGTGGCTACTGTGGCCCAACGTAGAGACTACCCCCCATAGCCAGGGGGTATCCCAAGGGGTTGCCACCCCTATCCATGCCGGGCTGTACCCAGCCCTATCCACCTAACCCAAACCACAAGGGAGGTACCCCTATGGGGACACGAAGCGGGGCTAGCCGGGCTACGGCTGCCAAGAACAAGCAAAGGGCCAGGGCTGAAGCCGTGGCCAACCACGACCACAAGCAGTACGCAAGGTTTGCAGCCTTGCACTGCAAGCGGCCCGAGGGCCAGAGCAAGTGCCGCTGGACCGATGGCGGTAGCCGGGACTACTCCGGTGGCAAGTACGTCACCAACCTCGACGGTTCATTCAGCTGGTCCGGGGTAGTGGTCGCCACGTCCACCAGCTACCTTGATGCTCAAGAGCAGAACTACGTCCCCAACACTGGGGGACGTGGCCATGGCAGGGTGGATAACCCCTGCCATCCGAACGGCGAGTACAAGGCCCGGCGCCCCGCCAGGGGCTAGGGCGCAGCTGGGGGTAGCCCGGCATGGATAGGGGTGGCAAGGGGGACTGAACGCTAGGGTGAACCGGAGCCTGACGGGGCAATGGGGAGGCTTGGTGCTAGGCCCCCTCGAGGTGCCGATAGAGCACCGCCTAGGGAGTGTAGCCGTCCACACCTGACGGTTGTAGGTAGTGTGCAGCGGAGTGTCACCACACCCAAGGCCCTAGTGTGACCCCTGACGAGGGGGTACCTAGGGTAGTCCGGCAAGGGTGGCCACACGGTAGGGGTACTCCTACCCACCGCTGAGGAACAACGGGCAAGGTGTCCTAGGCGTGAGCCAGGAGCCTACCCCGTAGCCTAGGGCAAGCACCCTCCATAGAGCCAACCCCTGACCCCCTGGAAACAGGTGTGGGCTAGGCTCGCCGGGGATACCCTCGAAGGCTGGGCACACCGAACCCTACCCTACCCCCTTGGGGGTAGCGCTTGACAGCGGAGCACACACTCCGAAGCCAAGCGCTGTACCCAAGGACAGCATAGCCCGAACCCTAACCAGCCCCCTAGGGGGCTAGGAGACAGTCATGGACATGACTGTGTTGGCTCGGCTCATCGCAGAGTGCGATGTCGAGTGTGGCCACCTCTACCGGGACGAGGACGCGGAAATCTTCCGCGCCCCGGTAGACGCCGGGGCGGACGACGACGAGGTAGACATCATCTACCCCGAGGACATGGGCCTCTGGTCCTAGTCCTCGAGCAGAGCCCTAGCTGCTTCAGCCTAGGGAACCCACCCCTACGGTACCCAGTCCGTGGACCTGCAAAGGATGGCGCCTAGGGACCTACCCTAGGGTCGTGCAGGTGGGTAGACCCTGCAAGGAACCGACATGGCCGAAGCCGTATCGGCCCTGGGCATGGTTGGCTTTGCCAGCCTATGCCTCTGGGCCTTGGTGGCCTTCGCCCTCGAACTGAGGGCCTAGTCCTCCTCGAGCAGAGCCCTAGCTGCTACAGCCTAGGGTACGCCACCAAGCACCCACCGTGACGTGGGGTGGTGCTCAAGCTAGCACGATGCTGGCTTGCATAGGGTGCAACACTAGCAGCCCCCTAGGGGGCACCAAGGAACACCGTGAACAAGCACATCACTGCCATCCTCGCCTACACCCCCACCTTCAGCGAGTACCGCGTGGCCCTGGCCACGGTCGACAAGTGCCGAACCCTGGCCCTGGCCGGAGGCCGGCCGGACAACCGGGCCTGGCGCTTGGCCCAGGACGTGGTCGAGGCCGCCAACTGGGTCCGGCAGTACCCCTGCCAAGGGTACGAGTACCGTGGGATGAGGAAGGTCAGCGCCATCGTCGAGAAGATGGGGTGGAAGCAGCTGGGGAACGACCGGAATGCTAGGGGGGCCTACCCCCTTGCTGGCCCCGTCGGCAAGCTCCCCTGAACCCCGTCACCACCCTAGCCCAGGAGGGTACAGCCCTGGGTAGGCCCCAACGCCGACCGCCATGGGCGCTCCTCGCCGCTGCCATCGCCATGGACGACGGAGAGTAGCCCCACCCAGCACCCGGCCTCCCGGGCGCCACCCCTGCCACCGTAGAGCCGGTGGGGCCCGGGCTTCCCGGGTCGGCGCGCGCCTCCGGGCGCTTCGTGCGAGGGAAACGGACATGAGCGACATCTGTGTCGAGACCCCCCGTTACGGGGGGGTCTACTACCCGACCAAAACAGAATCATGGGCCCGAAAAGGGCCCGCGTGGTGCGCAAAGCTCCTCGATCTCGTCGGGGAGCTCCCGCACGACGAGATCGAGCTAAATCAGGCCCGTATTATGCTCAGCTATGGGCAGATCGGGCGCGCGGCCGTGCACGCCGTGCACGCGCTGCCCGACGGCATCCGGGAGAGTTTCGTCGCGCGACACGGCCTCGCGCGCGTCCACACAGAGACGGTACAGGCGTACCGTCGCTACTACGACAGCCGATACGACGACAGCCGGGCACCGGACCCCCATGCCTTCGTCGGGGGCGACGACCTCCTCTCCGCCCGCTGACCACCACGCGCCCGCCCGGCCTCCCGGGCGCCTCCCCCACCGCCGTCGTGCCCGCAGAGCAGGCACAGGAGAGCATCGTGAAGACCACCGCCCAGCCCACGACCCAGGCCGGCTGCATCACCGGCGCCGACGACAGCCGCAAGTACAGCGATTCCATCCGCCTCGACGGAGGCGTCTGCCTCACGGCGGACTGGGACGGCGACTGGCGAGGCCAGCAACTGATGAACGTGACAGCCCAGGTCCCCGGCTGCACCAGCCACACGGCCTACCGGGGACTGACCGTCGAGGCGTGGTTGTGGCTGCGGGAGGCTCTCGTCGTCTGGGGCCGGGGCGGCTACCCCGGCGAGGTGATCGAGAAGCTCGTATGCCTCCGGGCGTACTTCCCCGACAGGTCGGCGGCGGCCCCCGTCACCGACGACGAGTACGAGTTCGTGGTCCAGGAGGGGCTGTGGGCCTCGTACCGCGACTGGGCGCACAAGGAGCCCAACCGCGGGCACGTCACCGACGACGCCTGCAACGGGCGCGACAACGCCAAGGCCCGCATGGACCGGGCCAAGGCCCGCATCATGGCGCTCTAGCCTCCCATGACCGCCTGCTGCCCCATCGCCCTCTGGGCGGTGGGGCTTTTCTCGTGTGAAGACAGGTTGAGCACACGACGCGCCCAGCCACCACCCTAGCCCAGGAGGGTACAGCCCTGGGTAGGCCCCAACGCCGACCGCTTGCACGAAGTGGGGCTGCACCCCTACCGTCGTGGTAGGGGGTCAGGAGTCGGCTGAAGGAGCTAGGCATGGAATTGCGTACTAAGTGTGGGTCCACCATCACGGTCGGGGTGGGGGCCAAGGCCCACCTCGTTGCCCACCCCGAGGCCCTCGCCCTGTTGGCTGAGGCTGCCTCCCTGATGACCCTCCCCGCCACCCCTGCCGAAGGGCAGGTGATGGTAGCTTGCCCCGACCTCGGCCGTATCATCGGACGGTCGGGCTGCATCGAGACGGCTTCGGTAGGCGCCGATGAGCCCACCATGTTCTTCATGCGGGCGGGGCGTAGTGTCCCGTCTCGTCTGGCCCCCGTCGCCCAGGGCCCAGAGGTGAGCACGTTCGTGCTCATCACGGGCTACCACGGGGGTAGCTGGCGTCTGTACACGGGCTTCGCGGGGACCCCGGCCCCCATGGAGCCCCATGACAAGAACCTTCGGCCCGGCTCGTCCGAGGCCGCTGAGTCCCTGGCCTTCTGGTGCCGCCATGCCCTGGTGGCCAACCCCAGCGACGGCCCTGGCTTCGAGTCCACCTGGAACCAGGTGCTCGAGGCCCTGGCATGACCCGAGACGACTGGGCATGGTGGGTAGTCACCATGCTACTAGGTGTCATCCTCGTCTGGTCAGTGGTCTTGAGCACCACTGACATACAGAACGATGATACCCTAACCGAGCGCCTAGACCAAAGCCACGCGGCCAGGGTCAAGGCGGACTAGCCCAACGCGGCGCCCCCTGGCATGAGGCCTAGGGGTGGTAGCCTACCAGCCTCACCACTGCGAGGGGACCATGAAGAGCCTCACCATCTCGGGGGTCCCGGTCTGCTAGACCGCCCCAAACCCTGAGCCCCAGCAGGTATAGCCTGGGGCATCCCGCCACCGTCAAGTCGGTGGTGCCCTAGGCTTCCTAGGGTAGGCGCTCCCCATCACAGGGGATTCGTGCGGGGAGCAACCTGAAACCACTGGCACTAGGGGGTAGGCACATGCCTAACCCATTCGACGTGGAGGCTGTCGCAGCGTCCATGATCGAGGCTGTCTACGCTACCCACCGGGGTAGCACCGAGACGAGCTTCAGCAAGGAGCACGGGGGTTGTATCATCTTGGACCAGGGGGATGGTAGCATCCTTCGACTCCATGAGGATGGCGCCCTCAGCGTGTGGTCGGAGGCTACGCACCCCGTGCGTACCTACATGCCGACCACCAAGAGCGGGCTGCTCGAGCGTAGGGCGGGACAGGCCGTCTCGGCCCGGCTCAACCAATGGCGTGCCGACGACATGGCACGCCACGGGGCTAGCCCCATCCTGACCTGGCAGTCCCAGGCCGACACGGCGGAGCACCTGCCCGCCGACTTGCGCAACCGCTGGGCTGAGCAGGCCCAGCAAGCCCTGAAGGGGTAGTCATGGCTACTGCTGAGCAACTCATGGACGACCTCGTGGAGGCCCTGTCACAGGACATGGCTGACACCTTGCGGGACGCCCCCGAGTACCGACTCGAGACTGCTGCCCAAGGGTGGCGGGGCTTCACCGACCTGGAGATGGACGAGCTGGCCCAGGCATTCTGGGACATGTATGTCTCGACCTGGAGCCACCCCTTGGCCGATAGGGTGGTGGCTGCGGGCTACCCCAACCCCTACACCAAGGAGACCTGATAACCCATGGACGACCACGAGTACAACCTGATGCTGCTCCTCGACCACAAGGGTGGCGAGGTGCCCGACCCTGACGGGCGGTACGCCCCGGCCTACACCCACCCGGCCATCCTGGCCGCCGAGATGAAGCGCAGGGGCTACCGTGGTCGGTGCCATACCAGCTTCCATGCGGGGCTGGTCAAGCGCAGCTACCACCGCACCAACCGCAGGGCATGGGCCGACGCCGCCCGTACCCTGGTCAACCCCTGACCCTAGGAACCTAGACATGAGCAACGACATGCCCCGTAGGGCGCTCAACATCGTGATGCAGTCGGCCTGTGACCTGGGCCTCGAGGTCGAGGTCGTGGCCCTCCTGGCCAAGGCCAAGGACCCCGACCAGGCCCTGACCGACGCGGTGTCGGGTTGGCAGCAGGCCACAGGGGGCTTCGGTGGCCTCCACCTGCCCCCCTACATCTGGGGGTTCGTGGCCGAGGCCAAGGCCAAGGACCTCCAGGCCAGCTACGACGAGGTGTACCGCCTTGCCGTGGCCAGCCACTGCATCGCCGCCCTGTTCCAGTCGTGCGGTGCCCATGCCCCCGACGACATCAAGCCCTTCTAGGAGACTGCCATGCGACCCTTCGACAACGTGCCCAGGACCCCCATGGCCCTGGTGCTGCGCAGTGCCACCATCCTCCGGCTCGGCCAAGAGGTGGTGGATGCCATGACCCAGGCCAAGGACTTGGTCGCTGCTATGGACGCCGGCTTGGCCGGGTGGCTGGAAGCGTACAACTCCTTCGAGTTGCTGCTCCCTGTCTGTGTCCACGGGGACAGTGCCAAGCGACGCATCGAGGAACTCGGCGAGGCACTCGATGTGGCCCAGGAGATGGCCGCGGCAGGTGGCTGCCTCGCCGCCCTCATCGAGGCTTGCGGAGCCAAGCTCCCCGACAAGCTCCAGAAGCACTGACCCTAGAGCCCTGACAGGGGGGTGGGCACACCGCCCACCCCCTACCCACCCATCGACACTTGGAACCTGACCACCATGAACACCATCATCCTGCGCCCCGGCGCCACCCGTACCAGCTACATCCCCCGTGACAGCCGCTACCGCCGGGGCATCCGCCCCGGTGACACCGTCATCCTGGCTGGCGACGACGCCCGCCTGACCATCAAGGCCATCTGGGGGGACGTGGTGGCCTTGGCCGATGCCTGCGGCCAGACCCTCAAGGCCAGCTTCGACCAGCTCAGCCGGGCCCTGGGTCTGTCCAAGGGCCTCTACCCCCTCGGGCCCCCGCCGGGCAGCAAAGCCGTCAAGCAGACGGGCACGGGCCGCATCGCCCCGGCCATCGAGCTGGAGCCCGAGGACGACACCCAGGACTACCACTGCAACGCGGCCTACCTGGCCGACGACATGAGCCCCGACGAGGACGACATCCTCGAGGCCATCGACACCCTGCCGGCCCCCGAGGCCCTGGCCTACGAGGCCACGACCAGCCCCTACCTGTTCGTGGGGGAGCGGGACACCACGGTCACCTACCCCGACGCCTGGTACGCCACGTCGCAGCGCAGCCTGGTGGCCCCGACCCCCGAGCCCATGCGCTCCAGCCCACACCCCCTGCCTGCCCCCAAGGTGGCCCTGCCCACCATGACCCCGGTGCCGACCAAGGTGCAGGGCATGGACGTGCTCAAGGCCATCGAGCTGGCCTTCCTCCAGGGTGCCCTGACCCCGGACGAGGCTCGCAAGGCCCGCTCGTCGGTGTCGGCCAGCATGACCCTGCGCCAGGGCCGCCTGCTCCTCGCCATGCGCCACGGCAAGGCCCCGGTGGAGGTGCTCTCGACCGAGGCGGGGCTCTACGCCCAGCGCCACGCCAGCCTCCGTACCCTGTCGGCTTGACCCCCACTCAGCAACCCCTAGCCCAACAACTAGCTCATCAACCCCACTGACCCCCAACCCTAGGAGCCTAGCCCCATGAAGAACGTGTTCGTCCGTGCCGAGGGCATGGTCCTCGTCCTCGACCCCTCCGCGCTGCTGGATATGCAGCGCATCCTCGTCTACACCCAAGAGAAGCTCATCGGGATGCAGATGTCGATGGCCACCCTGGTCCTCGACTCCGTGACCATGGGCTACCGGTCCATGGACGGAGGTGGCTGTGCTGGTCCCGCGCAGCTCCCCGTGGTGAGCGTGGAGCCCGTGGCCGTGCTCCTGCCCCCGGTCAAGGGCAGCATCAACCTGTACATCAACCTCGACGGGGACCGCATCAACACGGTCCGGGTGAACTTCAACACCCCCGAGCGCTCCTACTGGTCGGGAGACATCTGGGTGGCCAACGGGTCATGGACCCCCTACCGGGTCATCGCCGAGGCAGCAGCACAATGACTACCCCCACCGCAGCCCCCTCGCCGGGGCACCGCCTCACCTTCTGGGACGTGAAGGCCACGACCTTCACGTCCCTGGCCCTGGCCTGCGCCGACGCTGGCCTCCACCACAGCCTCATCCCCAAGGCCCCCTCGGTCATCGACGCCCTTGGCCGGGCTGTCCGGGCCTTGCCCCCGGACTACACGCACTTGGTGCGGGCCCAGGGCATCTACACCATCTTCCTCGTCGAGGCCCCGGCCAACCCTTGGGGTAGCCCCCCCATCATCCGCCCCATGGCGACGGTCGGAGCTGTGGTCAGGGGTGACGCCACCAGCACCATCCGTCGCTGCTACCACGAGAACACCACCGAGGCCCGTGACCTCGTGCTCAAGGTGGTCGAAATGGCACGGGCCAACGTCGAAGTGCTCACCGCCGGCCACGTCGGGGCCTGGCTCCGGGACGTGGCGGCGTCGGGCAGCGTGATGGGCACCCGCATCCGGGGCAAGGGGGTCAAGAGCCGGGGCTCCCAGGTCTACTGGGTCCCCAAGGCTGGCCGTCCCACCTGGGACCAGGTGATGCGAGTGGTTGAGGCCATCAATGGGCGCGTCCACCTCGTCACCCCGGCCTCGGTCGAGAACACTGTCGAGGTGCTGAGCGCCCTGCGCGCCGAGGTCGAGGCGTTGGTGGCCGACGTGGAGCTGGCCGTCTTCGGGGACAGCACCCAGGGCATCGAGCCCCTGGCCCTGAAGTCCCACCAGATTGAGGCCCGGAGCAGCAAGCTCCTGGCCCAGAGCGACAAACTCAAGGCCTACTCGGACCTCCTTGGCACCGCCATGGGGCCGCTCGAGGGGGCCCTCGAGGGTGCCGAGTTCGCCCTTCATGGCCTGCGGATGGCAAGCTGATGCCTGCTGGCTACTACACCCCAGAGCCTCACATGACGCTCCGGGAAATCCAACAGGCCTGGGGTCTGGGGCTCAAGGCATACGACAAGAGCTGGCCCCACATGGTGCCGCTCGACACCCTCTGGGACATCCGGGACTGGACCCGTACCCGAGAGCACTGCGTCGGCTGCTGGCAGGACCAGCCAGATGGCGACAGGGTCTTGGTTAGCGGCACTGAGGTGTGGGACCAGCTCGAGGCTAGCCTGGCTATGCTAGGCTGGGACCCCAAGCGCCCTGCCCTGGTGTCGGTTGACCGGCGTGGCGGCATGGTGATGTTCGATGGCAACCACCGTCTCGCAATCATCAAGGCCCTGGGCACCATCCCCATGGTGCCTGTCGAAGTGCGATTCCACGAGGGGCCATCGTTCCCCGGACGGCTGACATACCCGGGCACCGAGTAGCTAGGACATGACAGGGAGCCGGGGCCAGGTGGTGCCCCGGCTTCCTCCCCCACCCCTACCACCTAGGAGCCATGCCATGAAGACCATGACCTACGGCATCATGCCCAGCCTCGAGACCCTGCGCCATGCGCTGAACTTCCACCACAGTGACCGTGCCAAGGGTATGGGACTGCCCGCCGAAATGTACTGGATGAGCTTGGTGGGCAAGGACGCAACTGCCATGGCGGACTTGCACAACGCGGGCTTCAGCCACCCCGACGTGCAGATTGGGGACGAGCCCACCAAGTTCACTCGCCCGTGGCATGACCAGCACAAGCTCTACGTCGAGACGACCAGCGCCGCTGGGCTGCACGCCCTGCTCACGGGCCTGATGCAACTGCCTGAGGACTCGGATGACGGCGAGGACGACGGCGAATGGCCTGGGTCCCTGGTCTCCAGCATCCTGTACACCCTCGACATCGAGTGGGTCTAGCCCCAACCCCCCAAGGAGCCTGGCCATGAGCTACACCAACCGCCCGCGTGTCAACTGGCAGGAGGTGGCCGACAGTTTGGCCATGGAGGCCATGCGATGACGACGATGACCCCGCGCGAGACGTTTGAGCAGGCAGACGCAGCGATTAACCAAATCATCGAGGATGCCGCGACCTACGCCCTTGAGCATGTGGTACGCCCCGTGTGTGACGCCACGGGCCTGTCGTTCCTGTCAGGCAATGGGGAGTTCTACTTCCTCGATGCCGACGGGGTTCGGATAGACGACTGGGATGCCCCTGCTGACCTGGCAGAAGTCCTCGCGGTGCTGAGCACCTACGTCGGGCGCTTCCAAATCGGTGAGCACATCGGAACCTACAACCCCAAGCACACGGAGCCCTAGCATGCCAATCGACATGAGTGACGCCGTCCTGAAGTTACTGAAGCTGCCCCTCAAGTACGACACCCAGGGGCAGACCATCTACGACGCGGACACGAACCGAGTCCTGGACCTTCGGGGCTGGGGCTGGGTCCAGTACAAGTTCAAGACCGAGGCTCAAGCCAGCCGTGCCCATGATGCCTTCGGGCGTCGTATCATGGGCCTGATCGAAACCGAAGCCCGTCGAATCCAAGGAGAGTGAACATGCACAACGAGAACCTGATTGCCAGTGTCACCACGGGCCGCACGGTCACGACCACGGTCGATGAGGTCGTGGAGCTGTTCGTCCTCCCCGACGAGGACCCCGAGTCCCCTCGCGAGTGGGACAACATGGGGACCTTCTACACCTGCGAGCGCCGTCGCTACAGCCCGGACAAGCACGGCCTGAGCCCCGAGGGCGTGGCCGCTGCGGCCCGTGACGCCGTGCTCCACGGCGGGGTGATGCGCCCGGTCTACAAGTACGAGCACAGCGGGGTGGTCTACTCCACCAAGCCCTTCAGCTGCCGCTTCGACTCGGGCCTCGTGGGGTACATCTTCGCCACCATCGAGAACATCCTCGAGGTCTTCGAGCCCGAGGGACTCGAGGACAACGACCAGCCCATGACCCCGGAGGGCATCGAGTCCTACCTGGAAGGGCTCAAGGCCAAGGCCCTGACCGCCCTCGACAACGAGGTCGAGGTCTACTCCCAGTATGCCTCGGGGGACGTCTGGGGCTACGACGTGCGGGTGAGCGGCGTGTCCGTCGAGAGCTGCTGGGGCATCTTCGGACAGGATGAGGCCCAGACCAGGGGCCAGGAGGAGTTCGATCGGGTCGTGGCGGCCGCCAAGGCCAACACCCTGGACACCGAGGAGGACTGACCATGACCTACAAGAACTGCCCCCAGTGTGGGGACTGCGACTGCCCCGAGAACCTGGTCGATGCTGAGGCTGCCCAGCACATGCCGGGTGGCCCCGAGGCTACTGACCCCAAGCGCGTAGAGCTGGAGGAGGACGTCTGGGATGCCTATGCTGGCTGGAGGGGGTACATTAGCATCCCGTCGGCATCCCGCAAAGACTACGCCGGGGTGGTCAACATCAGCATCGCCGCTGGGTACTTCGAGCGCTGCGCCGTCCGGCTCGCCACCTACCTCTGCACGGGCAAGGTGGAGTGATGCCTGACACCAACCCCCAGGCCATCACCATGCCAAGCCCCCGGGTGCCCGAGATCGTGCAGTTGCTGGTGCTGAGCACACGACATCTCCCCGAGGTGGTGCTCAAGGTCATCGAAAAGTATGCTCTCGTGACAGCCTACAGGACCAGGCACGGGGCGCTGCTCCATGTCCCCGAGGACCACGACGAGGCTGACTTCGTAGGGGTCCCCCACAAGCCGGGCACGGCTCTGCTCAAGGTCATGACCGAAGCCCACCGGCTGGGCTGCCCCTACGTCCTGTTCGACTGCGATGGAGACACCATCGCCTCCCTCCCCACCTACCCCTGGTAGCCCCAAGGAACCCACGATGACCATTCGCAAGACCCTCTGTCTTGGCTCTGCCAAGGAGCCCCGCCGAACCCCCGTCAACATCCACATCTGGGTCGAGGTCAAGAACGACGGCGAGCTGAGCATCAGCGGCGTCATTGGAGCCAAGGCCAGTGGCAATGCCGCTGGTAGCTGCGGGCAGGTACTCGACAGCATCAACGCGCACCTCGACGGCGAGGAGATCACCTTCGCCCCCGGCTGGGACCACGACAAGGTCTTCAAGTTCCTCAAGGTCTGGCACCGCTGGCACCTGAACCACATGCGCGCCGGGTCGCCCAAGCAGATGGCCTGGCTTGAGGACAACCCTATCCCCGCGGAGGAGTACGCCTACCCCAAGAGCCATTACACGGTGGCCCTGAACAAGCTCAAGGCAGCCGGGCTCAACCCCGACCTGAGCTGTGACAAGGATGGCAACTACACCGAGACCATCCTGACCGAGGTCACCCGGAACCTGCACGTCCACCACGCCAGTGGCATCAAGGTGGGCATCATCGTGGCCGTCGGTCCCGACCCCGTGCTGCTGGCGGAGTTCGGCAGCAGCCCCTACAACACCCAAGGCTACGTGCTGGTCAACTGGATGACCGAGCCCGGCGCGCACTGGGTGCACATTGGCGACCTTCGCCTCGGCGGGACGGGGGCGGGCTACAAGTACGGCAGCAAGTGGCTGAAGGAAGCCCTGCCCCAGACGGTGTACAACTACCTGGCCGAGCTGCCCGAGACCGACATCCCCTGCCCCTGGTCCCCGCCCTGGCAATCCCTCCGGCTCTCCAAGTAGGACCGACCACCATGCCTGACAACGACACCAGCACTGACACCGACCCCATCAAGCGCACCGAATCGGGCAAGTACGACTACGGCAACACCCTCCCCTGGGCGCCGGGGTGGCGCATCGAGATCCACCCTGGGGATGACCTCTGGATGCGCGGTGCTCGCTTTGGCACCACCAAGGGGATGACCAAGGACGGGCTGGTCAAGGTCCGCATGGACCACCCCGCCGTCAAGGGCATCCGGTACTTCCTGCCCATCGACATCAGGCCGGCCTGACCATGAACTACAAGCCCCGCACCAAGGCTGGCAGCTTCTACCGCAAGGCCCCGAAGCACCACCCCACCCCCTCCTTCATCCTCGAACGCTACCCCGACGACCCGTCCCACACCGCCGACTTCGTGCAGGTGCACGCCGTCTATCCCGACCCCTTCGTCAAGGACCCCGGCCCGGGTGACTGGTACATCGTCATCCTGGGCACCCTGACCTGGGGTGACGTTGATGGTCCTGATGACTCCACCTCGTGCAGCTTCGAGGAGATGAAGCTGCACGAGTTCCAGGACCCACGCGCCCACTGGAAGAAGTTCCCGGCGGACAAGCTGCCCCCGAAGTGGAAGGCGTTCTTCGACCGCAACCCCATCGAACCCAACACCACCGACTGACCGTGACCTGGGCCATCTTCTACTTCCGCCCCGACGGTGAGGACTACCCACCCATCGCCGTCGGGGTGTCCGACGTCAGGCTCCAGGCTGAGGTCGATGCCGAGCGCAAGGCCCGTACCTGGGTGTCCAAGTACAATCGCAAGGCCAAGCCTGTGGACTACCTGGGGGTTTCGGACCTCCGGGTGTTCGTGACCACTGTAGCGGAGCTGCAGGCAGCCCAGGACGCTGCCCTCAAGGAGACATAGCATGCCACATCGACCTGACCTCAGTGGCCTCAACGACTTCGCCGAGTACGACGGCGACGACACGCCAGAGCCTGACGTCGATTGGGAAGCCGAGCGCGCCCAGTTCATCCAGGACACGGGCATGACCCCTGAGCAGTACCTCGAGCAGGGGGGCACCGCCCAGGACATCGAACTCGACGACCTCGACCTGGCCATCGCAGCCGCGCTGACCACCTTCGGGGGCTAGCCATGACCGTGACCGAGGCCCTGGCCCTGAGCATCGCAGTCAACCGCCTGGCCCTGGCCATGCCCACCCAGGCCATCATCGACGACGCCCTCGAGGCCCTGCACACGTCCGTGTCAGCCTTCCCCGTGGACGTGGACAACGTCACCCTGGCCCACTTCATGCTCACCGAGGCCACGGCCATGGTCAAGGGCGCTGAGCGGGTCTGTGCCTACATCGCCACTGTCCGGGGCACTGCCCCTACTACCCCCACGAACACCACCCAGGAGCCCTAGCATGAGCACCCCACGAACTTTCACCCTGGCTGACATTCAAGCCACTAAGCCTTGCTCTGACTACACCGATGACAGGCTCCTTGAGCTGGCCGAGGGCCGTACCACCATCACAGTCCCTGAGATCGTTGCCCTGCCCATCCCCCAGGAGGACATCTTCTGGGTCCTGGCGGCCTTGATGGACTCGGATCGTACTCGCAGGCTCCTTGCCTGTGACATCGCTAGCCTGGCCCTGTCCCACTACTGGACGAATGCGTCTGACACCCGCCCTGCGGACTGCATCGTCGTAGCCCAAAAGTTCGCGAACGGGCAGGCTACCCTGGAAGAGTTGGCCGCTGCCAGGGCCGCCGCCTATGCCGTCGCCGAGGCCGCCGCCTACGCCGCAGCGACCGCTGCCTGGGTCGCCGCCGCCTACGCCGCCTGGGTCGCCGCCAGGGCCGCCGCCGCCGCCGGGGCCGCCGCCGGGGCCGCCGCCGGGGCCGCCGCCAGGGACGCCGCCAGGGACGCCGCCGGGGCTGCCGCCTGGGCCGCCACCGGGGCTGCCGCCTGGGCCGCCGCCTGGGCCGCCGCCTGGGGGGAGAACATCTCCATGGCAGCCCGGCTCGTCGAAGCAGGCTGCTACCTGCCCCCGAACCAGACTGACCTCAGCACCCCGGCTGACTCCACCGATACCACCAAGGAACCCTAGCATGAGCACCCCCCGTAGATGTGACATCTCCGAAATGCTTGGGGCCACGCTCACCAAGATCGACCCAAGCACAGACAGTGTCGTGTTCCATGCGAACGATGAACGATGCTGGCGCATGTTTCACTCGCAGGGCTGCTGCGAGACGGTGGACCTCGAAGACGTGTGCGGGGACTGGGATGACCTCATCGGGGCTCCGCTGGTACAGTGCGAAGAGTCCAACTCGGAGCCCGAGCCTGAGCTTTCGGAGCCCTTCGAATCGTACACCTGGACGTTCTACCGACTCGCGACCATGAAGGGGTCCGTGGTGCTCAGGTGGCTCGGCCAGAGCAACGGCTACTACAGCGAAAGCGTCGACTTCCAGCAACTCTAGTTTCACTGACACTACCAAGGAACCCTAGCATGAGCACCCCGAACGACACCGTCTGGGACATCGTCCGCATCTGCTGGCTCACCCCCAACGCCGAGGGCTACTGGGGCCAGGCCGTTCACATCCAGTCCCCGCCGGGCCTGGGCAAGTCCTACATCACCAGCAGCCTGGCCCGCCGCATGGGCCTGGGCATCTACACCACCTACGGCTCGAGCATCCGGCCGGAGGACATCCCGGGCCTGCCTGTCATCACCAACCCCGGCCACGAAGATCACCACGCCTACACCCGCACGGTGCTGGGGCTCGGGGAGCATGAGGAGCTGACCCGCACCAAGTACACCATCCCCGAGATGGTCTGGAAGGCCATGGAGCGCCCCACGGTGCTGTTCTTCGACGAGGCCACGGGTGCCCCTCCGGACGTGCAGCAGGCCATGCTGGGGGTCATCCAGGCCCACCACTGTGGGCCGCACCGCCTGCCCCCCAGCACCCGCATCCTCCTGGCCTCGAACCCCGCCCGTTCGGTGGGTGGGCATGACCTGACCCATGCCATGGCCAACCGCCTGGCCTGGCTGGTCCTCGACGTGGACCACAACGGCTGGCTCGACTGGCTCTCGGGGCACAGCCCCAACATCAGCGACGAGGTGCTGGCCTTCGAGGCCCCGGCGCAGACCATCGAGGACCAGCAGAACGCGGTGCTGGCGGCGTGGCCCCGCCACTGGCCCACCATGAAGGGGGCCTTCGTAGGCTTCATCCGGGCCCGCGGTGGTGCCATGCTGCACAGCGAGCCGCAGGCTGCCAAGGACCGCATTGGGCCCTGGCCGAGCCCCCGCTCGGTGACCAACGCCCTGCACACGGCGACGACGGCGCACTGCCTGGGGCGCAAGGACCTGACCACGGCGGTCATCCGCTCCCTGGTGGGCGAGGGCTGGGCCAAGGAGTTCGCGGCCTGGCTCTCGGACGCCGGGCTGCCGGACCCCGAGGCGGTGCTCGAGGGCAACGAGATGGTCATGTTCACGGCGGGTCGCCCCGACCGCTCCATGGCCATCGTCGAGGCTCTGACGGAGGCCATCCGCTACAACCCCGGCGAGGTCAACGGCCGGCGGGCCACGAACTACTGGTTCACCCTGAGCCAGCTGGTCCCCCTGGCCCCCGACATCGTCAACCGCGCGGCCCGCACCGTCTGGGCCACGGGGGACAAGGCGTCGATGGTGCTGCGGGCCAGCGAGGGGTCGCGGGGTGTGGTGCGCGAGGACATCATGCTCGACAAGGCCCGCAAGTCCTTCAACAAGTAGCCCCTGTGGGCGGTGGGGTGGCTGCCTAGGGCCACCCCATCACCCCTATCACAAGGAACGCCATGAACAACTTCAGGGCACGCACCCTTGCGTTCTTCGCTGACTGGATGCGCTCGCCTGCGCCGTCAGATGCTGCCGCCATCCAGCGCTACAAGCAAGCCACGGACCGCATCTTCGGGCGCAATGCAGACGGCACCGCCCGCTACCTGACGTCCACCGCCAAGTGGGAGCCCGACGAGAACCAGGCGGTCCAGGCCTGGGTCAACGAGGTCGTCCAGCTTGGCCTCGCTGAGCGCCCAACCTGGCTGTAGGAGCCCTACCATGAACGTCATGCTCTACGTCGGGGCAGCACGCGATGCACTGACCGCGGCCCTGCCCTACATCTCCACCGCCGTGTACCGCGTGGGCATCATTGTGAAGCCCGGCGAGGCTGGGGTCAGCAACCGCTGGACCATCCACATCGACGAGGACTGGGTGCAGGAGGGCACCAACACCCTGTACCTCCCGAGCCTCATCGGCGCCGGGGTCCTGGCCCTGGTGCTGGACATGGAGGGGCGCTGTGGGGACCGCATCGTCCCGCTTTGGGAGCTGGCTGCCAGCCTCAGCATCAACAGCGTACTGCACGAGGCGGGCATCATCATGCCCGACGACGTGCTG
>Ga0209417_1003554_pt1 | contig 20588 bp, 20 predicted proteins | sample RifGroF2_FD_184002 | JGI IMG/M metagenome (GOLD analysis project Ga0209417, IMG submission 184002) | Groundwater microbial communities from Rifle, Colorado, USA - Groundwater F2 (SPAdes) (version 2) | ecosystem: Environmental > Aquatic > Deep subsurface > Groundwater | place: Rifle, Colorado... | reverse complement strand
CATTACAGCCTTGAGCAAAACATTCTGTAATTTTCTCTTTATTGAAACTGCTGGTAACCATGATTATTTTTGAACAATCGTCCTGTTTTAATCCTAACTCTTTTTCAAAGGCTCTTAATTCAATTAGGGTTTCAATGCCATCAAACTCTGGCATAGCAATATCAAGTGTAATTAGCTGAATTGGGATATTTTCTTTAAGGCTTTTTTTGTAGTAGGAGATTGCGCTTTTGCCATCATAAAATACTTTGATATCCCCATAAGACGACAGTATTTCTGAAAGTTTCTTACTGCTGATAACTTCGTCCTCTACAATCAGTATATTCATTTATAACCTCTTTTATGTGATTAGTTTCTTTAAAAATAACTTTAATGGTCGTTATTAGTTAATATTAACCAATTCAGTGAAATTATGCAATTAGTTACTTAATAATGCCGGACAGTTCTACAAAAGATTATTACTTTTTAATCGAGCCAATAGTTTCTTTTCGTCGAAGGGTTTAATAATATAATCGTTGCAACCTTTTTCAAAGGACTCTGTAATCTTGTGTTTATCAAAGCTACTGGTAATCATGATAATTATTGCAGAATCATCTTTATTAATATGATAGTTGCTTTCAATGGACCGTAATTCTTTTAGCGTATCAATGCCATCAAACAATGGCATAGCAATATCTAAAGTAATTAAATCAATTTTATCGCCCTTACGGATGATACTGTCATAAGCTTCAATTGCTTTTTTGCCTTCATAAAACACACTGCAAGTGGCATAGGGTTCAAGTATTTCAGATAACTTTTTACAGCTAACTACATCATCATCAATTATTAGTGCGTTTATTTTTTTTGTCATTGTTCTCAGTGTATTATATTATGTTTTTTTAGACGGGCAAGAATAGTAACTTCATCAAAAGGTTTTAAAATATAATCGGTACAGCCTAGGGACAACGCCTTATTTACCTTTGATTTGTCTGTATTGGCAGTGACCATTAAGATGGGAGTTTGTTGAGTGGGAATAATCCCAGAAATTCGTTCAAGAACGCGTAGTCGATGGAGAACTGTAATACCGCTAGCGCTTGGCATGGAGATGTCTAACGTAATAAGACCGATTTTCTTTTTATCGCGCAACATATTACCAAAGTAAGTAATTGCGCTGTTTCCTTCAGGAAATTCATGACAATCACCGAATTGTTTTAAAATTTCTGTCAGTTTTTTTCTGGCAACTAGTTCATCATCAACAATTATAATATCCATAAATCTTTTTTCCTTAAATGAGCAAATGATTATGTAGTTTATCTATAATTTTTTCTTCATCAAAGGGCTTAACGATATAGTCACTACAACCTTGCGTGAGAGAATTCATTAGGTTTTTTTGATCGTTCATGGATGTTACCATGAATACTTTAGGTCGGTTACTTGCAGGTACATTCTGGGCTTTCTGAAGATCTCTTATCAATCCGAGCGTTTCAATCCCAGTAAGTTTTGGCATATCAATATCTAAGGTGATTAATCCGATCTGGGTATTTTCTTTTACGGCATTTTTGTAAAACTCAAGGGCGCTGGCCCCATCAGAAAATTCAAAGCACTTTCCATAAGCTTGTAATATAATACTCAACTTCTTACGACTGATTAGTTCATCATCCACTATCATTATGTTCACAAGTAATCTCCTGTTTTATTCACTAACAATTATATTTTGTTTTTTAAGCCGAGCAATAATTGCTTCTTCATTGAACGGTTTAAGAATATAATCATTACAACCTTGAGATAACGCTTCCATAACATTATCGCGATTAACGCTAGATGTGACCATAATTATTTTAGATTGATTTACTTCTAAGACATTATTATCAACCTCTAGGGTTCGAATTTTCTTTAATACAGCAAGACCGTTTAAGTAGGGCATTGAGATATCAACTGTAATAAGATCAATCTGCTGTTTGCTTTTTATCATTTTTTCAATAGCAACCAATGCGGAATCACCACGGTCAAACTCAATACATTCTCCATATGGCTTTAAAATCTCACTCAGCTTTTTTCTGCTGATTAACTCATCATCAATAATTATAATGCTCATTTTTTAACTTCCTCCTGAAAATAGGTTGCGAGGCGATCAGACTCAAAACGTAAATCTTTTGTATAAAGCGCACACTTCTCTATATTACCTTCTTTTGCAGCAAATTCAAGGTTTTTTGCAGCAGCGGATAAATCATTAATAATCATGTTTGCTGCTCCACCCTTTATTGAATGAGCATTACTTCGAATAAACTCAAAGTCAGAACGTTCTAATGCTTTCTCAATTTCGGTTGCTTGATTCTGGAAAGTAACAACGGATTCAGCCAGTAATTCATAAACTAAATCAGCATTACCACGAAACTCTTTTATTGCCTGAGCCATGTCGATGGGAGCATTGGTAGTGTTCAATGAGTCAATATTTATGCTAGAAATAACGGCATCAGTTTTAGCAATAGATCCACTATCAACGGGCTGCTTTAATTGAACAACTCCTAATCCTTTAGCACTGGACATATATTTATATAATAGCTTTTCTAAATTTTCGCTATTAATAGGTTTTGATAAATAATCGTCCATTCCCTTGCTAATATATTTTTCACGATCACCTTTCATCGCATGAGCAGTAAGAGCAATAATCGGAGTTCGTTTTCCGGATTTATTTTCATATTCTCGAATTCTAATTGTGGATTCTACTCCATCCATATTTGGCATTTGGATATCCATAAATACAAGGTCAAAATTTTCATTTTGATATAGGGAAAGAGCCTCCACTCCATCGTTTGCTATAACAGTTTGGTGCCCAAACATTTCGAGCATTCCTTTAAAGACCTTTTGATTAATAGCAAAATCTTCTGCTAATAAAACTTTAAGTGTTTTGAAATCTTCAATATTAATGGTTTTTGAAACGTCGTCTATTTTTTGTGCTGTCAGCTCTGCATCAGTCAGTTTATCGAGTTTGATATTAAAAAAGAAGGAACTGCCGACATCCACCTTGCTTTTAACCCATATTTTCCCATGCATTAATCCAACAAGCTGTTTGCAAATAGAAAGACCAAGACCAGTACCACCATATTTTCGGGTGTGAGACCCGTCTGCCTGACGGAAACTGTCAAAAATGATGCCAGTCTTCCCTTTAGGAATACCAATCCCAGAGTCTTTAACCTCAAACTGAAGGAGAAGATGTTTTTGGAGGTCTTTTTTAACGGTACAGTTGACCTCTATCCCGCCTTCATGGGTAAACTTGATGGCATTTGAAATCAGGTTAATGATGATTTGCTGGATACGTGCAGGATCGCCTTTTACATATTCTGGAACATCATCAGAAACAAAGGAGAAAAGATTAATGTCTTTATCATTTAGCATTGGCTTAAACATCTTTAATTTATCAGATAATAAATTTTTAATATTAAAAGGGATTGATTCAAGTTCAAGCAGACCGGCTTCAATTTTAGAGAAATCTAAAATGTCATTAACAAGATTTAATAAAGAATTTGTAGAAATTTTAATAATTTCAAGTTGATCAATCTGCTCTGAAGTTAGATTATCACGCTTAAAAAGAGTAGTCATCCCAAGGATTCCATTGATCGGAGTTCGGATTTCATGAGACATATTGGCTAGAAAATCACCCTTCAATTTATTTGCCTGCTCTGCATTTTTTACAGCTTCAACAAGATTTGTATTGAGTATCATAAGCTCATCAGTTCTTTTTTTAACAAGATCTTCAAGATGATCTCGATAATTTGTCAGAATTTGCTGGGTCATGTCCCGTTCAATTGTGCCGGATAATATATTTGATATTATGGCGAAAAAGTCTTCGGCTTCGTTGCTGAATATATGGTCTTTTACAGAGAAAAGAAGAATCATTCCGATAGATTGATTGTTGGAAATAAGAGGTATTAAATAATGCCCGCATTCTAAGCCAGGAGTCTTTAAAATATCAAAATCGGATTCTTTGTAATTAAAGTGACTAATCTGGCAGGAGTCCACAGTGCTTAGCCATGAATTAGATTTTGTAAATGCGTGTACCTTCTTATCAATATCTTCGAGTCCGAGATTGTAGTTTATAGATAAACCCCAGTCATCGGTTCCTTTATCCAGAAGAAATACACCGCCTCGTAACAGCAGATCAAACCATGGAGTAGATATAATCATTTCAAGGGATTGTTTAAGCTTGTTTTCAAGGTCTTGATCCCCTAAGGAAATTTGCAAAATAGCGCTGATTGCATTTTGTAAGAAATAACTATTTTCGATGTCTTCCTCATTAGCTTTAAGATCATCGGCTTTTGCCAGAAGCTCAAAAATGATTTTTACAAGATTATCAGGAGAGGCTCCTTCAAGATCAGTATATGTCTTAAAAGATTTAAGAAGAGGGCTGCTTTGTTGGTGATCATGGCTTATTAGGCTAGATTTTAACATTAAGAATCCTCATTATTATCAAGTTCATCAATAACCTCATGGAGCTTAATGGATACTTGTTCTCGTATTCCCATAATATCTTCATTTTTTAGATTAATAACCTCTAGATTTCGTTCTTTGAAAGTACCCTCCAGCTCTACAGCGATAGATTGATCAGAAGACAATCCTTTCCCAATATCAATCGTTTTTGCAATTCCATCAGCTAAGTGGATAATAAACGCACAACGATTATCTCCTGGAGCACTATGGGGGGTATGATGATACCCGATAGCATTGCAAAGTTCGTTTGGCAAATTCCACCCTCTGGCTGCTTCTCCCCCGATGTCGGCATGATCAAACCCAAACACCGCTTTTTCAGCTTGGAAAAATTTAATATCTTTATGAGTTTTGTAATAAGTCCAAACATCCTCAAGCTCGTTGGTTGTATGTGTATTAATTATCAGCTTACCAATATCGTGTAAAAGCCCCATTAAATATACTTCTTCTGGGTCTTTCGCTTTTGTTTTTTCTGCAATGATATTTGCTGCAACTGCTACGGCCAAACTATGTTTATAAAGTGCTCCAGCGTCTAAATTGTATTTAGCAAGAGAGTCACTTAACATTTTTAATGTTGAAACTGTTAAAGCGAGACTTTTTACTTTATTGAAACCAAGACACACAATAGCATGAGAGATTGTTCGAATTCGCTGTGAAAACCCATAAGAAGCTGAATTTGCCAAACGAAGTATTTTTGAAGCCATAGCTTGGTCTCGTTCAATTATTTTCCCTATATCCCGAGAGGTAACATTTGGGTTGTTTGCTAATTTAATAAGTTCTGAAACTGTAGTGGGTAATGGTAATAAGTCCCCAACCTTATAGGTTAGTTTCTGATATAGTTTTTGATTCGTTTTTTCCATTAAGAATTTAACACCATTTTTTAATTTATTGTAACAAATAATATTGGAAATGATTAGAGATAGAAAAAATTATATTTAAAATAGGTGTACTAATTCTCAGCGATAGGGTTCGTTTTAGAAATCTCAGGTATATCAAGTGAATCCATAGTATAACTTCTAAACTGTTTGTGAATAAAATTGAAGGAGAAAAGTACTAAGTACATTAAAATACAAATGGCAAAAAAACATATAATCTTCAGTGAAAGAATCCAAATATATTTGAGGGTTTTACGCAGATTAAAGTATTGGATACGTATGCTAACAGGAACAAGAAAGAAATAACGGAGTTGAATAATAACTCGGTCAAGCCAGTAGAATCCATGAGCACCTGTTATCCGCATTAAGTGAAATCTCCCCCCGGTATTTATGTTTACATTATTCCCTGATTCTTCTTATTAAAACATGAAGTTATTGTATTATTTAAAAACGCTTTGCATCTTAATCCCAAGTTAACTATAATAAATCCAACATAGAGTTATTGGAGGGGATAAAAATGAGTAAGTTAATTAAGATTATTTGTGTTGTCAGCTGTGTTTTATTAATGTCTATTGCGGTTGCAGAAAGCAAAGATATTATAAAATTTGGAACAAACGTTGAAGTGGAAGAAGGCTTGCAAGTGAGTTCTGCCATTTCTATTGGGGGCGATGCAATTATAAATGGCACTGTTGATGAAGATGTTGTTTCAATCGGGGGTTCAGTCGTTCTTGGAAAAAAGGCAATCGTGAACGGGAATGTTATATCCGTTGGGGGAACGGTTACAAAAACAAAAGGGGCGAGAGTAGCCCAAAGGATTATTGAAACAAGCCCAGCAGATATTTCAACCATCATTCACAGTATTCCAACAGAAAAAGCGACAGGTTTTTTTCATGTATTCAAGGTGTTTCGATTAATTGGTTTTATTGCTCTTGCGTTGTTGATTGTAGCTTTATTCCCAGCCCAGGTAGGCAAGGTGTCATCAAGTATCGAGTCAGACCCATTGAAGACATTTTTGTGGAGCATTTTAGGCGTGGTGCTTATTTTCCCACTCGCATTGATACTTATTTTTTCAATCGCCGGTATAATGCTGATACCGCTGGAAATTCTTTTTATAATATGTTCATTTATTATTGGATATGTTGCATTTGCTCAGCTTGTAGGAAAAAAAGCAGCAGCGTCACTTAAAAAGGAAAATCTTCCAATTTTAGTTGAAACAATGATGGGAATATTGGTTCTACTAGTGATTAGCTGGATTCCTTTTATAGGAGTCCTCATCATTTTAATCGGAAATCTATTAGGCTTTGGTGGCGTTATAGCAACATTATTTAGTTCAAGAAAAACAGCATAAGTTTTTTGAAGTCTAATTTCTAGGTAACCTTAAAGTAAGAAATCATTCCGCTCATTTCTTCGGCTTGGGTTGCTAACTCTATTGATAGAGCTGACAGTTCTTCAGAAGCTGCTGAGTTTTGTTGAGTGATTCCACTGAGCTTAGAAGCTGCTTCGTTTATTGATGAGACTTCTACCTCCTGTTCTTCTGCTGCAATAGTGATGTCAGCTACCAATGTAGCGGTTTTATCTATTTTTGGAACTAAGTCAGCTAAAATTTGACCAGCTTGTTCTGCAACTACTGTACTGACTTTTGCCAGCTCGATAATTTCTCCGGCAGCCTTCTGACTGCGCTCAGCCAGTTTTCGAATTTCTGCAGCCACAACTGCAAATCCTCTTCCCTGCTCGCCGGCTCTTGCCGCTTCAATTGCTGCATTAAGGGCCAGTAAATTTGTTTGTCTCGCAATATCTTCAATAATTGTAATTTCTTTAGATATATGTCTCATTGCCTCAACCGCTTGGATAAAAGATTCTCCGCCATTTTTTGCTTCAATTGCTGAAAGATCGGCATTTTTGCGAGTTGCGATTGCATTATCAAGAGTGGATTGAATTTGTATAAGCAATTGTTCAACCGATAAAACGGTTTTTTCAGTTTCAACAGCTTGTTGCCCGGCACCCTCTGCAATACTGCTGGCGCTGGAGTGAAGTTGAGCGCTTCCAGAAACAATCGTGGCAGAAGCATCAATAATTTTAGTAATAATCTCTTTTAAACTTGTCACCATTAATTGGCATGCTTGCCGAAGCATATCTTTATCGGAAAGCATTGCTATCTCAACGACCAGATTCCCTTTGGAGATATTTTGTAATAGCTCCCCTAATGACATCTGACTATTAATAATTTCCTGCGTGGCAGATAATAATTCGCCTATTTCATCTTTCCGATTAACCTGTATTTTTGTCGACACATCGCCAACAGAAAGTTTTTTTAATATATGAATACAATTCTTAATTGGAGTCGAAATGCTTTTTGCGGTTATCATGGTTATAATTAATGCTAGGGTAATTCCTATGATAAATAGACTAACAAACATTTGTTTAAATTTATGGATGTTCGTTATAGAATTATTAAATGCAGATTGTCCTAAGGTGCTTTCCATCTCATATAGTTGATCGAATAAATTCATAATATTTAAAAACATTTCTTCTGAATCCCCCATATATAAAACTGCAGTACTGGTATCAGCTTTAAGAATATCTAAGGTATCCCTTACCCCAATAAAATATTTTCCCAGTATGGAGTCTATATTGGAATAGATACTTTGTTCAGTTTCGAGCAAAGAAGGGTCCTTAATCTTTTCAGATGTTTTCTGACGAATGTCTAGGATGGTACTCTTTACGGTAGCTATTAATGGGTCGACTAAGTCATCAGGATAAGAAGATTCGACCCATGTAATTGCTTTATATAGTGAGGTGTGGTTTTTTGCCAGAAGGGTTGATAAGACAGAACAGTCTCTGGTCTCTTTTCCTCGAACGTTATAAATGTCATTTAGGGTATCGGATTGTTCTGAGGTAAAAAAGAAGGCAACAATTCCAATAATTATTAGAAAAAAAATAATTATTATCGGTGCAATTATTATCTTTTTGTATAAGGATAAATCTGAAAAAAAAGTAGCTTTATGATTTTTTGATAAATCAATCTTATTATTTTTTTTTGTCGTGGTCATATAAATGTAATGCCCCCAATGCGAAATCAGTATTGATACTAAATTGATACTAATATAAATTACTATATCCATAGAGTAGAAATAAATCAATAAGTTTCAAAAAACTATTTATGATTGAGGATTTCCTTATTCTGTGTACCATTTATGTAAAATACCAAAGGTAACAATATCCTCATAAAGGGGAACTGGGAGGTTAAATTTGTGGAACACATCCAGTTTATATTTATCGTCTAATAATTGTTGAAATGGAATCTGTTTCAGATAATTTGTTTTTATAAAAGTATTGTTAATATAATCAGGATAAGCCTCTTTCGCATCATCTATTGCAAGGGTTTCAACAAAATAAAGAGCAGAAAATACTGTTTTTGCTAAGGGAGGATCAATCCTTTTATTTGAGTAGTCGACAAAGGTAGTCGATTTTTTTCGAATGAACCTAGTTTCGCCTGAAAATAAGAAAACTCCGACCCAATGTTTCGTTATTTCCTGTACTAAAAAGATATCCCCTTTTTTAGCCACGGCAACGATCTCGGATGTATGAATGGGCTCAACATAAATATTGGTAGTTGTTTCAATAACCTGAATAAACTGATTTGCCCCAAACACAAAGCAAAAACTGAAAATGGTTCCCAGAAGTAATTTAGCAACCATGTATCAACTAGTCTAAAGACTTTTAGATTTTATACATGCGTTATATATATTCTCAAAAAGTTCTTCGATATCATGTTCAGCTACAGCCGAATAGGCGACTCTTAACATATTTGGAAGACTAATAACTCCGGTGTCGAATTCATCTAAAAGAATTTGCCTTATTTTTTCTTCATCCAGAACAGCGTTAAGTTGCACACACATAAAATATCCGGAGTTAAAAGGTAAGGGCTGAAAAACTTCAGCATATTTCTCTTTTTTAAGAGCATCTTTCACTTTTTTGTATCGGTTATTTAAGATCATGTTTTTTTCGGCTTTTTCTTTCTGATAGGTCTTGCTTGAATAAGCTCCAAGAACGAGTGATTGTGATAAGTTTGACGCATTAGATATATTTCCTCGTATAGCTCCGGCAGTTTTTGCTTCCAGTGCTTCATACAAAGAATTGTTTCCACCCTTTATTCCAAACGTAAGAAAACCGACACGAAAACCCCAGACATAATCTTCTTTTGTTGCCCCATCTATTTTAACTGCTAGTACGTTTTCATGAAGATCGGATAAATAAGAAAAAAAGGATTCTTTCTCGATTCCGTCTTCATAAACCAAGCCGAAATAAGCGTCATCCGCCAAAACAACAATAGTATTCCCTAATTTTGCAGATTGAAGAATAATTTCACAAATATCCTTAACTTCTTGTTGTTTTGGCGTATATCCAGTGGGGTTATTTGGGAAGTTAAGAAGTAATAATTTTTTTCCAATATGCCCAGTCATCAGCTTTTCTTTAAACCCAGCTATATTAACTCCCTCTTTTTCAAATAAGGGAAACTTATCAAATTCGGCATCATAAGCATTTTGAAAGGTTAGATTATAATTTCCCCAATAAGGATTTGGCATAATAATACTATCTCCTGGATCGACAAATAAATATCCGCAGATACTAAGCCCATGAGTAAGAGCATTTGTAACAATTGGGTTGCTAAAGGGTTTAGATGCAAGAGTCGGATTTTTTTGTACGAGCAGTTCTTTCCATTTTTTACGTAGATCGGGTCTGCCAAAACTAGGTGCATAGGGAAAGGATAAAGACGGGTCGATATTTAATTCTTTTTCAATGGATTTTAATCTCATCGGAGAGCCATCATCCTCTACAGCAGCTCCAATAGTGGCATTTATTCGTTTACCTTTTGCTTGAGCGGTTTGAGCTAGTATTCCTTTTTTAGGAAAAAAAATGCGTTTACCTTTATGGCTTAATAATGTGAACGTGGCGTTTGAATTGGTTTGTATAATTTCGTTAAGTTCAAGTGCTTGAGGATTCATGGGTTTTCTCCTTTTATGATAATGACTCAATTATATAATATTTGCAGTATATAAAAAATAGCGATTTGAGATTTAATAATGAATAATTCAATGACGAATCAAGATAAATTAGATAATATTATATTATGCATAAAATTCGGATATTCTTATTAGTCGTGAGTTGTTTAGTATTTGATTTTGCAATTACGTTACAAGGTGCCAGTTATTTGAGTATGGGTGGAGCAAATATTGCCTTAATCCTAAATGGAGAAGCATTGTTTGTAAATCCGGCATTCCTAGTTAATCAAGGTTTTGGATTTGGAAAACAGTTTTTGGATACGGGTAATCTGGATTATACAAATTATCAAATGGAGTATTTAACCATTGGAAGCACTGGTTTTGGATCAGTAAAATACACGGAGAAAAATACGGGTAATTCTTATGACATCCAAGTTGCAGGCTTTGGTGCTCAAATGAGTGAACGGATTAAATGGGGGATGATAGTTGAACATATCAATCTTAATGATGGGGCAGTATCGTCTCAGATATGGACCACTAAAGTAGGAGTAAGTTTTATTATGTCTCCTCCGTCAAAGATGTTTTGGGGCATAACCTTGGATCATTTTTTTAAAGAAAAGTCGAGTCAAACGGCTATTGATGTTTCCCCTCATGTTTTATTTAGTCTTGGATGGATTCCCATGGAAAAGTTATTGTGGACACATTCTTTAGAATATACTCGAAAAGCAGGCGAAGGAATTTACTACGCGACGGGGATGGCCTTACTCCTGGATCACAACCTTGTTTTGTCAGGGGGTATTAATAGAAATGGGTATAGTGCCGGAATTGAAATTCCGATCACTTTCGGAAAAATTAACTACACAATTATTATGCCCTATGACATAAATAAAGAAATAAAATATTGCCTATCCTATTCCTATGGTGGTTTATAGTACTCTTTCTTCTAGTCTATTGACTTTTATTTATAATTGAATAGTATAAATTATAAATGCTTGCCATAACGTAAGCCATTTTATGATGTGAAAACAAGCACGTAAAAGCGGTTTTTGGGGATGTTAATGGAAGAAATAACTCCGATACCAAATGTGGATAAATATGTTAAGGGTGTCATAAATCTAAGAGGAAAAGTAATTCCGATTATTAATTTATGTGAGAAGTTGAATATAGACTCAAGAGGACTCTCAGTTTTATTGTATATATAAAAGGGGGCTGGATTTTTAACCCCTTTTTACTTAAAGAGATGTTCGCTATAATGAGCCAATCAATATGGAAATGAGAATACAGAAATATTTATCGAGTGAGGGCATTTTATCCCGTCGTAAAACCGAGGAGTATCTGCTTAAAGGATGGATAAAGGTTAATGGCGAAGTTGTCACTGAGCCTGGACGAAAAATTGATCCAGAAAAAGATATTGTCGAACTATCTGAGGAATTAATTCAACTTAAACAAGATTATCGCTATATAAAAGTATATAAACCCAGAGGGATTTTTACTAACTTACCTTCTGAGGGAGAAAAGGAAGTCCTTGATTTACTTCCGGAAGAATATAAAAATTTGCATAGCGTTGGCCGGTTGGACAAAGATTCCGAGGGACTTATTTTGTTTACAAATGACGGCATATTTGCCAAGCAATTTTTAAATACTCAGGATCTTCACGAAAGAGAGTATATCGTTGTTGTAAATATAGAAATAACAGATGAGATAATTACCCAGTTAGAAGAGGGTGTTTTTTTAAAGGGAAAGAAAACTCTGCCGTCTAAGGTAGTTCTTATAAACTCAAATGAATTTCATTTCATCCTGAAAGAAGGCCGAAATCGACAAATAAGAAAAATGATTAATAAAGTGGGCGGAGAAGTCATTCGTTTAATCCGTATTCGTATAGGAAATATAGTACTGGACAACCTTAAGCCCGGTGATTATAAGCCATTGAGCGAAACGGAAATAAAAAGCTTAAAGCATACCTAATCGATCTAAATTTCCAACGGATTTCCAGTGTTAATGACTGGTGGATGATTATTATATACGTTCATTGCTTTGTCATAACCACTTTTTAGTATCGTTAGTATTATTTCTGGAAAAAGTTCCAGACTTTTGTTAAGTGTTTCCTGTTCATATAAGCTGAATCTTGAAAGAACATAGTTGTGCATCTTAAAAACGTCCTGATCTCCCTTAATCCCAACACGGATTCGATGGAATTTAGCTCCTATGTTTGAGATAATTGATTCTATGCCGTTATGTCCACCGGAAGAACCCTGTTTTCGAATTCTGATATTTCCAAGACCCAAGGCAATGTCGTCATAAATAATCAATATATTTTCAGGTAAAATTTTATAATAAGACTTAAACCAGTTAACTGCATTTCCGCTATTATTCATAAAGGTCAGCGGTTTAATAAGAAATAATTTCGTAGATCGTTTTGACAAGCTGGCATAGGAACATACTCGATGCTCTTGCTTAAAAGGCCCAGCATTCCATTCTTTTGCTAGCCAATCAATTGCCATATAACCCACATTGTGGCGTGTATCCGCGTATTCTGCCCCTGGATTTCCTAAACCAAATATAGCAAGTGTTTCACCCATGCCTATATTATAAAGCGATTATTAAGATATAGTACAGAACAGAAATCCTCGCTTTTTTACTAAAAAGTGAATTGTCCAGAGACACTCAATTCTTGAGTTTTATTGCCACCGATTATTTTTTCAGCAAAATTGATGTTCAAGTAAGCAATTAAAAATCTTGCTTGTGCTCCGATTGTCGCTGAAGAAATGCCAATTCCATCTTTTTTCCCAGTTAAATAGCCAGCCCTTGCTGTAATTCCTCCGAGCCATTCAAAAAACGGAATATCAAGCAGTTTTTGTTGAACTCCAAAGTGGTAGGTCATGTTGGCTGCATCCGTGATATTTGCGATATCGGCAGCTAACAGGGTTTGGTTTGTCACATAGCCTAGCCCAAGTCTTATAATTGGTTTTGGCGCTTCAGAATTATTAACGCTGACATTACTCCCACTGGAGTCAACTTTACTTGCTTCCATAGTAAAAAGGTTTTCAACTGACGCTCCAAATCCTAAATCCCCCATTTTATACATTGCACCAACGTTAGTACCAAGAGAAAGTCGTTTATCGTAATCATCTTGCCAAAAGGTCATTCCGGTAAACGCACCTTTTGAATTAAGGTAGGTATAGGTTAAATCGCTGTTTATTCCTTCAAGGTTAAGAGCCTTAAATGTAACCCCTAGTGCGAAATCTGGATTCATTTTAGAAGCAAAACCAACACAGATGAGGGATGTTTTGTTTATGTCAACGTGAACGTGATCAATATAATATTTATGAAATAATTTCATAGAAGTAAATGCTCCAAGCGACATCCCTTGTGTAAAATAGGAAATACCAGCACCAAAAAATTCTGATCCAGATTTACCATTTAGAGTAGTCGCTGCTGCTACGAAGTTTTGGTGTTCGAGAATATTAATAATTTGAGTAATGCCATTATCAAGAGCGGCTGTACCTTCGACATTGATATGTCCCATCATACCGGGATCGATATATGCAAGTCCTGCGGGGTTATAGAATAGAGCCATTTCATCATTTGCAATTGCTGTATAGGCTCCCCCAAGCCCCATAATTTTTGCCGAAGTATATTCTGCTGTGTTGAATGAAAAGACAATAGAGACTGCTACCAAAAGTACTAATATTAATATTTTTTTCATTGCATCCTCCTAGTTATTACTATCAAAACAATTATATCAAATAGTAGTACTGAAAAGAAATAGCCAGTCAATATCATCCCTAGATATAGTAATATTAATGAAAATTTTGTATGATAAAAGCATGAAAAAATTAACAATTCTTTGGATAGTTATCTTATTCGCTTTTTTAGCAGGTTGTGGAAAGGTTCAAAACACAACTGAGGGTGAGCCATTTACGTTTGAGGGGATTGTCTATCAGACGGACGTTGAAAATATTGCTACAAAAACATCAACTAATGCAATTACTCAAGCCGTGATTGCTACAAAAAGTATTTTAGCAGATGCGGGAGTCCGAGTTCTAAAAACAGGCGACACAACAATCACAAACAAACAGGGCACTTTTGGTTTTATAGAGGTGCCCAGAGGAGAGTTTGCTATTGAAGTGAGCAAAGAAGGATACTTGCCTTTAACTGTTACCGTTGGCGCGGATGCTATTAATATAAAGGTAGAGACATCGGCTCTGTATTGGCCACAAAATGATAAGTGGTTTAAAACCTATAAGCAATTGGGCGAGTCTCTTGCGACAGCAAACTTAAGGGTAAAAATTCAACAGGTAAGAAATAGAGATTACATTGAGCTTACCAAAACAAAGGCAGACAAATCTCGAAAATTGATGTGGTTTGTTTACAATAGTAGCAGGCAAGAGTTGCGGCTGGTTAAGAGCAGCAAAGAATATACCGGGCAAGAGATAGTTCCTATTTTTGAAAATGAGACAAATTATGTATATAAGAAAAAGAAGGCCGATGAAGGCGTTGTCTTTATTACATATCCCATTACTGAAAGACAAATGATAACAGCCGATATCTATGTGAAAGAAGAAAAAGTGGGGAAGGGAACAACAATAGTTGAAAAATATATACCGGAGTTTACATTAAATAACATTAAATATAAAAATGTTGTAAGATTTAAAACGAGAAACGATTTCGCAAATGGTAATTATCAGGAATCTGTTTATTGGTTAGCTCCTAAAATCGGAATCATTAAAATCGACGAACAACCGATTAAATGGAGTTTAGAACTTAACTAATACTCTCTTAAAAAAGTTTTTTATACTGAATGGATGGTAAATTGATTACCAGATGGTTGTTGGAAAAGAGTAATATTAAATTCCCTTGTCACAGCGAGTAGATGATCAAAAATATCAGCCTGAATTCTTTCATAGTCACTCCAAACAGTAGTATTAGTAAATACATAAATTTGAATGGGTAATCCATGATCGCATGGTTCAAGTTGTCGAATTAAAAAGGTCATATCTTTTCGAATAGAAGGGTGATCGGCTAAATAAGCCTCAATATAGGCTCTAAATGTGCCAATGTTTGTCATTCGTCTACCATTTATCAGAGTGGTTTTCATGTCGATTTGTCTGGATTTATTAAATTCATGCAACTCTGCTTCTTTTTTTATGATGTAGTCTTTTAAGTAATAAAATTTTTTATATCGCTCCAGTTCATCGCTTGTACATATATGAATGGAATTTAAATCGATGTAAAGATTTCGTTTAATTCGACGCCCACCGGACTCCGTCATGCCTTTCCAGTTGATAAAGGGTTCTTCAATTAGTTTAAATGTAGGAATAGACGTGAGAGTTTTATCCCAATTCTGAACAGTAACCGTATGAAGCGATATATCGACGACATCTCCATCTGCTCCATATTTATCAAGTTGAATCCAGTCTCCGATTTGTATTAGATTGTTTTGTCCCAGTTGAATGGTTGCTACAAATGATAAAAGCGTATTTTTAAAAATGAGCAAAAGAATGGCTGTCATGGCTCCGACACTACTGATAAACACCCAGGGAGATTTATTCATCAAAATTGATGCCATAATAATAATACATGAGCCATAGAGAAACAGTTTAAATGACTGTAGGTATACTTTAATGGGACGATGGCTGCCTCGATATGCTTCATAGATGTCATTGAGAACGGAGATAAGAGAATCTAAGCCTAGCGTAATAATCAACACAGAAAAAGACAAACTGAGCCGTTTAATAATAATGCTAATTGACGGCAGAATATAAGAGAAATTATAAAAAATGAATGCTGGAACTAAAAAAACAATACGACGAAAAAAATGATGTTTTATTAAATGGTCATCCCACTTTAAGCTGGTCTTACGAGCAAAATTTTCGATCCACACCAATAACCACTTTCGAGTGAGAAAATAACCAATAAAACCAATAAGAGATAATATAATGAATGCAATAAGGTAATAAATATAAACATTGTTAAACGAATATTTTTCTATTAGTGCAGTCCACATTTTAATTAAGAATAAGCAAAAACAGGGAAACTGACAAGGAATTTGATTGAAAAGGAGAGAATTTTAAAAAATATCGAAAGTAAAGGAAACAAAATCAGTTATTAACGTAAAAAGTACTTAAAACGTAATATTATATTCATAAAAATGGAATTGTATCTTTACTTAGGGTGGTATAAAGTATAAGTAGTATGAGAAAAACTTAGGGAACCCTAAGCTATTTTTAGTATTTTTGATAAAGGGAGCGAATGTGTACTACGAAATAGATGGCCGATATAAATGGGTCGGAACACTAAAAGATATTTATGGCCTTAGTGAAATATTAAGCAAGACCATCCAAGAGCTTTATCAAGAGTATATTGTTAAATTCCCAAAGAAAGAACAATTCAACCCAATAAATAATTCCAACAAAATGGTTGTGGAGCGGATCTCCTTTACGGGTGAAATAAATGAAGAAAATATCCGGGTTATTGATTATGCCTTTACCAGAAAGCCAATTTATAAAGTGTTTCAGAATCTGCTTAATGGGCCTACTCTAACGACAGATTCATCTGCAATAAGCAAGATTAGAGTAAATTTAAATAAATTAAATGATAAGTTAGACAAAGTGACTCTTTATGCAGAACGATTGCTTCTGGCAATTGTTGCAAGTTGTTTTCATTTAACCTCCTCTAATGAAGTGAACCTAGATCTGGTGATCTCCAGAATTGTGGCAATTCGTAGTTTAAAAAACACTCCATTCTGTGTTGCGGATAGTTTGACAGCCGAGAAGATATTTAAGCAGAAATTATCGACATATGAATCCGCTAGAAAAAAGTATGAAAAAGTATGGGTCAATCGTTGTGAGTTAGTTTTGGCAGGAGGCGATGCTACCAGATATTTAAAATTGTTGGAAGCAATAAGTAGTATATCGAGTGAATGTGAAGAATTAACGGAGGAATTCCTTCAGAAAATGCAAACAGATGAAAGATATTATGATATTAAACATTTATTAAATATAGAAATGGTAGAAAAAGTGTTTGAGACACCTATTTTTAAAAATGTTGGGGTTCATTTAACTAAAACGGATAATAATTTGAAACCCAGAAGCATAAAATTACCTGCATTAAGAATATTAATAGATGCTGTATTAGCGAAGTTTGATCGAGACAAAATTCCAAAAGCACTCAATTACGCCTTTAGTTTTTCTGTGGGACAGAAGGAAGTATTTATTAGTTTTTTTATGGCAACCTTAATTAGAATGTATGCTGAGATTATAGAGGAAAAAAGCTTAGGCAATTATTTGTACTATATGGTTAAGAACAAACGAATTGCAGAGGTATTAAAAGAGATAATTAGTAAACTTCAGGAAACGAAAATATTAGATAAAGATTTATTGGATGTCAGATTCATTACAAATATTGAAGGGAGCCTGCCACTTACGTATGATAAAAATTATCTGGTGTTTGATAAGCAGAATCATCTAAAAACAACAAGCACTGGTCATGGACCGGCTTTTATTAAAGCATCGGAACAGATTTTAACCGATTTGAAAGGTAGTAGCAGTCATCCGGTGGTTTTTTCAGTAAGAACAATTGATAATAGCGGTACAGATATTGCTCATTTTTCAGGACTTACCCAAAAAGGGGCGATGTATGAGAATAACTTGAGAAACGATTTAGTTGATAGCATAATGCGTGATGACAAGGAGCATGTTTTTTCTTTAATAAATCATAAGCCTGAAAAAATAATAACAAAAGCCTCATATATAAAAAAAATTATAGGATTTATCGAAAAAAGATGGGATTTTCGTTTGGATTTAAAAGATATTAATTCCTTTGAGGAAATTGCTGAGAGAATAAAGGCTCTTCCCATTACAGTTGCAATAGTTTTAGGTGATCATAAGTCAGCGGGTGGAGGCTTAAACGTAAATAAAGATGGGCAAATGGCAATCGTTGATAAGTATTATTGTTTAGATGATGAAAAAATATTATCAAAATTTAACCCGATGCTTTTTTCTACGATTATCACCAAGCCATATAATAAAGACATGGATTCACATTTAATATTTATTTCTAAAAAAAATAAAAAAGAAGTTTTGTCTTTGCAAGGAGAAAGTGCCGCGACGCATATTGCAACTGACCCTAAAAATGTCTTGAAACGGATTATTGAGATCTCAGGAAACAAGGTTGGTAAAGCTTTCGCGGATCAAAAAACATTAGATCAATCACACAATAATAGTACAAAAGAAATGACAAAAGAAATGCAGAAGGATTTTAGAGTATTAGCAAAGAAAACAAAAATATCAATGGCTGAAATTATTATTCAGATTAATAATGTCCAAGAAAAAGCAATCGATAAGCTGTTGAAAGCGAATCCATCGGAAGAATTGTATAAGCAGATTATTTCAGATAAAATTAATGATTTTTTTATACCCTATGGACAATTAGAACCATTAAAATACCAGTATCAAAAAAATTAGATTAGCTACTAAGAGGAATACCATGAATATGAGTCAAATGAACAATACAAAAATTATAGCCACATTAGGTCCAGTTTCAAATACAGAAGACATGATGATTAAGCTGATAAATTCAGGGGCGGATGTGTTTCGACTAAATACTTCTCATGGAAATAAAGAGGAGCATTTGGCTACAATAAAATTAATTAGAAAAGTTTCCGAAAAATTGAATCAACCCATTACGATTTTGCTTGATTTACAGGGGCCAAAAATACGTTTAGGAATTATTCCAGAAATAATTATACTGGAGGCAAAACAAGTAATTACACTAGTGGAAGATACCCAAACAACAGATATAGCAGTTATCCCTGTTGATTATCGGGGGTTTATACAAGCAGTAGATATTGGGGATAAAATATTTATAAATGATGGAAAAGTTGAGTTGAAAGTTGTAGAAAAAACAATAAACCAAATTCAGGCACTTGTAATAAACGGCGGAGAAATATCGTCAAAGAAAGGTATTAATATGCCAGGAATTGTTACAACGATTCCTGCAATTACTGAGAAAGATAAGGATTATATAAAATTTGGTATCGAACATGAAGTGGACTATTTTGCTCTATCGTTTGTCAGAACAATGGACGATGTAGAGAAGGCAAAACAATTTATTAAGAAACATAAGGGCAATATCCCTGTTATTGCAAAAATAGAAAAACCCCAAGCGATTGAGAATATGGATGATATTATACGTTGTGCCGATTGTATTATGGTAGCAAGAGGAGATTTGGGCATTGAGATATTACCTGAAAAGGTTCCAATTGTACAAAAAGAATTAATTCATCGAGCAAATCTTGCAAACAAACCTGTTATTGTGGCAACACAAATGCTGGAGTCCATGATAACCGAGTCAATTCCAACCCGAGCAGAAGCAAATGATGTCGCGAATGCAATTATGGATGGGGCCGATGCGGTGATGCTTTCTGGTGAAACGACGGTTGGAAAATACCCTATTCAAGCGGTCGAAATGATGAATCGGATTGCTTCGAATGTGGAGCAGAGCAATATGTACAAAATGGCTTCAAAAACATTCTTGAAGGATAATCTCAGCCATGATGTTCAACTTGCTAGAATGTTTAATGAACTAGAAGTTAAGGCGGTAATTGCCATAACAGAGTCGGGATATACCGCTCAGATATTATCAAATTCAAAAATAATTCCACCCATTATTGCAATTTGCAATAATATTCGGTTATGTAGACAGTTGAATTTGCTTTGGGGAGTGATTCCATTTATGTATAAAAAAGATAGTTTAGAGTATAAAGAACAGAATGTGGAAGAAATTTGTAAGCAATTGATAAGTAGCAAAATAATTTCTAAGGGTGACAAGGTTGTGTTTGTTGGGGGTTTACCATCATTTACTTTAAATAAAACAACAGTTGTAAAATATTTTCAGACGTAAACAAGCTGTTTAGAAATAAACATTTGCGAAAAAATGGTTCATAAATTGCCAGATGTATTGAATTAAGCTAGGCGTTGAGTATAATTTATAGTATAGATAGTTTTCAACTGGAGAATTGTTGTTTTATGGGAAGGGGGCACTTTCAGGATATTGAGTTATTTATTTAGGGAGGAATTAATGTTAAAAAATAAAATAAAATATTTGATAGTAGCAAGTTTAATAATGACCGTTATTTTTGCTGAAGTAGGAGTAAATTCAAACACGATTTTAATTGGAATGTCAAATGCCTTAACTGGACCGGCATCGGCTCTGGGAACAGGTGTTCTACTTGGAGCAAAAACTTATA
>Ga0209417_1003546_pt1 | contig 20601 bp, 20 predicted proteins | sample RifGroF2_FD_184002 | JGI IMG/M metagenome (GOLD analysis project Ga0209417, IMG submission 184002) | Groundwater microbial communities from Rifle, Colorado, USA - Groundwater F2 (SPAdes) (version 2) | ecosystem: Environmental > Aquatic > Deep subsurface > Groundwater | place: Rifle, Colorado... | reverse complement strand
TGACACAGGGCGATGGCGTATCAGTAGCCGTGCTTGATACAGGCTGCGCATTGAAGCACCCGGATTTGAAAGAATGTTTTATAAAACAGAAAGGAAAAATAGTTTGTTATAATTCCGCGTCGTTAAATTTCAATATTTCTGACAAAGTCGGTCATGGCACGCATTGCGCCGGAATAATCGCTGAAAACAGGAATGGTCTTGGAATAATAGGCGTTGCTCCCAGAGCTAAAATAATTCCGGTAAAAGTATTGAACGATTACGGCGCCGGTGATGAACTTTCTCTTGTGCGCGGTATTGAATGGGTTTTAAAAAATCATTCTCTTGATAAAATCAAAATTTTATCAATGTCTCTTGGTTCGCAGATTCCGTCGGATGAAATAAGAAAAATGCTTGTTAGCGCAAAAAAAGAAAATTTGATTACAGTATGCGCTGCTGGAAATGAAGGTAATAAAAGTAATTTAGGATTTCCTGCGCGGTATGCAGAAGAAAAATTATGTATCGCTGTAGGAGCGGTTAAAAGCAATAAAAAAATCACCGAGTTTTCCAATACAGGCAAGGGAATGAAATCAATGGGAATAGCCGCGCCTGGTTTTCAAATTTTATCAACAGTGCCGGAAGATAAATACGCTGTATTTTCAGGAACATCTATGGCGGCGCCGCATATTTCAGGGATACTCGCTCTCGCGATAGCTAAACACAATATTTATGGCGGTAAAACTCCTTTGAAGAATCTTGACGATGCCTATTCTCATTTAAAATCATTATGCGGCAGCAAAAATTTAAAAACTGCGGATAAAATTTATGGAATAGGGGTTCCTGTTTTGACGGAAAAAAAATTTAATGAGCTATGGGTTTAGTGATTTGAATAACAGATTTATCTATAAACAGCGTTTAGCATAAAAAATATTTTACCACTAAGTTCACAAAGTAAACAGCGGAATGAAATTGAGATTGAATAAGGTTTTGTGGTTTAAATTTATTTCCATATTTTTTATGTCTTAACGGCTTAGTAGTAAAAAAATTACGTATGCTTTTTTAGCGATAATTATTTGTGATGAAAGAAAACAAAGCTAAATTTTTAATAGTCATTATGATTATAATAATATTCGAAATATTTACAGGAATAACAAATGCTAATAATAAAACTTTTGTAATAGATAATGTTTATAGTTTTTTTTCGTTAAAATACGCTGATTCAAATTTTGATATTGCGCGAATTGAAAAAAATAAAATTAATTTAATAAAATTTTATTATAGGGATAAAGATGATAATCTCTTTAAAAATATTATAAATTTAAAAGCTAAAATAAAGGAAGAAGGATATAATTTAATATTTGCAACAAATGGCGGAATTTTTTCAAAAAAATATGCTCCGTTAGGACTATATTTTGAGGCCGGGAAACAATTATTTGAACTAAATAAAAAAGACGGATATGGAAATTTTTATCTCAAACCAAATGGAATATTTTTAATTGAAGGCGGAGAAGCAAAAATAGAAGAAACAACTAAAATAGTTGAATTGTCCAATATTAAATATGCATTACAATCAGGCCCTTTATTAGTTTTTAAAGGCAGGATAAACTCATTATTTAAGAAGAATTCGATAAATAAATATATACGCAGCGGAGTTGGTATTAATGTGAGAGGCGACATTTGTTTTGCGATTTCAAATGAACCTGTGAATTTTTATAGTTTTGCAATGCTTTTTAAGGAAATGTTAAATTGCGATAATGCTTTGTATCTGGATGGGGCAATATCTGAGATGTATATTCCAAAATTCAGGGAAAATTCCGAAAATAATTTTAGTGTGATTATTGGGATTGTTGGCAATTAAAGAAAATTTTTATTAGATTTTTAATAATCAAAATGGTGAACCGCGAAGGAATCGAACCTTCAACCTACGGATTAAGAGTCCGTTGCTCTGCCAGTTGAGCTAGCGGTCCACATAAAGAAAAGTTATTATAACCGGAAATAAAAAAAAGTAAAGGAAAAATTTAAAATATATGAAAAGAGTGTTTGTTAAAATACGTTGTTTTTAGTTTTTACATTGGCTCAGCTTGAGCAAAGGGACAAGGATTGATAATAAAATAGCAGATATTTACATTTGAATTATATGAAAATTAAAGTTTTAATTTTGTTGATAACTATTTCTGCGGTGTATTTTATAACAATAAAAATAGTAAAAAAAAGCGAGTATATTTTATACAATGAAAACAAGAATACAATTAATCCACCAAAAATAGCATACGATAAAATAAATATAGATTTATCTGAAAAATATAACACTGAAAAATTTATTAAATTAGAAAATACTTTTGAACATAATCTAATTTTAGAAAATTATTTAAATCCCGAAAAGACAATAAGAAAAGTTATAAGTGAAATAGCTCGAGATAATGTTGTAAGGGGTTATGCTACAGGTTACGGAGGTGAAAGTAGCGACCAATTTAAAAGGTTTGAATATTTTCTTTTAAATGCTTCAACAGAACTTTTAACTGCATTAACCGATCATAAGAATGCTGTTGTTCGATGTTATGCTTTTTGGGCTTTGTGTGATAGAAAAGCTAATAATTGTTTTGATATTTTAAAAATGCATATAAAAGATACATCGCCTGTAGAAGAAATGCCGATAGGATGTTTAGTAAATGGAACTACTGTTAATAATTTTTATCTAAACTTATTTGTTCCGAATGAATTTTTATTCTGTAATAGTTTGAATATTTCCGAAGAGCAGGAACTTGCAGATATATTATTAAATACAGGTTATAATAATTTGAGGAACAGCATGTTTTTTTTAAATAAACTTCGGCTGACTGAGGTTAATTATAATAGAATAAAAAGACTAATTGAAAGCGGATGCGAAAAATCACTTTTTGTTATTTTAGCTAAATATAAAAGAGCAAGTGATAAGAAGTATATTACTTATATGCTGGATTTGACTCTAACTGAGTTACTTAACGAAGATAGGAGTAGTAAGAGAGGAGAAATTACAGATAAAATACGCGAAAAAATTGAACTGTGTCTTTTTGCAATTAAGGAGTTTCCGCACAAAGATTTTTTTCCTTACGTAATAGAAATTTTTAAACAAATAAAAAAATTTAAAAATTCAAGTTATTCCCAAAATGAAAATAAAATAATACAAGTTTTTTATGAAACTTTATTTGAATTTAATGATGAAAATAAAAAAATTACGAAATTATTAAATTCAATTATTAATTATAAGCCAATTCAGATTGAAAATTTTATAGATACATTTTCCAAAAATCCGCGGGATTTTTTTTCTATTTATGCTGGTGATTATAATAATTATTATGAAGAAGAAATAAGAAAAGCACATTTAAAAAATATTTGGTCAGCCGCTAATAAAGTTAAAAATAAAAAATATGAATTTATAAAAGATGCGATAAAATTAACTGCTATTGAAATAGAAGAATTAAAAAACTAAAATTTGCAAAATAAAATAATGAAAAAATTCATAAAAATTTCAGATAACCTTTTAAATATCCGTATCCTCGTAACATCCTATCCTTTTTGCTATAAAGATAAAAGCCCGCTGAAAATGTTGCAAAAGGCGGGATTTTATGTTGATAATTCAGTAATGGAATTAAAGAGGAAATTGACAAAGGAAGAATTACTTGAGAAAATAAAGGATTTTGACGCTGTTATTGCAGGCACGGAAAAATATGACGCTGAGATACTGGATCGCGCTCCAAAACTTAAAATAATTTCAAGATTAGGTATAGGCCTTGATAGCATTGATTTTTCTGAAATAAAAAAACGAAATATTGCTGTTGCCTATACTCCTGCCGCTCCGAGCCGCGCGGTAGCTGAACTTGTGATAGGCCTTATGATTGTCTTATCGCGGCGGGTTTATAACGTAGATAAAAATTTAAGAAATGGAAAGTGGACTCGGACAGTCGGCCTTGATATTTCAGAAAAGAAAATCGGGATTATCGGACTTGGAAGAATCGGGAAATTAGTCGCGCAATTTTTACAGCCGTACGGTTGTGATATTTTAGTTAACGATATTCAGCCTGATTATAAATTTATTAAAAAATATAAATTGAAATCCTCAACGAAAAACGAGATATATCGAAATGCCGATATAATAACATTGCATATTCCTAAAACAGAAAAAACCAATAATCTTATTTCAGCCAAACAACTGAGACAAATGAAAAAAAACTGCATACTGATAAATACTTCCCGCGGCGGAATAATTAATGAAGCAGACCTCTGCTGCCATTTGAAAAATAATAAGGAATTTTTTTCTGGAATAGATGTATTTGAAAATGAGCCGTATTCAGGCGAACTGTGCAAACTTGAAAATATTATTCTTACACCGCATCTCGGTTCCTGTTCGGAAAACAGCAGATACCTGATGGAATCAGGCGCAGCGCAGAATATCATAGATTTTTTTTCTTGCGTTAAAAATAAAAATATAATAAGATAATTACTATGAAATACTTAGATTTTTTTAAAAAATTACAGGAAAATAGTATTGAGTTTTTAATTGTCGGGGGACTTGCTTTGGCAATATACGGTTCGCCGAGATTTACGTATGATATTGATATTGTTTTATCCCTTGATGATGAAAACATCAAAAAATTTGTTAAGATAATTCTTGAATTAGGATATAAAGTGAAAATACCCATTAATCCAATGGATTTTGCAATTAAAGAAAAGAGAGAGGAATGGATTCAAAATAAGAATATGAAAGCCTTGAATTTTTATAATGACAGCAGTAATTTGCCTGAAGTAGATATTGTGATTGATAATGCCGATTATAATTCAATGAAGTTAACAAAAAAACTTTTTTCAATTGACGGAATAGATTTACCGGTTCCTTCCATTTCGGATTTAATTATTATGAAGCAAAATGCTGGCAGAAATGTAGATATTGAGGATATAGAGTTTTTAAAATTTATAGAAAATAAAAATGTGTAAATTGGATAATAATAAAACAGAATTGATTAAAATTTTTCAGCAATTGACTGTAAAGCAGCGAATTGAAAGATGGGCTGATGCTTTTGAATTCATCTCAAAATTGCCTCAAGAAACACGGCAAATGCAGAGGCAACTCCGCAATAAGCGCAACCGGATAAATACTGAAAATTTCAAATGAATATTTGACTGATAAAAGATTCCGTTTTTTAAAGGCGAATTTTTTTGCTGCAAAGACTCAAGGACACTAAACGAAAATAAAAAAAGTTGATGACTGAAATTTTAATTTTACTTTCACATTGTATATCTGAAAACACACCTCTCTACGGCGGTCAGGGCAAAATCAGTATTTCACGGGATAAAAATATTTCTAAAGGCGATTCCTGCAATACCTTCACTATTGCGTTTCAGAATCATTCAGGAACGCATATTGACTGCCCATATCATTTTGATAAAGAAGGAAAAAAAACATGCGATTATACAATATCAGATTTTATCTTTGAAAAACCTGTCATTGTTGAAATAAAAAAGAATGTCGGCGAACTCATAATGCCTTCTGATTTTGAAAAAAAGACTCTTACAAAAAAATGTCAAAAAGCAGATTTAATCTTGATAAAAACAGGATTTGAAAAAAATCGCGGAACCGAGGAATATTTTTTTAAAAATCCAGGTGTTTCAGCAGAAGCCATAAGATATATCCGTTCGAATTTTGATAATGTCCGCGCAATTGGAATCGACGCAATATCCATTTCAAGTTTTATGCATAGAGAAGAAGGACGACGCGCGCACTGCGCCGCCTTAAAAGAAAGGCCTGAAATTTTACTTATTGAAGATATGTGCTTGTCTAAAGTAAATTCATCAATAAAATTAAGAAAAGTTTATTGCATACCTTTACTGATCAATGAAGTTGATTCAGCGCCGGTTACAATTTTTGCCGAAAAAAAAACTAAATCAAAATCAATTCAGGATTGAGCGCAGATTATTTAACCACTGATAAAAACGATTTTTCATATTAAAAGAGATATTATATTATGAGAGTACTTGTTATAGGTCCAGAATGGTTTTATCCAATAACTGAATTTGTTCATCAGGCTTTTTTATTTAATAAGCACGATGCAAAATTTATTTATTATCAGTATGCCTCAAATGAAAAACAGGCGTATTATGTTAGAAAATTGAAACAGATACATCTGTATAATTCTTTTCAAAATGTTATTGACGGAAAAATAGAAAAAAATATATTTGAAAATAATAATAATGAAATTTTAAAGGAATGTAAAGAAAATATATATGATTTAATATTTATTATTAAAGGAAATTTTATTCATTCTGAAACTATAAGAGAAATAAAACAACATAATTCAAAGATTAAAATTTATGTTTGGTACATGGATGATCCATTCATTTTATGGGGAGATAATAATAAGTACATTTTTCAAAGGGAAAGTATAAAATCAATCAAATATTTTGATAAAGTATTTGTATTTGACGATTATTTTGTCGATGGAATAAAATACCGCCTGAATAAAGAAATCCACTATCTGCCGCTTGCGTTTGATGATCATACATATAAAAAAATAAATCTGCAGAAGAAATACAACATAGCATTTATAGGCTGCCAAACAGAAGAACGGTATAGATATTTAAAAAATATTGAAGAATATGGATTAACTTTATTCGGCGGGGATTGGCAGGATTTGAATAAATATAAAATGGGCGATGTTATTCCTGTAGAAAAATCCAACCAAATATATAATGAAAGTTTAATTAATTTTAATTTTCACATAAATCAGACTGTTTATGGAGCAAATACAAGAACTTTTGAAGTCCCGGGCAGCGGAAATTTTTTGTTGACCGACTTTAGAAATGCAATAGCTAAACATTTTGAAATTGGAAAAGAAATTGACTGCTATACTTCAAAAGATGAATTAAAAGAAAAAGTAAAATACTATTTGGAAAATAAGGATAAAGCGGAAGAAATAGCAAATGCAGGCTATAAGCGCGCTGCTTCAGAACATACCTATAAACACAGAATAAAATATGTTCTGGAATTATTTAATAAAACTACGCGGAGTTAATGTGAATTGTTTAATTACTGGTATTAACGGTTTTATCGGCAAAAGACTTGCTGAAGAATTAAAGAAGAATAGCTATTCTGTTACAGGAATGGACTTTTCCGAATTAAAAGAAAACCATGGGGGAATATATAAAGTAGATATAAGTAATTGGAGAGAACTTGAACAACTTAAAATTAAAGAACGCATTGATTTGATTATTCATCTTGTGGCAATTACCGATCCAAATGCGGAAAAACAAAAAATTTTTAGCGTCAATGAAAAAGGAACGCAAAATATTTGCAGATTTGCGGAAAAAAATAATATAAAAAAAATAATTTATATAAGCACTGTTTCGGTGTATTCAAGTTATAATATAAAATATATTGATGAGTCAACTACTGAAGAGCCATGTAATTTTTATGGTGAATCGAAACTGAATGCAGAAAGTATAATAAAGGCCAGCGGACTGAATTATTCAATTTTAAGGCCCACAAATATATTCGGCGTGAAAAACGATAAGTACTCAAACTATTTTTCAAAATTAAAATTCAGAGGCCGGCGTTTAGGAATAGTTTTTTATTACAACAGAAATACGCATCTGCTTTTTTTGCAGGATTTGTTAGATGTAATCAGCGAATGTATAGAAAATGTAAAATCAGATAATCAAACATTTATAGTTTCAGAAGATGAAAATAATACTTTTGAAAAATATATTTTAAAAGAAACAATGAAATGCTATAATCTGAAAAAAAAAATATTGCCGTTTCCGCTGTTCTGGAAAAATACGGACGGAAGAATTTTTATTGCAAAGAAAATAAAAGAAGTTTTAAATATAAAATTCAGATTCGGCGTATATTACGGGTTAAAAAAATATTTGTCGGAAATATAAAATGAGAGGTAAATTTCGGGTTTTATTTATCGGAGCTGAAGGAATCCACCTAAGCAGATGGATAGAATATTTTAAGCAAATATACGAAGTGAAGCATTTGATATTTAAGACAAATCCGCCGTCAAACGAGACGTGTTTTTATATTAACGGCGATTTATCAAAATTAAAAAAGCTTCTTCAATATAGAAAATTTCTGCGTCAATATAATCCGGATATAATTATCTTCCATTATATAGATTATAAAACTGTTTTATCACTTTTCTCATATAATACTCCTTGCGTTCTGGTAGGCTATGGGTATGATGTTTTTGAAGCGCCAAAACGGTCGTTTTTTTTTAAAAAATATTTTAAGTTTGTTGCAAATAAATCTGCTAAAGTTTTTTCAATTGCCGAGCATATGACTGCGGAAATGATTGAATACATCGGCGTAAACAAAAAAAAAATATATACAACTGCATGGGGTTGCGACACGAAAATATTTTATAGAAATATGACAATTGAAAAAAACAAAGAAGGAATAAGGATAATTTGTCCGCGCGGTTTTGAGCCGCATTATAATTGGCGAACGCTTATAAGCGCTATAAATGAAATAATAAAAAAAAAGAAAAATGTTCTACTGATTTTAACCGGCACAGGTTCGGAAGAGCAGGAAGCTAAACGAATGACAGTTTCATTGAATCTTGAAAATTATATTGAATTTCGCGGTTTTTTAAAACCCGAAGAACTTGCCGCAGAGTACAATAAGGCGAATATTTATATATCTTTATCACTGATAGATGGAAATAATATTTCTTTAAATGAAGCTATGGCATGCGGGGCGTTCCCTATCTGCTCAAATATACCGGCAGCAAGTCAATGGATAACCCATAATAAAAATGGATTTCTCTTAAAAAATAATTTTTCATATCTTGAATTAGCGGATTTAATTATTAGTTATAATACGAATAAGGATTTAATTTTAAGCGCTGAAATTTTAAATTATGATATTTTGTCGGAAAGCGCTGATTTTTCCAAAAATATGCAGAAAATAAGTTGTGTTTTAAAAGAGTTAAATCAGAATAATGCTATTTAAATGAAAAAATAGAAGTTGGAAATACAAGTTTAGTTTCCGGCATTTTATTGAAAGTCAGATGAAGAAAATATTAATAATTGCTTATTATTTTCCGCCGCTTGGCGGCGGCGGTATACAACGGCCTTTAAAATTTTGTAAACACTTCCCTGACTTTGGCTTTCAGCCGGTTGTATTGACCTCTAAAAACGGAGTTGGGCCAATATATGACGAATCACTGCTTGATGAGTTGAATATGTATAAAAATATAAAAGTTTATAGGACTTTGTCATTTGAATTCGGCGGACTCAAGAAATTATTTTTGGGGCGAAAAAATAAACAGAACGCAGAGGCAGAAAAAATTACGGATTTATTGCTCGACCAGAACCCCGAAATAGATAAAAATCATAAAAAAAGAAAAAAAAAAAAAGTGAAAATAAATTTTAGTTTTTTTTTTCAACTATTATACAATTTCTTTTTTTCCGTTCAGAAAAAAGTTTGTATTCCGGATGATAAAATATTGTGGGCATTGCCTGCATTTTTTTCAGCTATGAAAATTATAGAAAGAGAAAATATAGAATATATTTTTGTTACAATACCGCCGTATTCAAGTTTTGTACTTGGAGCTTTATTGAAATTTTTTTCAAAACGAAAACTAATAGTTGATTATAGGGATCCCTGGAATGTCCCTGAAAAAAATAAAATTATAAATTATTTTTTGGAAAAAAACTGTCTTAAAGCAGCAGACGGTATTATATGCGCAGTTCCAAGGATAGATGAATTTCTTGAAAATCAATTTGATTTAAAAAAAAAGTCACGCGGGATTGTATACAATGGTTATGATGCTGATGATTATAAAAATATCTCTTTCTGGAAATTTGAAAAGTATACGCTCATATCTGGCGGCGACCTCTATGGAATTGAAAATATTTATTTTTTTAAAATTTTGGAGGAATTCCTTTTAGAAAATAAACATATAAAGGATAATTTTCAATTACTGATATGCAGCAATTATTCGGACTGGTTTGAAAAATATTTAGAGAAATCTTCGATCAAATCGCACATTATAAATTTAGGACCTCAGCCAAAGGCAGAATATTTAAAATATCTCAAAGGTTCAAATGCCGCTGTAATATTCGCATATGCGGATTATAAAACCACTAATCATATTCAGGTTCATGGAAGAGTATTTGATTACCTGTTCTTAAAAAAAAATTTGCTGGTTATTGGTAAAAAAAATATGGAGTTAACTGAATTTCTGGATTCATATTCTTTTGAATATGAATACGCGGAATATGATAGAAAAGAAGAGGTTAAAAACGCGTTGAAAATTATGTTTGACAAAAGAGAAAATCCGCCGCAGCAAATCAATATCGGGCAGTTTTCAAGAAAGAAATTGACTAAAAAACTTTCTGAATTCTTATTGAAGAATGATAAATAAAATAGATGCGCATTTTCATATAGATTATTGTGATTTTGATGTTTTTAAAACATTGAAATACATGGATGCCAACAAAATAGAACGTTGCTGGCTTTTAAGCTGGGAAGAGATTAATCCTGGAAGATGGCACTATGTTCATCTGCCGGTGGAAAATATTTACGATGCTTTTACTGAATACAGCGACCGATTTATTCCATTATACGCTCCAGATCCTGATGATATAAATTGTTTGAAAAAATTTGAATTCTGGAAAGAAAAAGGGATCAGAGGCTGCGGTGAACTTAAAGTAACGCTGAATTGGCGAAGTGACAAAATGGTATCAATATTAAATTATTTGGAAAAGAATAAGTTGCCACTTGTTTTTCATATGGAAGAACCAGAGTTCAGATATATCAGATATGAAACAGCAGGAATAATCGACAGGGTGCTTTTAAGAATGGAGCTCAGTTCAGGGATGGATTGTTTATCAAATAGAATTATTGATTTCATTGCGAAGATTATGCCGAATATAAAAAACAGAATCAGATATTGGTTTCCAGGTTATTTAATGGATATCAGCGCGTTAGAATTTGTATTGGAGAAATACAAAAAAATAATTTTTATCGGGCACGGACCTTATATATGGAAAAATATTTCTTCAGATGCAATGTTTACAACTGATAAATACCCCGCCACAAAGATTGAAAAAGAAGGTTATTTAATTGAGATGCTCAGAAAACATGATAATCTGTTTTTAGATATTTCCGGCACAAGCGGATTTAACGCTATAAACAGAGATAAGAATTTTTCCAAAATTTTTTTAGAAGAGTTTAATGAAAAAATTCTTTACGGAACAGATAACGAGATGTCAGCACGGCAGGAATTATTAGATAGTCTTTCATTGACAGATAAAGCATATAAGAACATATATAGAAATAATGCTATGTCAATTATAAATTACTGAAAAAAATTATAGATAAATGAAAAAAAAAATTGCCGTATTGTGTAAAAACGACGATAGAGAAGTCATTGAAATCATTGATTACTTTTATAGAAAAAATATGCCTGTGGATCTATTACTGATTGAGACTGGAAAACCGGAATATAAAACAGTTAAAAAGGTTATTAGCTGGGAACTTATCGCTAAAAGGAACAAAGGTAATATCCTGCATAAATGTATCGCTAAAGTTTTAAAAACATTTGGAATTAACTATTCGAAAAAAAATTTTCATTTGTGGAAGATATTTAAGACTCTTTCAATGAAAAAAATTTCTGAAAAAGCAGGTTTTACTATTGCAGAAGTTGAAAGACATTCCAGTTATGAATCAAAGAAAATATTAGATGACCATGAAATTTCATACGTGCTTTATAAATCATCAAATTATTTGATAAAAGAACCGCTTCTAACAATGGAAAACAGAAAAATAATAAACGCTCATTGCGCGAAACTTCCCGAGCATCGCGGACTTGACTCTTTGCCCTGGTCGGTATACTGCGGCGATATAACAGGCATTACCACGCATTACATAAATAAAGATATTGATGCCGGCGACATCCTTTTATTTAAAGAAATAAAGCCAGACTTTAACGATGACCTTATATCATTTAGAATGAAGATTGATTCGTTTGTTCCTGAAATCATGTATGAAACTGTTCACGGGCTGATAAACAATACTATTCAGCCTGTCAGCCAGAATGCAAACGACGGAACTCTGCATCGGCATATGACAGCTATGGAATTTAAACAGGCTGAAGAAAGATTTAAACAGTATAAATAATTAAAAAGAGGTAAAATATGTCGGATGTTGTATTGATTTATCCAAAGCAATCCAAAGAAAATCTTACTCGCGATTTAAGGCCCGCGCTTAGTTTACTGCATCTGGCTGCGGTGTTGAAAAAAAAAGGATATCATGCCAAAATAATTAATTTAAATATTAATTTTTATAATTGGAAAGAACTTCTTGATAATGAACTTAAAAGCAAACCGATGTTTATCGGGATTACAGCTCTGACAGGTTATATGATAACGAGCGGGCTGGAAGTTAGCTCATACATTAAAAATAAATGCGATATACCGGTAATCTGGGGTGGAGTACACAGCAGGCTGGAACCGGAATCTACTATTCAAAACAGCTTAATTGATGTTGTAGTTTACGGTGAAGGAGAAAATGCCATCGGGCAGCTTGTTAAGGAATATTCATCTTCAGAGCTAAAACTCGAGAATGTCAAAGGGATATATTATAAAAGCCAAAATAAAATTTTAAAGACTGAATTGGATTCAGTTTATTATAATTTAGACGATTTGCCACTTTTGCCTTTTGAGCTAACTGAACTTGAAAAATTTAGCGATCAGGATTATTTATTTTTTGGTTTTAAAAATCGGGCTGCAGTTTCTTTCGAATCAAGCAGAGGTTGTCCCTTCAGATGCTGTTATTGCGTGGAAGCAGTATATGACGAAAAAAAATACAGGAAAATGAGCGCAGACAGGGTTATTGAACATCTTGAGTATATAAAAAAAGACTATAAAATATCCTCAATAATTTTTGTTGATGATAATTTTTTTGTTGACAGGGAAAGAGCCGAAAGGATTTTAAATAAAATAATTGAAAAAAAATTAAATATGGAATTATATTCCCCGATACGCTCGGATACAATTTGCAAATTCGATAAACCATTTGTGAACTTAATGGAAAAAGCCGGGTTCAAAGAAGTAGCTATCGGTGTCGAAAGCGGTTCAGACAGGATGCTTAAATATATTGGGAAGGGTGAAAAAATATCTTCATCATTTGATGCCAATAAATTATTGAGTGTTACGGGAATCATGACGCAAATGAATTTTATAACTGGCTTTCCAGGTGAAAAAATTGAAGATACCTCAGAATCATTTCTGGCTATTTTCAGGTTTTACAGAGAAAATAAATTAGCGAGATGCTGTATAGGAAAACTGATTCCAACGCCAAACTCGCCGGTTTATAAGGATTGCCTGAAAAAAGGAATGCGGCAGCCGATGACATTAGAGGAATGGGCTGATATGATGGATTATAATTTCTTGCGTAAAGCAGAATGGCTTGATTCTGACTATCATAAATGGCTTAAAAACAACTGGTATTTGCAGGATTTAACTTTCAGGATAAACTGGAATCGCGGCGAGAACGCTGTCAGAGAAAAAGTAGGGAAATTATTTTATATTAAAAAAAACTATTTTATAATTTTAATGTTATTTGCTAACCTGATTTTATTTTTGAGGTTCAAAACCAAATTTTTTAAGTTGCAGATTGAACCATATATTTTCAGATTTTTAATAAATTTTTTTTCACTATTGACGAAGTTGAAGAAGTAATAAAATGGAAAGAACAAGAATAGAAACAGTTTATTCAGAATATGAAAAATCCGAATCTTATAAAAAAATCCATTCACCCCTTGGTATTTCAAGTTATTATCAGCATGCGCTTAAAAAGCATTTATTGTTTTTGTTCCGTGAAATGGGACTGACTTCACTGAGCGGCCTGAAAATATTGGACATTGGAATTGGAAAGGGGAGCAATATTCCTGATTTTTATAAATTCGGCATTGACGCTAAACATTTATACGGACTGGATATTTTAGTTGAAAGATTAAAATATCTAAGGCGTTTATATACCGACCTTTATTTAATAAATAGCGACGCTGTACAAGCTCCGATTAAATCAAAATCATTTGATCTGGTTTTTCAATTTGTTGTGTTTTCATCTATTCTCGACAATTCAGTATGCAAAGCTGTCAGCTCGGAAATGCTTAGGGTTTTAAAAGACGACGGAATAATCGTCTGGTATGATTCATACGGCGGTAAAAAGATGTCTGAACATACTCGCAGTTATTCAGAAAAAGATATTAAGAATTTCTTCCCTGAATGCAGTATGGAATTCAAGCGCATTATCCCGCATTCGCAATTGAGTTTCCGTCTTGCAAAATACGAACATGGCTGGCTGGCTCTGGATATCATTGAAAATATATTTCCGTTTTTAAATTGCATGCAATTGTGCGTGATTAGAAAAAAATTGTAATACTTTACATGATGATGTTATTAGGCAAAAACGTATGTTTCGAAGCGCGAAAGGCTTGATAGCCGGGGGACTGATGATACTTAAAAAAAAAACCGTATTATTTATAAGAAAAACATTTGATTTTTTTTATAAAATAAAACTATTCAGCCCTAATTTTCTTTCGAATGCAGGCATAGAAAAAAGTTTAAAAAAAATTCTAACAGAGAATAATGCTAATTTAATATTAGATCTAGGCTGTGGTAATTCGCCGTATAATTTTTTTTTTTTGAATAATAAATATATAGGTCTGGATAATAGTAAAAATTCTAATGCCGATATAATATCGAATATTGAAAGTATTCCTGTTAAAAATGAAAGCGTAGATACTATATTATTGCTTGAAGTTCTGGAACATATTGATAACATAGATAAATTACTGGGAGAGTGTTTTAGAGTACTAAAAAAAAAAGGAGAGATGATTGTTTCTATACCCTTTATGTATAACGCTCACTCTCAAAATGATTATATCAGGTTTACAATAAAAGGCTTTAGAAATAAGGTTTCATTAGCCGGATTTGAAATCAAAAAACAAATTTGTATTGGCAATTTAGTTGTTACTTTTATTTTACATTTACAATATTTATTATTTTTTATCATTCCCGAACGTTTTCCGTTATTCAGGTATATATTTTTTGTACCGATTGTATTATTATTTTTTATTTTAAATATTATTGGATATTTTATCAGTTTCAATGTAGAAAATCAATCTACAAATTATATGTTTTTAATAAGAAAAAGTAATTAAATATCTAATTTAAATTAAAATCGACTGAACAATAAAAAATAACACAAAATTAAGGATTTGATATATAAAAAAATCAGGAGTTACTAATATGAAAAAAATGTTAAAATGGTTGGTTATCACTTTTGCTCTTGCTATTTTTATAGTAATTATTTTAGTTATTCTATCTAAGTCGCCTTCTATCGCTCCTTTTGTTTATGCTGTATTCTAAATAATAGGCATTAAGGCAAATCTCACCAATGGAAAAAAAATGAACGCAATAGAATTTATTTAAATTACCAATTATATAAATTTGATTTAAAATATTTAAATTTTAGGTTCAAAGGACAAGAGATGAAAAATAACATTATTTTCGGCAAACCATATATAACAAGGCAAAACATAGAGGAAATCATCGATTCCTTAAAAAATGGATGGCTTGGGAAAGGACCTAAAACCGCGTTGTTTGAAAAAAATTTTTCAGAATATTGCGGAGGAATAAATACAGTTGGAACAAATTCCTGCACTGCAGCGTTGTTTACCGCATTGAAATATTTTAAAATTAAATCAGGCGATGAGGTTATAGTTCCTGCGATGACATTTGCAGCCACGGCAAATGTTATTGAAAATGCTGGAGCAACAGTAGTTTTTGCAGATGTAAAAAAAAATACCGGGATAATAGATACTATTTCAATAGAAGAAAAAATTTCATCCAAAACCCGCGCAATTATTCCGGTTCATTATTGCGGGTATCCCTGCGATATGGATTTAATCTGCAATATAGTGCAAAAAAAAAAGATTGCTGTTATTAGCGATGCAGCTCACTGTATTGAGGGAAAATTTAAAGGAAGACATGTATCCCAATATGGCGATGCCGCCTGTTTTAGTTTTTATGCAACCAAAAATATTACAACAGGCGACGGCGGAATAATAGCTTCAAGGAATAAAAAAATAACAGATTTTTCACGCCTGTATACAACACAGGGTCTAAGCGCAGACGCCTGGACGAGACAGGCGGTAAAAAATCAAAATTATTATCAGGTTGTTGTTCCTGGAATGAAATTTAATATGATTGATTTGCAGGCGGCTCTTGGTTTGGATCAGCTCAAAAAAATAGAAAAGTTTTATGACGTAAGATTAAAGCAGTGGAAGATTTATTGTTCTGAGCTTAAAGATACCGGTTTGACATTACCGTCATTTCCTGAGGAAAAAGGTTCAAGGCACAGTTTGCATTTATTCACCATTATTGTAGATAAAAAAAAATGCGGAGTCAAACGTTCAGTTCTGCAAATGAAGTTATCAGAATTAGGGATAGGTACGGGTATTCATTTTAATTCCTTACATAATCATAAGTATTACAAAGAAAAATATAAATTAAAAAAAGATAGTTTTCCTGTTTCTGATTATATTTCCGAAAGAACGCTTTCATTGCCGATTGGTCCATCGCTTGCTGAACGCGAACAAGAATATATTATCGAAAAAATAAAAAGGATTTTAAAAAATGCCTGAAGTGTCAGTGATTATAGGAACTTATAACGCCGAAAAATATATTAAGGAAACCATCCTAAGCGTTTTTAACCAGACATTCAAAGATTTTGAATTGATAGTTGTAGATGATGGCTCCACTGACAATACGGTCAGAATCATTGAAGATATGATAAAGCCGCCTCATAAACTTGTAATTCAGAAAAACCAGGGAGAAGCAGGTTCAAGGAATACAGGGCTAAAAATTGCTTCAGGCAGATATATTAGTTTCCTTGATCATGATGACCTGTATTCGCCGGTGAAACTTGAAAAATTGAAAAAATTTCTTGACGAAAATAAAGAATTTGCCATGGTGTATGCTAATCAGGATTACATAATTACTTATGGCAGTGGAAATAATTGGATAAACTGGTCATTTGCTGCTGAAAATAATGGTAGCGGAGATATTTTTATTAAACAATTTATTGAAAATAAAATACATATAATTACCACCATGATTAAAAGGGAGTGTTTTGAAAAAACAGGTGAGTTTGATAGAACTATGAATTATGCCAGCGACTCAGATATGTGGATACGGGTATCAGCGAATTACAGGATAGGCTATCTTAATGAATCACTTGCTTATTATCGCTTGCATTCGACTAACGAATCATTAGACAGAGAGACCTGCCTTATCCATAGAATAGCCTCAATGAATAAAAATTATAGATTATTTAATGACAGAGTAAAAGGTAATAAGGAAATATTAAAAGCTATACGCGGCCTTTATTACCGTTTGATAAAATTATATATCAAACGCGGTGAATATAAAACTGCCTGGAAATATTTTAAGGAATTTCAATCGGCTCGTTAAACCTGAATGTTTAAGATATTTTTTTTGAAAATAGAAATATGATTGCAATTATTCATTATTCAGTCGGAAATGTTGGCGCGATAAAGAATATTTTAAAAAAATGCGGCGCTGAATCAATTATTACATCCGATAAAAATGTGATTGCGAGCGCTGAAAAAATAATTTTTCCGGGCGTAGGAAATTTTGATGTTGCGATAACAAAATTGAAGGAATTGGATATTATAGATGTTTTGAATTATAAAGTACTGGAGGAAAAAACTCCGATATTGGGTATATGCCTTGGAATGCAGATACTTACAAATCGAAGCGATGAGGGAACATTAAAAGGTTTTGGATGGATAAATGCTGAAACTGTAAAGATTCCCAAAATAGAAAATTTAAAAATTCCGCAAATGGGCTGGAATTATGTGAAGTTAAAATCTCCCTCCAAAATTTTTTGTGAGATGCCTGAAAATTTTAAATTTTACTTTGTACATTCATATTATGTTAAATGTCAGGATAATCAAAACCTTACAAGCGTATGTGATTATGGGTCGGAAATAACAGCGTCTATAGAAAAGGAAAATATAGTCGGCGTTCAGTTTCATCCAGAAAAGAGTCATAAATTCGGTAAAAAAATCATTGAAAATTTTTTAAAATTTTATTAATATGCTTTATAGAGTTATTCCCTGCCTTTTATTAAGCGATAGGTATTTAGTTAAAACAGTAAAATTTAAAAATCCAAAATATATTGGCGACGCATTGAATACTGTGAAAATATTCAATGAGAAAGAAGTAGACGAACTGATTATTCTTGATATAACAGCTTCGAAGGAAAACAAAATTCCTGATTTTGGTTTTTTAAAGGAACTGGCTGAAGAATGTTTTATGCCTATATGTTACGGCGGAGGGATAAAAACTTTTCATGATATGGAAAGAATTTTTTCTTTGGGAATAGAAAAAATAGCTTTAAATTCTATTGCTTTGGAAAATATTGATATAATAAAAAAAGCTGCTGGGGTATTTGGAAGTCAAAGTATTGTTGTTTCCGTAGATGTGAAAAAAAATATTTTGGGACAATATGAAATATATTCCAGTTCCGGAAAAAAAATTAAAATCAAGTTAGCTGATTATATAAAGAGTATTGAAGAAAATGAAGCCGGTGAAATTTTGTTGAATTCTGTAGACAGAGACGGTACCTGTAGGGGATATGACAAAGAATTGATAAGAAGCGTTGCTGAAAGTGTTAATATACCGCTGATCGCCTGCGGCGGCGCAGGAAAATTGGAGGACTTTAAAGAGGCTATATTTTCAGGTAAGGCTTCAGCAGCCGCAGCCGGTAGTTTTTTTATTTTTTATGGAGAGCACAAGGCAGTATTGATTACTTATCCTGGTTATAACGAATTAGTTAATTTGTTTCAAATTACATAAAAGGTAGATAAATTTTTAGTAGATAAAAGGAAAAATATGGAAATCTATAGAATTTGTAATTTTTGCATAATGGACACCAGTGATTGTAATATCAGATTTGATGAAAACGGCAATTGCAACCATTGCAGAAATTATTTAAGAATGGCTGATGATGAAAACAATATGGTTAAAGACAAGGATGCCTACTTGAAAAAACTTGTTTCTGAAATCAAAAAAGATTCACATAAGCGAAAATATGACTGCCTTACAGGCGTAAGCGGCGGAGCAGATAGTTCGTACGTAGTCTACTTGATGAAAGAATATAAATTAAGGCCGTTAGCAATGCATCTTGACAATGGATGGAATTCTGAGCTTGCAGTTGAAAATATAAAAAATATTTTGAAAGCTTTAGATATTGATCTGTTTACAGTTGTGCTTGATTGGAATTCTTTCAGGGATTTGCAATTGGCATTTTTATATGCTTCAGTTCCGGATGCGGAGGTCCCTACGGATCACGCAATATTCGCGGCAAAATATTCGGTCGCAAGAAAATATGGTATAAAATATATAATATCCGGTGAAAATATGTCCACCGAGGGAATTTTGCCGCGCTCATGGACATATGGCGTGCATGATTGGCGCTATATCAAAGGGATTCATGACATTTACGGAAAAACAAAACTTATTAATTATCCACATTATAATATTTTCCAGCAAAATTATTATAATAAGTTTATTGGAATAAAATATTTGAGAATCCTAAATTATATTGATTACAAAAAAGAAGATGCGATAAATATTTTAAAGTCTAAGGTTGGGTGGAGGAATTATATTGCTAAACATTTTGAATCTGTCTATACTCGATTTTTTCAAGGTTATATATTACCTGGAAAATTCGGCATTGACAAGCGTCGGGCGCATTTATCGACTTTAATTTGCTCAAATCAGTTAACACGAAGCGAGGCTCTTGAAGAAATTAAAATTAATAAATATACGCCTGAAATGCAAAATGATGATAGGGAGTATGTGTTGAAAAAATTGAAACTGGACAATAGCGAGTTTGAAAAGATTATGAATCTTCCGAAACAAAGCTATAAAAATTATAAAAATTATGTTCATACTGTTAATTTGATAAAAAAAGTTTTAAAAACGTTAAGGTTTAAAATAAGGGAGTTTGATAGATGAAAATATTAATACTAATAGATTCACGGAGTGATCCTTTTGTTGGAAGTTGGTATAATAAATGTAAAGAATTAGGAATTGATGTCAAGATATTGAGTTTTTTTGACAATTCGAATATTCACAAAGATGATTTTATAATGATAAAATCCAAAATTCCAGGACATAGGCTTAAAATATTAACTTCTCTAAAAAAAATCATAAAAGCAATAAATAATTTTAAACCGGATTTAATACATGCCATACAGGTTACTCGACAGGGTTTTTTAGCCGGTTTACTGGATTTTCATCCTTTTATTGTAACTGCTATAGGTTCGGATGTATTTATAGAACCAAAAAAAAGCAGAATAGAAAAATATATAGTTCAGCGAAGTTTTGATAAAGCGGATTTGATAACTTCGATGGCTGAACATATGACTGATTATATAAAAAATAATTTTAAAGTAGACGAAAAAAAATTAATAACTTTCCCCTGGGGTTGTGATACGAGAATTTTTAACTTGAAAGGTCGAGATTGTAATAAAAATGAGCCGC
>Ga0209417_1003544_pt1 | contig 20605 bp, 14 predicted proteins | sample RifGroF2_FD_184002 | JGI IMG/M metagenome (GOLD analysis project Ga0209417, IMG submission 184002) | Groundwater microbial communities from Rifle, Colorado, USA - Groundwater F2 (SPAdes) (version 2) | ecosystem: Environmental > Aquatic > Deep subsurface > Groundwater | place: Rifle, Colorado... | reverse complement strand
CCAAAAACTTTCTTTTTTGTGTTTTATTGATTTCCAATACTTGGTATACTTTTCTTGAGAAGTAAACCCTATTGGACCAAGATAAATTCCGCCATCCTGAAATCCATCAAAGACTCTAACTGCAAGAATGTTTTCTTCTCCCGGTTTTATAATTCCATCGGGGATGAAGTAACCTCTAAAAAGTTTATAATCGTAATCATTCGTTTTGGGGAACCGCCCGATCATTTTACCGGTTGAACCTACCAATACCCCGTTCAAATAAGTTTCATCCATATCGTCAATCTGACCGAGCATCAGCACAAGTTTTTTCCCCTCAAGCTTCGAACCCGGATTAAATTTTTTACGATACCACGCATAACCGTCATAATCTCTATAACCAAAATTATCCCAATATGCCGGAACGAGCATGGATTTCCAATCTGAATCGTTGTAATTCTTTTCCTTAAAATCCTTGTTATCGTCTGTTGTAAATTTCCAATCATTTCCATCAAGGCTGTAATCAGGGAACAGAAAAAATCCTTTACCGATTAGAGAAACAGGAGCGTTTACTATTCCACCTGCCAATTCTCCATCATACACACGTATTGCAATTATGTTTCTTGCATCAAAATTAATGTACGAAGGAGGAATAAGATATTCTCTGAACTCATTATACGCCGTTTGATAATTCGGCGGGAACGATCCTTTTCCTCCGATCAATCTTCCGTTAAAATATACTTCATCTACGTCATCAATATTTCCGATAGTAAAATAAATATTGAGCGATTTATACGAACCGGAGATAACAACATTTTTTCTGTACCATGCAAATCCGTTATATCCGTGGTAACCTTCATCCTCCCATTCGGAAGGAACAGAGATAACATCCCAATCTTCATCGTTATAATCAGGATAACTTCTGTTTTTATCATCTCCGATAGAAAATTTCCAATTCCCTCTTAAGTTAGCAATGAGAACATTTTCTTGTCCGTATAAATCTATAGATACTGTTGTTAGCAGCGCAACGAGCAACAGCAAAGAATTTATTTTAAGTGTTTTTTTCATATACTTTTTAATAATCGTTAATTAATAAAGAAGTTAATTAGTTTAGTTGCTCGCCAATTCAGCATCATTCATATGCTGTTCAACCACTGCATTACAGATTCTTTTAACTTCATAATTCGTTTCATTTTTTGAAAGCTCCATCAACTGGATTATACAAGAATCCTTTCCCATCTGGTAAAGAGAAAGAGCAATCAAAATTTTGTTCTTGCTGTTTTCATGTGAAAAAGCCTCAAATAAAACGGGAATCGTTTTTTCGATTTTGTAATAACCGGCAAAATAGATACCACTTCTTTTAAGCCCATCGTTATCGGACTTGATAGCCATGACAAGATTCTTGATGCCGTTCTCCGTAAAATTCGCCTTTTTCTGAGCTGTTAAACCTGAAAATAAAACCAGGCTCAACGCAACCACCAAAACCGCTTTGTAACTCGTCTTTTTCATTTTAGAACTCCTTTGTTTGTTTATTATGAAATCTAATTTCCGTTGTAAACATAAAGGGTTCAAATGTCAAAGGTGCCACAGAGATGTATAGAGTTGTAATAAATTGTAACAATGTTTACAATTCTGTGTTCATCAATCAATCACTTTTATTGGCTATTTATCAGTTTGTATCCAATTCCATGAACCGTAATAATATAATGAGGACGTTCGGGATCCTTTTCTATTTTCTGCCTTAAACGGACAATGAAATTATCAACTGTTCGAGTCGTTGGACTTTCCTCATATCCCCAAATTTTATTTAGCAAATCATCACGAGTGACCACGGTATTTCTATTATCCCAAAGATAGTGGAGAAGTTCAAATTCTTTATGAGACATTTGCACCGGTTTGTTTTTACTTGCAGCGATGAAGGTAGAAAAATCAACCGTTAATAAACCAATTTGAATCTTCGAATTCTTTTTCTCCCCTTGCGTGATATGTTCCGGAGCTCTCCTTAAAACAGCTTTAACTCTCGCCAAAAGTTCTCTCAGCGAAAAAGGTTTGGTTATATAATCGTCCGCCCCAATTTCCAATCCTCTAACTTTATCGATCTCTTCTCCTTTAGCAGTCAAGAGAATTACGGGAACATTTATTCCCTCTTTCCTAATTTGTTTGCAGACTTCAAAACCGGACATCTCGGGCATCATCACATCCATCAAAACAAGATCATAATTATTTTTGATAATTTTTTCATACCCATCTTTTCCATTCTCAGCAGAATCGACTTCATATCCGTCGAATTCGAGATTGTCTTTAAGCCCAAGTCTCATATCGGGTTCATCTTCAACAATTAAAATTTTATACATTTTGTTTAGCTTCCTTCGTAATGAATTTTAATTTGAATGTACTTCCCTCTCCCGGAACACTTTCAACTTCAACTACTCCATCATGTGCTGACACAATTTCTTTGACGATGGAGAGTCCCAGTCCGGTTCCTTTGGTGTTGTGAACATTATCAGAACTCACCCGAAAAAATTTCTCGAATATTTTCTTTTTATCTTCCGTTGAGATTCCAATTCCACTATCGGCTACCGATACAAATAAATATTTTCCATCTTTTCCGGTTCTTATATTTAATTCCTTTTTATCCTTGCTGTACTTAATTCCGTTATCGAGCAAATTAATTACTGCTTCTGATATTGCACCGTGGTCTGCAAAAATGAGAGGAAGGTTCTCTTCTTTTTTCAGTATGACTTCAAAACCTTTGTTCTTCAAGTGAAATTTATAACTGTCATAAATTTTCGTTACGACCTCGTTAATATCAACTTCCTCAAAATTGTATTTCCGTTTACCCGATTCCATCTGGGAAAAATTTAATATCTTGTTCACAATCGCGCTAAGGCGTTCTGTTTCCCTACCGATTATCTCATAGTACTCTTGCTTCTTCTCTTCCGTTTTTACTCTCCCCATGCTCAATGTTTCGGCAAACATATTTATAAGTGCAAGTGGAGTCCTCAACTCATGAGAAACGTTAGAAACAAATTCTGATTTAATTTCCGAGAGTTTCATTTCTTTTCTGATATTTCTAAGAAGAAAAATTGCTCCGGCAGAAAGGAGAAGAGCAAGTACTCCGGTAATGATAAGATTTTCCTGCTTCCGTTTATTAGCAATGTTTTCAATAGTTGTATTGAGCGGCTTAATCGCCATTTCAAATCCGGGAAGCAGCCACAGCATTTTATCATTTCTCGCTTCGCCTTTTTCTCCCGGAAAATTCGAATAAACTTTTTCACCCGTTCTCTTATTGAAGATTGAAATTACCAATTTCTCTTGAGCGATCACTTGAAGCCGTGGTTTAAGGGATTTGTTAATAAATTCCTTTGAGTCAATTCCGATCCCGGAAATTATTTTTTCTTGTCCATTTGTTGAGGCATAAAGAATGTGGGTTATTTCAGAACTAAGCGTATCATTTATCGGCTCTGCTTTTCTGTAACCGGATTTTAAGTAGCCGAACAATTTGTCAATTTTGGAGGAATTATTCTTTAAAATGGAATTTATCAATGTCTCAGTTTCTTCAACATTTTTTCCCTTCTCGTTGTACCGTATACTTGTTTTATTGTTTTCGGTATCGTAGGAATAGAGAAATTTTATCGAAGGATTTTCTTTAATGAATTCAGTTAATTTTTCCTTGTCCTTTACAGCGCCTTGGCTTGAAAGTTTTAACTGCCATGTTGAAATAATATCTTCGGAGTAAAGATTGATTGAAAAAAGGATACTGTTTAATTGTGTTTCATAAACTTCCGCGACTAATTTTTCTTCTCTGGTGATGGAGCTATATTCATACACGGCAAAGACTATCACCGGTACGCTCACCAGCAGAGCTAAAATAATTAGTGCTTGTTTGTATTGTTTGTTCATAATCGTCATTTCTATTGAGTGAAAATTACAAAAAATATTTCTTGTTAAGTTGCCTTCTATCCAAATTTATAGCTGAACGTGTTCTTTGCTCGGTCTTTGGTACGAAATAGATTCTTTCAACTAAAGTAAAGTCTTTTAATTTTTTTTTGTACTTTTACAGTCAAAAGCTGCAATTATAACATCGGAATGATTATGTCAAAGATATTTTTGTTCATTACTCTTTTCATCTTTACTTCTTACAACGCCCCCTCTTTAGGCATTAAAAACATCACTCAGTTAACAGAAAAAAAATTCGTGTTTACCGGTGTAAAACTTCCCGGATTTGTTATCAGTCCTTATTTTGATGAGCAAATCTGCATGTTCAATTACGATCCCGAGATAAGAATTTTTATAAATGCTCCTTCAGTTGAAACTTTCGATCCGAATAAAAGAACTGAGATTGCTTTGTTCGCTCTTCCCAATGGAAACACAATTGAACAAACAATCGGTAAAAAATTGAACACCGGTGACGACTGGCATTACGATATCCAGCACATCGGGGCGCAAACCCGCTTCCTCCGCAATCAATCAAATGAAACAAATTTAGTAACCGTCTATCTCGAAACCGCACAAAAAAGCTGGCCCTCGTGGAGAGCTAAATATCCGAACAATCCTGAGTTGATTAACAATCTTGTTGCTTATTTGAAAAATATTTTTTCAGCATACAATCCATTTCTTGTATTAACCGGGCACAGCGGCGGCGGAAGTTTTACTTTCGGATTTATAAATAACGCAACAGAAATTCCGAACAGCGTTGAACGCATCTCTTTTCTAGACAGCGATTACAATTATGATGATAGTTACGGACTGAAATTATTGAATTGGATCAATGCATCGCCAAATCATTTTCTCAGCGTTATTGCCTACAACGACAGCGTCGCTTTGTACAACGGGCAGCCGGTTGTTAGCGCCACGGGTGGAACATGGTACAGAAGTAAAATGATGAGAAAGTATCTCGGTAATTATTTTCAATTTACAGATGAAGAGAATAATGAATTTATAAAATACACTGCTTTGAACGGAAGAATAAAATTTATTCTTAAACAAAATCCAAACAAATTGATTTTGCACACCGTTCAAGTTGAGCTGAACGGATTTATTCAAGGGATGGTTTCCGGAACTCTTAACGAAGGGATCGGATATACTTATTACGGTGCGCGGGCTTATACAGATTTAGTTCAAAGTGCAACAGTGCTTCCGAAAATTTTGTCGATTCCACCAAGACCGGCAAACGCAATAACCGGTTCACAATTTATGCAGCAAGTTTTGAACATGACGTTTGAACAAAGAGAGGTTGAAATATATAATCAACTTTCGATTGGCAACATTCCGGATTTTATGAGAGCGCTGACAAAAATATCGGGGAACTTTGTTGATGGAAATGGAATAAGTCATGTATACTCTTACGAAGTGATGCCCGATTATCTTGCGATTGGATCGAACGAAGATTTTTGTAGAATTCCTATGGGTCCGATAACCGCACAAAAACTTGCCGATCTCTTTGGTGCGGTAATGCCAACTGCGAAACTCGTAGATGATATATATACTCACGCAGCAATAAAATTAGAACCGGTAACTTATCCACCTGTTGGAGATGAGAGTACACGAGTTCCAAAATTTGTTGAGCATAACACGGCAATTGAAAATCAACGTATTGAAGCTAATGGAACTCTTGGGCAACTTATCGGCGGAACAAAAAAAGATGTTGTACTTAGTAATAAAATCGTTGATCCCGCAAGACCAAATCACGTTGTTATTTATGGTTGGCATCAATTAAACGGTTCCCCGATTCAGCCGCTGACAAATATTCATATCAGTAGTTACGTCGATTACAGTCACGGCATCCGCTTACTGAATACCGAGATGCTTGTTGACGGAGTGATTACAAATATTAAAACTATTCTCGCCGATCCAGTTCTTTATAAAATGTTGAGCAACGAAACCGGAGTAATGACTCAACCGACTTACATAGCGGATGTTAGTTTACCGGGCAAACCAAAATCTTTCGGAATAAAATCTGAGGGAGTTGATAAACTGAAAATCATTATCGGCAGCGGCAGCACAGTTGATAATTATAATGTTTATGTAAGTAAAGATGGAAAAAATTTTCAAGCGCCAATTGTGCTTGCTGCCAATAATTTGATTCTTGATGGACTTCAAACGGATTCGATCTATTTTATAAAATTAGAAGCGGTAAATCTTTCTGGAAAGTCACCGCAATCAGAAGTGCTGGCGGGAATTCCTTCCGCAAGTACTACTCCATCAATATTAATTGTGAATGGATTCGACAGAAGTTCGACCGGAAACACTTACGATTTTATTCGTCAACATGCACAAGCCGTAAAAGCGAATGGAAACTTTTTCAACTCAGCGACGAACGATGCAATTCTCGACGGAACTTTCAATTTAAGCGATTATCAAATCGCCGATTATATTTTGGGTGATGAAAGTACCGTTGACGAAACATTTAGTTCGACCGAACAACCAAAGATAAAATCTTTTTTAAACAACGGGGGAAATCTTTTTGTCTCAGGCAGCGAGATAGCATGGGACATTGATTATAAAGGCTCTACTGCTGATAAAGATTTTGCGTGGAATTATTTGAAGATGAAGTATCTCAACGATGCGCCATTCGGGGTTTCAGCTACATACTACAAAACAGAACCATTTAACAATTCAATTTGCACCGGGATACCTTCTTTTTTTTTCGATAATGGAACGCACGGCACGATTGATGTAAAATGGCCCGATGTAATTAAATCAACAAACGGTGGAATGGGTTTTCTAAAATATTCTGACCTTGATACAAATTCAGGATATGCTGCAGTTCTGTTCTTCGGCAATTTTCCGCAAAGCGTTAAACCGGGAAAAGTTGCAGTAATGGGATTTCCGTTTGAAACAGTTTATCCCGAAGCAACACGGAATGAACTGATGAACAAACTACTAACTTTTTTTAATGCTCCGGTTTCGGCATCGGAAGAAAAAAATAATTTACCTACAAATTTTTCACTTTCGCAAAATTATCCTAATCCCTTCAATCCAAGCACGGTGATCAGTTGGCAGTTAGCGGTCGGCAGTTTTATCTCTATGAAAGTGTATGATGTTTTAGGTACTGAAGTTTCAACGTTAGTGAATGAAGAAAAAGTAGCGGGAGAATATCATGTAGAGTTTGATGGGTCAAAATTGGCAAGTGGAATATATTTTTATAAACTGCAAACACCCGATTTTTCAGCAATCAAAAAGATGATTTTGCTTAGATAAAAAAAATATTGAGGTGATTTAGGACTTGGGGAAAAATTCATAAATGCCGCTAAACTGTTTTTCATTTCACATTCAGATTCTTCATAAAAAACGAGGGAGTTACACCGGTATATTTCTTAAACGCTGAAATAAAAGTTATCCGGTTGTTAAATCCGACTTCTTTTGCAATTCCTTCAATCGAGAAACGGGCAGATTCTTTTTGTGAAATGATTCTAATTGAATCTTTTATGCGAAGATCATTTAAATAAGAAGTAAAATTCGTGCTGTAAACCTGGTTTATCGCTTTTGATAAATATGTCCGGTTACTTACTAATTTGGTTGCAATCTCATCAAGTGAAATTTCCGGATTTAAGTATAACTGTTCTTCGCTCATAAGTTTTTCCAATCGGGAGATCAACTGAACGAAGTGGATGTTTGGCGCTTTATCTTCAGCTATCGCATTAATATTTTCCGTATCAACATCACCGGGTAATTGCACATCGCTCCTATCAAAAATTTCCTCGTGAATGCCGGACTGAACTTGATACTGCCCTTCGATATTCATTATTTCTATGCTTTTATTTATGAGCTTCTTATCGGCGTTTCTCAAACGAATTAAGATCATCAATATTACCGCGAAAGACATAGAGATAATTATCGCAATCCCGAGCAAAAAATATTTTTCTCTTTCTAAGTTTTTAATCTTATCCAAACTCACTTCGTTATCCTTTTCCGCTTTTATCTGAAGATAAGCGGCGGCATTAATTCTATGCGCTATGGTATCATTAGACCTCTCAAACTTTTGCAGCCATAAAAATGCGTTTTTATAATCTTTCTTTTTTTCATAAACATCGGCGTATGCACGGTAGATTTCTGTTGAGGCATTCATCGAAATATTTTCCGTATCTAATGCTGAAGCTTTATCAAGATAATAGAGCGCCGAATCATATTTGGCTTTTACGCAATAGAGATTCCCCTTTAATGTGTATAAACTAATTAAATAATCATTCAACTTGATTTTTTCGCATAACAACTGCGATTTTTCATAAAAAGATTCCGATGAAGGGTAATCTTTCCGGAGGTATTTCGTGATCGCCAATTGCAAGGACGTATAAGCAATTCTAACCGAATCGTCCCTTAAAAATTTGCCCCCGGTATAAGTAAGGATATGATTGAGAGATTTTTGGAAATACTTTTCGGCTTTGTTGAAATTATTTCTCTTATTCTCTATCTCCCCCAAATTATTATTTATAACAACATATCTGAAAGTCTTCCACGAAGCCGGGTCACCTTTAAGTTCAATAACTTCTTTATAACTCGCTTCAGCTTTATCTAAAAGATTAGCATAGAAATAAAAATCCCCGATCCTGTGAATTATTGCAGCTTGTTCATATTTATCTTCAGCTTTTTCAATAAAAGTTCTTGCCTGGAGCAAATAAACCATTGCGGAATCATAATTGTTTTTTTCTTTAAATGCATCACTCATGTTTGCTTTTATACTTCCCATAAGCAAATACAAGTCATACTCATCGGCTATCCGGTAAGCCTTTTTTAGAATTGCCAATTTCTTATCCGGTGAACCATTAAACGCCAAATAAAGAAGAGCATAACCTGCAACTTCTGCTCCATTGCGGGAGGTATAGTGGGAAGTTATTTGAACAACTTTTTCAAGTTCTTTTCTTTGAAAAGAAGTATCACATTGAAGAAGGGGTGAAATTAATTTTGGGAAAAGCGCTTTTTGAGAATCTACTTCGGTTGCGGTAAACTCATCTATCCATTTATCCACCTTTGCTTCATTTTGAGCAAAAAATTGGGGAAACGCGAGAAAAAATATTATCGGGAATAACCTAAAAGTTTTCAATTATCTTTCCATATTTGGTCTAAAATTACGGTTACGCATAAACGACACAATTGTTGCACGGAAAATAACAAATAACATGTGAAAAGTTTTTTTCATCTGTTAAGATTTGTCAATTTTTACGTTTTTTAACAAAGTAGCAATTACGTTTTGAATTGAAAATCTCCCTTTTTTGCCCCAAATAATCCTCCCAGAGTTAATCTTTGTAAATAAAATTTTCAGACAGAAGAAATCTTGTTAAGATATATCAATCTTAACAACAGAAATCAGCATTTCATTTGATCAAACACTACTTTTGCCCTCACAAAAAGTCAACCTTTTTAACTTATGGATTGAAAAAAATTAGCGGATTTGATTAAATAACAAAAATGAAGAAATTATTAAACAAACTAATAGAGTATGGATTCTCTTATTTAGGAATAATTGTCGTCTGCTACCTCCTAATAACTATGGGCATAATATTTTTTTTGTTCAAGCTGCTTTTTGAATGATAAAAATTACTAATTATTTAGGAATGAAACTATGAAACACCGCCATATTGAGATACTCCTTTTATTCGGGATATTAATGCTCTTCATCGTTTTAATAAAAGAAGTATCAAAATAAACGCTTTTCATTTAAGCAAGCTTACTTAAATGAATAAAACAATAAGTTGTAAGTACGAACATCAAAACCAAATATTAGAATTGGGAAACTAACAATGACATTAAAATTGAATTTGTTATCTCCCACCACAAAATTGTTTTCTCTTTTACTTGTAATACACTCACAAAAGCAAGATTGATTTAAAAGCGATTAAAACCGCGTGGAAATTTTTCTCAAAACAATCCTCTTCGTATAAAAGAACTATCTACTTCTGGATTTTAAGCGCTAAGCAAGAAACGACACAACTATCAAGACTGGAAAAGGTGATTAAGGGAAGCGAGCAAAACAAAAAGAACATCGTCCAGTAATGAGGGTAATTATAAAAACAACAATAATTTGCAAGCTGACAACTATAATCTTGACAAATTGGAAATCACCAATTCCCAAAGATGATAATAAAACTTAAAACATTAAATTTTTCAGCGGTTTATAGCCTCGAAGTTGTTTAGGTGAAATAAAATTAAGATATTTAATCAAAGTCTTTTCGTCGCTTTTACTTTTATGACCGCTATAACTTTTTTTACTGTAAATTATTGAACAAAATTTAAGAACGACTTCAAATTGAAAAAATATAAAATTTTAACTTTGTAGACATGAGAACAGAAGTAAATATTAATGCAAATATACTTGTCTGGGCAATAGCTCGGGCAGGGCATGAAATGCATGAATTTATGACTAAGTGGCCAGTCGTTCATGAGTGGATAAAAGGTGAAAAGAAACCGACCATTAAGCAATTAGAAGCATTCTCTAAAAAAGTGTATCTACCATTTGGGTATTTTTTCTTACCTGAACCACCAAATGAAAATTTGTCAATACCTTTTTTTCGAACGAATAATGAAAATACGACTAATGTCAGCATAAATGTTTATGACACTATAATCCTTATGCAACAAAGACAAGATTGGTTGAAAGATTATTTGAAAGACAACGATTTTGAGCCTCTACGCTTTGTAGGTAAGTTTCGAAATAGCCAAAACATAACTGAAATAGTTGCTGACATACGAACCACTCTTGATTTGCATGAAAATTGGGCTAATGAATTTGAAACATGGAGAGATGCTTTAGAAAATTTGACCCATAAAATTGAAGAGAGTGGGATTATTACGATTTTCAATGGCATTGTTGAAAATAATACGAGTCGTCCTCTAAAAGTAGATGAATGTCGGGGTTTTATTTTAGTGGATGAAATGGCGCCTTTCATGTTTATTAATAATGCGGACGGAAAAGCTGCTCAGATGTTTACGATAGTTCATGAATTAGCTCATATCTGGACTGGGCATAGTGCAGGTTTTGACTTTAGGAAATTGCAACCAGCCCATAATCCCATTGAATTGTTGTGCGATAAAGTTGCAGCAGAGTTTTTAGTTCCTAAAAATTCTTTTACTACTGTTTGGGAACAAAATCCAAACATTAAATATTCTGCACGATATTTTAAGGTAAGTGAAATTGTTATTGCAAGAAGGGCACTAGATATTGGGAAAATCACGAGAACACAATTTTTTGATTTTTACGAAGAATACTCTAATCGGGAATTTGTCAAAAAAGAAAATCAAAGTTCTGGTGGTGATTTTTATGCAACCACCCGAAAAAGGCTAAATATGACCTTTGCCGCACATGTATACAATGCTGTTAAGTCGGGCAAGTTACTTTATGGAGATGCCTATAAGTTAACAAGTTTGAAAGGTGACACTTTTCAAACATTTTTCGATAAACATTTTCTGAAGTAATGAGTATTTACATTGTTGATACTAACTTTTTTATTCAAGCCCACAGGGCTAGTTACCCATTGGATGTCGCATCAAGTTTTTGGAATAAAGTGAAACAATTGGCTAACGAGGAAAAAATATTAAGTATTGATAAAGTTAAAGAAGAAATTTATAAAAACGATGACAATCTGAAGAAGTGGTGTACTGATAATCTTCCTGAAAACTTTTTTAAAGACACTGCACAAATCATGACAGCTTATGGACAAGTTGTAACATGGGCAGCATCTCGCAGTATTCACTATCTACCTAATGCACTCGCTGAATTTTTGAGTGCTGACGAAGCGGATGCCTACGTTGTCGCGTTTGCTTTGGCCGATAAAAGTAGTCGTGTGGTTGTAACACAGGAAATAAGTGAACCTACCAGGAAAAATAAAGTTAAAATTCCTGATGCTTGTATTGCTCTAAATGTTCAATATGTAAATATGATGGATATGTTTAGACAATTAAGCGAAACATTCTAAGCTAACGACAAATTGATATCAGATAGAAAATCACTCGAAATCCAACACATAGTAGTCTTTAGTAATTGAAAATATTTTGATCCAGTCTATTTCTAACTTCTCCCCTTCACCGCCAACGCAATTTTCTCAGCAGTAATCGGCATTGATTTAATCCTTATTCCAAGCGCATCTTCAACGGCATTCGCAATTATCGGTGCTGCGGGAATCATCGTGTGCTCGCCCATTCCCCGCGCGCCGTATGGTCCATCGGGCTGCGCTACTTCAATAATTATGGGAACAACTTCATCAGGAATATCCAAAGCCGTTGGGATTTTGTAATCGGAAAAATTCGCGTTGATCAATTTCCCTTTGGCATCATAACGCATGTCTTCATATAAAACCGTTGCAATACCCTGCAAAATTCCACCGGTAATTTGTCCGTTCACTAAATCGGGATTTATCGCTTTGCCGCAATCAACCGCAAGCACAACTTTTGGAATTTTTACTTTCCCGGTCTGTTTATCAATTTCAATTTTTACCGCAGCCGCTCCAACCGTGTAATGCACGTTCGGATGTCCGCCCTGGCTTGTTTCGGGATCGCTTAACGCCGAAGCAAATTCCGGCATGAACATTCCCCGCCCGATAATTGGTCCGCCTCTAAATGTTCCATCTTCTTTTTGAATTCCCGAAATAATAAAATTCTTTAACGGCAAAGAAAAATCTTTTTCAACTTTTGATCTGACACATTCATCTTCCAAATAAAGTTCTTCCCTTTTCTTTCCGTTTGCTCTTTCAATCAAATCGAATATTTGTTCACGCGCATCTTCAGCAGCTTGCTTAACCGCGTTGCCGCAGCTCCACGTTACATGCGATGCCACCGTTTGCCATTCGTACGGATTGCGGTCTGTGTCGGGAGTTTCAACTCTAATTTTTTCTACCGGAACAGAAAGAACTTCCGCCGCTATTTGCGCAAGCACCGTTAAATATCCCTGCCCGATTTCCATTCCCGAAACAAGAATATTTAAACTTGCATCTTCATTAAATTTTAGAAACGCCGATGAAGAAGCGTTCGGCGGCATAGCGGGTGCTTTCCAAAATAATGAAAAACCTTTCCCGATAACTTTATTCGGATCGGACGAAGTTTCTTTCTTTCCCCATTCAATTTCTTTTGCAACTTTATCTATTGCTTCCATCAAACCGTTCGGATTCATCTTTGCGCCGTACGTAAGCCTGTCTCCTTCGCGGATCGCATTCTTTTTTCTAAACTCAACCGGATCCATTTTTATTTTTTTCGCAAGTTCATTTATGTGAGATTCTAATCCGAATAAAAATTCAGAATAACCGAAACCGCGATATGGTCCGCCGGGTGGCAGATTCGTATAAACGCAGTACGAATCAATTTTAATATTTGGAATTCTGTATGGACCGGTTGCAGAAAGTCCGGCAGCGTTAACAACGTTTGCGCCGTATTCAACATACGCGCCGGCATCCCAGTAAAGTGTGTGTTCAAGTGAGGTTATCGTTCCGTCATTTTTTACACCGACTTTTAACCGCGCAACAACGCCTTGCCGTTGATACGTGTTGTAAAATTCCTGCGCGCGGGACCAAAGAATTTTTACAGGATTTCCTTTCACTTTTGTCGCAAGTGCGGCGCCAAGAATTTCCATCGATACTCCTGCTTTACCGCCAAATCCACCACCAACAAATGGAGTAATTACTCGCACATCTTTATGCTGAAATCCCAACGGAGCCAATGCTTCAGCAAACAAATGCCGCTGCGTATGGGGAGATTGCGATGCAGTCCAAACTGTTAATCTTCCGGAATGATCAAGTAAACCAACTGCTCCGTGAACTTCCAAAGCGCAATGAGCATAACGGGGAACGGTATAAACATTATCAAGTACAAAATCAGAATCGGCGAATGCTTCTTCAACATTTCCATTCCGTACTTTGCGAAGGTGTGCAACGTTGGAATCTGTTTGCGGAAAAAACCAGGGAACGTGATGATAATCTTTTAAATCAGGATGAATGAGAAACGGCGAATCACCCAACGCTTGTTGAACTGATAGAACCGGCGTTAATTCTGTGTAATCAACTTTAACAAGCTTAGCCGCGGCTTTAGCGGTTACGGCGTCTCTTGCAATTACGGCGGCAACTTGCTCGCCGACAAATCTTACGCGGTCTTGCGCAAAAATATATCTGTCGTGCATATATAAACCGAAACGGAAAGGAAAATCTTTTCCGGTAACAATTTTTACAACTCCGGGAATTTTTTCTGCTTCGGAGGTATCGATCGAGTTGATGAGTGCATGTGCAAACTTGCTTTCTACAATTTCCGCGAAAAGTAAATTGGGTCCAAAGTCAAGATCATCTATAAACTGAGCGGCGCCGGAAATTTTTACTTTCCCGTCAACACGCACCGAAGATTTTCCAACAAATTTGTATTCGTCCATAAAATTTCTCAACGTTATTTTACTAAATCAATCACTGCGTCAATGATCGGTGAATAGCCGGTACATCGGCAAAGATTTCCCGCAATCGCTTCTTGAATTTCTATTTTATTTGGATGTGGATTTTTTGCAAGCAGTTCTGTTGTAGAAAGAATTATTCCCGGCGCGCAAAATCCGCATTGAAAGGAATTGTGTTTGAGAAACGATTCTTGCAGAGGCGTTAATCCATTATGCATAATTCCTTCAAGCGTTACCACTTCTTGATCTTCAACTTCAATTGCTAGGATTAGACAACTGCGTACAGTTTTTCCGTTGATCATTACGGAACAAGTACCGCAGTCACCACGATCACAGCCGCATTTGGGGCTGTTTAGACCGAGTCTGTCTCTTAACACTTCAAGAAGAATTTCAGATGAACTAACATCAATCGTTCTTCTTTCGCCGTTTAATAAAAAACTAATTTCTTTTTTCATGAACATTTCTCCTAAAGGAAATCCAGAAAAATTAAATCACACTTTGTCCATACGCCGGACCGCCGCCGTTCAATCGATCGAGTGCGGCGTTTAAACCTCGTTCGAGCATTACTTTTGCCATATGCATTCTATACTCTTTTGTCGCGCGGATATCGGTAATTGGAGTTATATCATCTTCAACTAATTGCTGAGCTTTTTCCACCAACTCGGGAACAAGTTTCATCCGGTTCAATAATCTTTCTATTCTCATTGCCCTAACCGGAGTTGGAGCAACCGCACCGAACGAGATGCGAAATGAATAATCATCAAAAGCCAGGATAGCAAGATTCACTTGTGCAAGGTCTTCTCCTTTGTACCTTTTTAGTTTTGTAAAACAACCGGCATGTTTTTTATCAGGTAGTTGAATTGATATTCCCTTTACAATTTCATGTTTTGCCAATGCGGTTTTACGCGAGGCTACAAACCATTGTTCAATAGGAATTTTTCGTTCTCCTAACATACCAACCGTGATAACAGTCGCTTTGTAAACAGATAAAATAGGACCGCTATCCGTACAAGGGACAGCCGAACAAATATTGCCAACCATAGTTGCGCGGTTTCTAATGCCAACCGAAGCAACGGTTTTGCTCATCTCTGCAATTATGGGAAAATGTTCGTTGATGATTTCCGATTCGATGAGTTCGGAAAAAGTAACTCCGGCTCCGATCCACAAAATGTTATTGCCAAGCCTAATATCTTTTAAAAAGTCAAGCCCTTTAATATCAATAACAACATCGGGTTGCACAACACCGGTTTTAAGAAACTCAACTAAATCAGTGCCTCCGGCAAGAATAACCGGATTTTTGTAATGTTGAAAAACACCAAATACTTCATCGAGATTTTTAACTTTTACATAATCAAATTGATTTTCAATTGCCACGATAAACTCCGCTGTTGAAAATTATTTTTCATCTTTTGGTAAAAACGCAACGATCCGGCACATTGCCGATTCAAGTTCAATTCCGCGAAGCGGGAAACAGCCGATCCACGCTCTTTTATTGCTTAGTTTGTTAATGTCTCCTCCAAGATTTTCAGCGTGAACAATTTTTTTAGGAAACATTTTTATGTGCATCACTTGATAATATTCTTCTTGCGGAAACATTTCGTCCCACGATTTCACTTTATATTTTTTTATCAACTTCTGTTCGGCTTCAACAAATCGTGCCGGATGCCATTGTCTGATAATCGTGTTCATCGGATGATCCGCGCTTCCGCAATCAACTCCGATCCATTTCAATTTCATTTCAAGAGCCCATTTGTGAAAGCCCGGTCCGGGTCCCGGATGTTTAACAAAATAGCGGACTTCATCAGATTGTTTCTGATCCCATGCATAGCGGTTATAACCGGTATTGATAATGAGAATATCTCCTTTTTTAATTTCGGCTTTGCTCATCAGCATTTCAGGAGAGTAGAGATCGTAGTCGCCAACTTCTTTTGAAATATCAACAACTACGCCTTGCCCGATCCATTCCTTCATCGGCACATTTCCAATCGATCTGCCGGAAGCGTGAAAATGAATTTCACCATCCATGTGTGTTCCAACGTGATTGCTGGTAGTTATGATCTGTCCGTTTGCCCCTTGTCCCATATGGGCGCCGGCAATTCTTTTAAAATATTGAATTCCCAGCGGCATGTAACTTGGCCACGGCGGCGTGTGAATGCTGAGCCGTTGTGTGAGATCGTAAACTTGAAGATTGTCCATGAAATTTAGAAAATCATTTGTCTTCATTTTCTTCTCCTAATTATTTTTGAGTTGATTTGCAAAACCGATGAACGCGTTTTTAAATGGATCAGCCGGAGCTTCCAAAACACCGGCACCGATTTGTCCGATGCCTGCATTTTTATGTGCAACGCCGGTATCGATGAATGGCAGAATATTTTTTTCAATAACTTTTATTACATCAATTCCGGTTGGTGTGCCGCGAAAGTTTAGATACGGTATTTTATAAATATTATTTTCGGCAGCGGTTATCTCATACATCTTTAACGTGTAATTCACCGCGTCGTTAGCGCTTCCGCCGACGAACTGCACAATTGCAGGCGATGCGGCAATTGCAAAACCGCCGAGTCCGTTCGTTTCCGTAATTGAGCTGTCACCAATGTCGGGATTCGCATCATCTTTTGTGTAACCGGTAAAGTATAATGCTTCCGGAATTGGTGAAACTCCCGTGAACCATTTATCGCCAGTACCCGAAAGTTGAATGCCGAATTCAGTTCCGTTGCGCGCCATAACAACCACGATGCTGCTGTTCTCTATATTTCTTGCGGCATCCAAAGAAACTTTTGAAACTCCCATAGAAAGATTTAGAAAGAAATGATCATTGCTGTTGATAAAATTCAAAACGCTTATCGCATTTTCTTTTTCGTTTTGATTTACGATTTCCGGCGCCAGCGTTCTGTATAGTAGTGAAGTCGCTGCACGGTTCCGATTGTGAACTTCATCTCCCATATGCAAAGCTTGAGCGATGATATTTTTCAGATCGATCTTCCCAATTTTTTCAATCGCCTTTTTAAGCGATGGATAAAGGACATTCTCCATCCATCGTAATCTTTCAATAACGCTTTCATCGTACGCACCGTAGCGAAGAACTTTTCCAAGTCCTTCGTTCATTGTGCAAAAAGCTTTGTTGCCGAACTCTTCATTTTCTAAAATAAAAACCGGCATTGATGGAGAAACGATTCCCGCCATTGGTCCAACCGTGGCGTGTTCGTGACAAGGAGAAAATTCTATTTCACCGGAAGCTGCAACTTTTTCGGCTTCATCATAAGTTTTTGCAAAGCCTTCATAGATCAACGCGCCAATTACTGCGCCTTTCATCGGTCCGCACATTTTATCCCATGTTACCGGAGGTCCAGCGTGAAGCAAAAGATTTTTTTCCATGCCGGGAATTACATCGATTGCCTTTTCCATCCCAACTAAAAACGGTTTGCTGTTTAAAATTCTTTTCACCGCTTCTTTGTTTGCGGTTTCAATTTTATCTGAATTTTTTCTAATAACATCTAACATTAAAGTATCAGAAATTAACGGCGGTTTCCAATCAACTTGAGCGGATGAAACTTTTTGTTCGTCAAGAGTTTCTTTAAATGATTTCAATCCGATGTTGATTACTTTAAGTTCGCTTTCAAAAAGTTTGTTCATTCTTTTATCTCTTCTTTTCGATTATAAACTTCGCCAATTTACTCGCTGCCGCGTTTGATTCCATAATGAGCACTCCCTCCGCTTTTAGAGCGGCTGCAACCGTTGTTCTGTTTTGCGGATCCTCCTCCGTTCCGGTCACGGAACAAATTATCGGTATATATCTTTTCTGCTGCGAAGTTAATTTTTTCACTTCTTTTATTACCGGAATAATATCCGTAAGAGGATTCATGTTTGAACCATAACCGAGAACAATATCCAAAAGAATTACTGCGGTTTCCAGATCATTCGCTTCGGCAAGAATTCTTTTGTTTCTCGTTGAGTAATCAATCATCGGGTGCGGTTTACCAACCGTAAATTCATCATCACCAAGATCAATGATTGTGTGCTTCTCGCTCTTCCATACGTCTTTCAGTTTTTTCACTTTACCGACCGGCGTGTTTGAAAAAACTTCTTCAGACATATTTTGAAAAAACATTTGGGTTTCATCGCAGAAAGTTCCACCGCTGAAAAGCGCACGAACATACTTTTGAGTTTTATTAAGTTTCGCAGATTCTTTTTCAGCTAGAGTTTGTAATTTCGAATATTGAGATTCTAAATCATTATAAACCTTTTCAATATTTTCTCCTCGCGAAAGAGTAACCGCCAACAGCGCCCCTTCTTCAAGTGTTTTTGCAATATTGATTTTGCTCTGTTTCAGTAAGTCGATCGAAGCATTCAGAAATACGCCAACAACAGGTTTTTCAATTTTATTAACGAGTTCGATAATTTTAATTATCACTTCATCAGCAGGCGGTTTGGAAACCAAAAGAATTACTTCTGTGTTTTTATCTTCTGCAAGCGCTTTGATTCCTTCAAGAAACATTATTCCACCGATTTCTTTTTTTACATCGCGTCCACCGGTGCCGATGGCTTGAGAAATTCCACATCCCGAATTTGAAATAAGACAGCTCACTTCTTGCAAACCCGTTCCTGAGGCTGCGACAAGACCAATGTTTCCGCGGTTGACTACATTTGCAAAAGCAAGCGGTACACCGTTGATAATAGCGGTTCCGCAGTCAGGACCCATTACAAAAAGTCCTTTCTCCTTCGCAAACTTTTTCAATTCAATTTCTTTTTCGATTGAAACGTTATCGGAGAAGAGCATAACATTTAATCCGTTTTGCAAAGCTTTCATCGCTTCGTCACCGGCGTATTTACCGGCTACGGAGATCATTGCAAGATTGGCGTCAGGGAGAATTTTTATTGCGGATTCTAAACTGGAAGGATTTAGAGAACCGGAAGATTTGTTTGTGTTATCAGATTTTTTTAGAAACTCATTTATCTTTTTTGAAATTAGATCAGATTCGTTTTGTGAATTACATTTGTAGGCGATCATCAAATCCATGTCGCCGGCGTTTTGAAGTTCATCTGTTAACAAACCGGAAGTTTGAAGCATAGATTTATTTTCCGGCGTTCCCATAACTGCCGCGGAATCAAGTCCGATCTCAAGCTCGCTGATTTTTTTTGCGATGAGCATCAGCGAAACAGAATCAAAATATTCTCCCCTTTTCAAAATTCCTGTTACCATCATTAAAATTCCTTTTTATTCCGAACAAAAAACCAACACCTTGATCTGCACCGGAGGTTTCACCAAAAGAAATCAAAGTACGGGTATTTTCAAGAATCTCATTTTGACCGGAGTACAAAATTGAGTGAATTAAATTTTTGAACTTATCGAACAAGGAACCATTTTTTGCCGCAAGTAGAAAGGCATTCGTGAATGCATTGTTTCCTTTTGCCGCTTCATAAATATGGGTAATTAAATTTGAATAATCAACCTTCTCAAGTTTCTGAATCACATTTAATGCGATTAAAAATCCCGAGATAAAGTCATCCCCGCTTGGTGTAAGCCCAAAACCGATGCCTTTGATCAGCTTTACTCCTTCCAAATAATTGGAAGAGGTAAAGCACTCAAGGGCAGAATCAAATCTTCTCACAAATTCAATTTCGTAAGAAGATTTGAAATTCTTTTTTCTGTTTTCATCCAATAAAAAGGTTAAGCTTTTATCGGGTGAATTTTCAATGAGCGTTTTTTCAAAATGGTCGAGATTCTGCCAAAACTTTTTTTCGTCAAAGTCCGTCACTTTTATTTTTGAATCATATTTCTTTGAAGTTTCAAAAAATATTTTTTCTTCATTCAATAGAAAATGATCTTTGGCAATTACCAAATTTTCAAGTTCGGTGAAGCTAGCGCCTTCAACGACGATGTTGAACGGACCATCGCCAATAGAGTTGGCGACAATAAAAATGAAAGAACTTCCCGAACAAAAATTTACAACGTCATTAAAACGAGAATGAACTTTATAAATTCCTTCCACCAAACAATCACCAAAGCTTAACAGCTTTATCATGCTTTATAAAAGATCATTCCCAAATGCTTCTTATATAAATCTTTGCGAACGACTTCAACCTTCCCATTCACCTTCATTCCGATTTTAGGATTTTTGATGTCGAGCTGTCCGGTAATTCTATTTCCGTCTTCAAGTTCAACAATCCCGAGAGCTAATGTAACCACTTCATAGTCTGAGGGAAGCGTATACAGCGTTGTAAATGTTAACAACTTTCCTTTTTTCGGAAGCGGCACAATATCAAATTCGT
>Ga0209417_1003543_pt1 | contig 20607 bp, 18 predicted proteins | sample RifGroF2_FD_184002 | JGI IMG/M metagenome (GOLD analysis project Ga0209417, IMG submission 184002) | Groundwater microbial communities from Rifle, Colorado, USA - Groundwater F2 (SPAdes) (version 2) | ecosystem: Environmental > Aquatic > Deep subsurface > Groundwater | place: Rifle, Colorado... | reverse complement strand
AATTAAGAAACATGGAAGAAGAGCTATGAGCTTTTTTAAATATGGATTAATATTTATTTCACATGCTTTATTTAACAGAATAACAGTAGATTATAAAAAATGCCTCAATCTTTTGTCATGTACTTAGAAAAATATTATAACACACATAAGTAAAAACAAATAATAAATGCTTTTATTTTAAAGTTTTTCACTTTCATTATTTTGTCTGTTTAAGTTTATTGTTAATCTCAGCTCGTTCACTCGCTACCGCAAGGCTCTGCCTTGTGGTATATAAGATTACAAGCATTTTTCATTAACCTTTGTTTTGTAGTATGAATAATATTCAAATACATTTATTTTTAACAAAATTAAATCAAACATAAACATACTAAACCTTTTTCATTATTAAAATCTCTAGCACTACTATATTTCCAATCTTCAGATTTTTTTTCAAGCAGAGTTTCAATTCCTTTGAACTCTGCTTTTAATTACGCTCCTCTCTGTCATGTGTTTTCACTTGACAGATTTTATTGTGCGGTGAAAACACCACACAAAGGCAAAAAAGTAAACTAAATAATTGTTTTAAAATATTCAATTGTTTTTACCAATCCTTCATCTAATTTTATTGTCGGCGTCCATCCTAATTCTTTTTTTGCAAGCGATATGTTAGGTTGACGTTGAGTTGGATCGTCTTGAGGTAAAGGCAAATATATAATTTTAGATTTTGAATCGGTCAGTTTAATGACCTTTTCGGCTAATTCTTTAATGGTAAACTCTCCAGGGTTTCCAACATTCACCGGTCCAATAAACTCTTTTCTTGAATTCATCATTTTAATCATTCCATTGATTAAATCGTCAACATATTGAAAACTTCGAGTTTGATTTCCATTTCCATAAATTGTAATATCTTCTCCCTTAAGAGCTTGAACAATAAAATTAGAAACTACTCGCCCATCGTTTGGATGCATTCTAGGACCATAAGTGTTAAAAATACGTATTACCTTAATATCAACTTTATTTTGACGATGATAATCAAAAAATAGTGTTTCAGCACATCGTTTTCCTTCATCGTAACACGAACGTGTCCCAATTGGGTTAACATTTCCCCAATATTCTTCGGTTTGAGGATGAATTTTTGGGTCTCCGTAAACTTCGCTGGTAGATGCTTGAAGTATTCTTGCTTTTATTCGTTTAGCTAAGCCAAGCATATTTATAGCTCCCATTACCGAAGTCTTCACAGTTTTTATCGCATTGTATTGATAATGAATAGGTGAAGCAGGACAAGCTAAATTATAAATTTGGTCAACTTCTACATAATAAGGCATTGTAACATCGTGGCGAACTAACTCAAAATAAGGATTTGTAAGTAGGTGTACTATGTTTGTTTTACTGCCCGTAAAATAATTGTCTAAACAAATAACCTCATTACCATCGTTTAACAATTGCTCGCATAAATGAGAACCTATAAATCCGGCACCTCCAGTAACAAGTATTTTTTTCATTGAATAAGTATTTTCGATTATTTACAAAGATATTTAAAAAGATATTGTAGTCCTACTTTCTTGAAATTGAATTATGTGTTTTTATTTAGCATTTCATGAATATTTCCAACGTAAGCGAGTAATTTCTCGTCGTTGAAGTACTTAGCAGCAAAATGTAATCCCATTGGTAATTTATTTTTCGAAAATCCTGCAGGAATTGTAATTGTTGGCAATCCGGCATAAGTCCATGGCAAATTAATGATTGGACTTCCTGTTTGAGAAATTCCTTTTGGAGCATCGGTTATAGTTGAAGGGTTTACCCATAAATCTATTCCGTTTTTATCCATCAAATTTTCAAGCATATGCCTAAATATCAACCTACCTTCCCTTGATTTTTGAAGTTCATCTCTTGATACTTTTTGTCCTTCGAGAATTATGTTTTTAGTATTTTCTCTGTACAAATGTTCATACTTTGGAAACCATTCTTTATGAACTTCGGCTATTTCAGCAGCAATCATTCTTCGATGCCGAATATTAATTGCATCAATAAAATCGAATGTTGGTATTCGTTTAATAACAAAGCCTATATTTTGCAATTTAGAAATTTGTTCTTCGAATACGTCCAATGATTCTTTTGTTGCTTGTTGAATGTATTTTCCGTCGGGAATACCCAATACTGGAAATCTTTTTGTTATTTGAACACTGTTATCCCATTCATTACATAATATTGATGCTATTATTTTTGTTCCAGCGATATCTTGAGTGAAAAACCCAACGTGGTCGGCTGAAGGCGAAAAAGGAATCACTCCATCTGACGAAATTCTGTTATAGCTTGGTTTAAAACCAATTATTCCACAGAAAGATGCTGGACGTGTTATTGAGCCTATCGTTTGAGTTCCCAACGCAATCGGGCAAAATCCAGCAGCAACCGCAGCAGCAGAGCCACTACTAGAGCCTCCAGGAGTGAAATCTTTGTTAATTGGGTTACGTGTGATTCCTGGTTCAAAATAGGCAAATTCAGTTGTAACTGTCTTTCCGACAATTAACGCTCCGGCGTTCTTTAATTTCGTCACGCACGAAGCTTCTTTTCCCTCAAATATTTCATGCGGTAACTTAGATCCGGCTTTAGTCATAAATCCATCGACTCGAAACAAATCTTTTACCCCGATTAAAACTCCATATAATACAGGTCGACTATTAGGATCAGGATATTTTGTTTCAAGTTGCTGAGCTTCTGTTATCAAACGCTCTCGCCTTCCCTCTTCCCATTTAAGTGCATGAATTTCAGGCTCATTTATTTCGATTCTATCGCAAACATGGTTTATTCCTTCGATAACATTTAAGTTATTTGATTGTATTTCCTGAACTATTTCGTTTAAGTTAACTTTTGCAGTGTACATAAATAAATCTTTATAAAACGCCTTCTTCTTTTAATTTATTAATTTCATGTTCTGACATGTTCAGCAAACTTGATAAAATTTCAATATTATGTTCTCCAATTTCCGGAGCTGGTTTTCTGGTAGTCTGTTCAGGTATGGAAGTCATTTTTATTGGATTTCCGGCAATCTTAACTTTTCCAATAACTTTATCTTCTACTTCAACTATCATATTTCGTGCTTTCAGTTGTCGATTTTCCATTACTTTATCAATTGTGTTGATTGGAGCACAAGGAACTTGAGCGTTTTCTAAAATAGTCATCCATTCGTCAACGTTTTTTGTTAAAAAGACATTATTTAGTATATTAACTATTTCAGTTAAATATTTCGTTCGACTTGAATTTGTTTTAAATCTCTCGTCGAGCAATAAATCTTCACGGCTAATGGCATGGCATAATTTTACAAATATCGAATCGTTTCCAACTCCGATAACGAAATAATTATCTTTGGCTTGAAAAGCTTGGAATGGAGTAATTGTAGGATGTCGATTTCCAATTGGTTTCGGGGGAACTCCATCAACTTGAAATCGAAGTAAAGCATTCTCAAGAATTGATAGTTGGCAGTCGAGCATTGCAACATCAATTTTTTGTCCAAGTCCTGTAATTGTTCGTTGATATAGGGCTGCTAATATTCCCAGTCCAGTGTAAAAAGAAGCAGTAATATCTCCCAATGACATTCCAACTCTAGTCGGAGGAGAGTCAGGCCAACCTGTAATACTCATAACTCCTCCCATGGCTTGAACCAAAATATCATAAGCCGGCTTTTTAGAATCGGGACCAGTATGCCCAAAGCCTGAAGAAGCAGCGTAGATAATTTTTGGATTTATTTCTTTGATAACATCATAACCAAGCCCTAGTTTTTCCATAGTTCCAGGTTTGAAGTTTTCGATTATTACATCAAATTTTTCAACTAAATCTAATAATATTTTTTTACCCTTTTCGGACTTTAGATTAATTGAAACGCTTTTTTTTCCTCGATTTATGCTCAAAAAGTACATGCTTTTGTTATTTTTAAATGGACCAAAAGCTCTTGAATCGTCACCCGTTAAAGGAACTTCAATTTTGACTACTTCTGCACCCAAATCTGAAAGAATCATTGTACTGAAAGGACCTGCAAGAACTCTTGTCAGGTCTAGAATTTTAATGTTTTCTAAAGGTTTCATTTGTAAATTTATTCTGTAAGTTCAATATTATTTATTTATACCTTTCCGAAAGTTCCGAAACTTTCGGAAAGGTTGTTGTTTTAAAATGTTTTTTAAATTTTTATCCCCATTACTATAATATCATCAACTTGTGCTAAGTAGCCTTTCCATTGATTGAATTCTGAGTCAAGGCTATTCTTTTGGTCATTCATGTTCAATTTATTGATACTTAATAAAAATTCTTTAAATCGTGGTGCTTTGTATTTTTTTCCGTTCAAACCTCCGAATTGATCAACAAATCCATCGGAGAACATGTAAATAGAGTCCCCCTTGGCCAATTCGTATTCGTTGCTTGTAAACGAATCGTCTTTTATTGAAATTCCAATTGGCATTTTATCTGCTTTATGTTCAATAATTTCGTTATTTCGAATTATATAAGCAGGATTGTATGCTCCCGAAATTTCAACTTTTGAATAATCATTGTTAAAAATACAAATCGATATATCCATTCCATCTTGCGATTTTGACTCTTCACCAGTTTGATGTAATGATGAAATAATATATTGTTTTAAGGTATTTAATATTTCGGAAGAACTTATAATTTCTTTTTTATTAATAATTTCGTTTAATGACGAAATACCTAACATACTCATAAATGCTCCGGGAACGCCATGTCCTGTACAATCGCCTACAACTATAATGTTTTTATCGTGCTTTCGGTTTGCCCAATAAAAATCTCCACTAACTATGTCTCGCGGTTTGTAGAAGACAAAATGTTCGGGTAAAATTTCTGATAAATACTTCAATGGAGGTAATATCGCACCTTGAATTATGCTTGCGTATTCGATGCTATCTGTAATTTCTTTATTTTGAAATGCTATTTTATCTCGCTGTTTAATTACGTAGTCGCGTTGAACTTCTATCTCGTCGCGTTGAGCGATGATCTCCTCTTTTTGTTGCAGTATTTCTTCATTTTTAAAAGCAAGTAAAACATTTGCTTTTCTTTTTTGAACAAATAATCGGAATAGGAATATTGCGAAAATTAAAATTATTGCCAGAGCGATAATAGAAGTATAAATAATAACACGTTGTTTTTGCATCAACTCTTCTCGTTGCTCTATTTCCATATTCTTAATCTCTAATTGGAGTTTATTTTTATTTGCTTCGAATTGTGCTAATAGCTTTTGTTTTCGTATTTCATTTTTGAGTTGGCTAATCTCAGAATCTTTGTTTAAAATTCCTTTTTCAGAATACATTTCAGAAACGAGCATTGATTTGTTTTCGGATTCATTATCAACGTAGTTAGCGTTAGCATAATTACTATAAGCTTCAAGTGCTTTTTCGTAATTCTTTTCTTTTCTATAAACTTCGGATAAAGCCAAGTAATTTTTAGACATAATTTCCTTGTATGAAATCTCGTCGGCAACTTTATTACTTTTTTGATAGTATTCAATAGCTTTTACATTGTTGTTCTGTTCTTTATAAACCATTCCGATATTGTGCAATGAGGTAGCGACTCCAACAATATAGTTAAGTTCTTCCTTAATTTTAAGCGATTGTTGGTAGTAGTCTAGGGCAACATTGAGCTTTTTCCATTCAAAATTTATATTACCAAGATTATTTAAACTTAAGGATTTTGCTTTTTTATTACCGGATTTTTCAAACTGTTCAGTAGATTTCAAGTAATAATCTTCTGCTTTTTTCAAATCTCCTTTACTGTAATATAGAACTCCAATATTATTCATTGAAGTTGCAACATTATCTTCGTTCCCAAGCTTTTCATTGAGTAATAACGATTTTTCATAATAAATAAGTGATTGATCAATATTTTTTTGTTCGAAATAAATATCTCCAATATTTGTTAAGAGTGTTGATGCTTCTTCGTTATTTCCTAATTCTTCTGATAATTTCAGCGATTTGGAGTAGTAATCAATTGCTTTGTCGTAACGGTAGGAATTTTCGTTTACCGAAGCTAATTCGTTCATCACATTTACGACTCCTACTTTATCGCCAACTTCTTGTCTTAATTGCAAAGATTTTTCGTAAAAATCTATGGTTGACTCATATTTTCCTGAGTCGTAATATGCGATAGCAATATTTTCGATTACATTAGCAATTTCTTTTTTATCTCCCTCTTTCTCTCGAATTATAAGCGTTTTTTCGTAAAATTTTAGAGCCTGAGATATATTATTTTGCTGAAGATAAATATCTCCGATTGAGCTCATAATATTTGCTGATTCTTTAACATTACCTGACTTTTCATATTTTGATAGCATGTCAAAATATTCATTTATCTGGGTATCTAAATTTTCGTCTTTTACAAGAACTTCTTTTGTTGCTTTTGAAAGCACTTCTTTAGATTTTTCTTTATTTTTTGGAGCAGCCGTATTTTCGTCCGTTTTAGATACAGATTTATTATCTGCAACGACTTTCGCTGGTGTATCTAATAATTTTGTAACTTCTTGTATTTTTTTAGTAAGATAATCTTTGTCGTAGGCTCTACCACATAAAGCAGCCCATTCTCCCACGCTAATTTTACTAATCGAATTTGCTTGATCATATTTTTGTTTTGCGTCGGTATATTTTTTAGCATTTAGCAATTTATCGGCTTCATCGAGAAATGTAAAATATTGTTGACAATTTTTCTGTTTTTGGAGTTGAAGATTTGCGACATCAACTTTTTGTTGAACGATTTTATCTGATTTTAATTTTAGTGCACTTTTGTATTCCGAAATAGCATCTAAAAATTTCAAATTTTTATTTAGTTCATCGCCTTTTTTTACATAGCTGTCAAATTCCTTGTTGGTATCTGAATCCGATTGTTTTGTTTCGATTTCGGTTTTAGTTTCAATATTTTCTTTAGTTGAGCCTTCGTCTTTTTTCTCAGCAAAAACTTGATTTACTTGAGTTTGTTTGTTCTCAATTTCTGTAATTTTATCTTTCGGATATGTTTCTTGGGGCTTTATTTCTAAGGCTTTTTTATAACATTTTATGGCCAAATCATCTTTGTTATCTTTAAAATACTCGTCGGCTTTTGAAATAGCTTTATCGTATGTTTTTTGCACAGTTGTTTTCGCTCTTGTTTGAGCAATCATATTACTTGGATATTGTTCGCCAGGAAGTATTTTTTGAGCTTCTTCAAACGAAAAAATGGCTTCTTCAAATTCGTTTTTTGCTAAGTGTTGCTCAGCGGTTTGTACAAATGAATCGAATTTATTTTTAAGATTGGAATATTCTTTATTTTTTTGGATTTCGCAATCAGCGATTTTTTGAATTGCAGCAGGGTCTTCGGGTTTGTAAAGCATTGCATTTTGATAATATTTTATCGCAGAATCGTATTTTTTTTGACTTGCATAATCGTTTGCTTTATTTATGTTTTCACTATAGGCTTGCTCTTCAGACATTGTAGCAGACAATGTTTTTTTTACTTTTTCAATTTTTTCTACAGGAAGTTTTTCTTTTGGAAGTATTTGTTTTGCCTCGTTGTATGAAGTCAATGCATTACTAAAATCTTTTTCCAATTCATATTTTTCAGCTATTTTCATTTTTTCGTCAAACGCTGCTTTTCTTAATGTCTGAACTTGTGATAATACGCTTTTAAACTTTGGTTCGATAGAAGAATAAAATTTAGAATCAATTTCCAAAAATCCATCTTCGCTCCATTTTACGTTATTGGTAGGTTTATCGAATAAGGAAATATTCAATCCATTGTACATAGGAACCATTTCAACATTACATCCTTCAAAATCATAAAGCCCATAATCAACATCTTCTTGTGGAATTATGGTGGAAATATTATAAGTCTGTGTTACAAACCCAGCTTTAGAATACTCTAATCGATATTCTTTTTGCAATTCTAGGTTTACTACATATTTTCCATTCGAGCCTGTACTTACAGATGTTAGAATTGATTTTCCCCATAAAACATTAACAACTATGCCTCCAAGCGGTTTGCCTTCGCTTTTAACAATGCCAGAAACATTGATTGTTTTTTTGTCGGCAAAAGAATAAACAACTATGATTGTTACGACTAAAAATACAATAAAAAAAACTGAGGATATTCGTTTTGATACCATATTATAATTTTTTCATTTCTATAAAAATATGAAAAAAAACATAATTGGAAATATTTTATAACCAATTATTTATATAATCTTTGACGAATTGCTTCATACAATACGACAGACGCAGCAACTGAGACGTTTAACGATTCGACAGTACCCAAGATTGGAATTTTAACCAATTCGTCGGAATTACACAACAAATCGTTTGAAATACCTTTTTCTTCGGAGCCAAGAATAATTGCTGTAGGAACAGAAAAATCAGCATCGTAAATATTTATAGAGGCTTTTTCAGTCGAGGCAAAGACTTTAAGTCCGCTGTTCTTTAAGAAATCAACGGTTTTCATCATGCTTTTTGTTCGACATACAGGTATTTTCAATAAGGCACCTGCCGAAGTTTTTATGGCATCGTAATTTATTTGTGCCATTCCTTTTTCAGCAACAATAATTGCGTTTGCTCCTGCACATTCGGCACTTCGGGCGATTGCTCCAAAATTACGCACATCGGATACTTGATCAAGCATCACAATTAATGGGTTTACGCTGTTTTCAAACAAACTTGGCAATAAATTCTCGATATTACTATATTCAATTACCGATACAAAAGCGATTATGCCTTGGTGATTTTTTCGGGTAATCCGATTTAATTTTTCAATAGGTACAACTTGAAAAGGGATATTATTTTTACGAACTAAATCAAATGTTTCGTGATACAATTCTCCAGTCGAGCCGCTTTTAAAAAGTACTTTTTCGATTTCTTTTCCAGCATTTACTGCTTCAATTATCGGACGAAATCCTATTAGAATATTTTCTGCTAATTTCATTCGATAAAGCTACTAATTTTTTTGAAAAAAAAGAGCTATGTTCTACGATAAATCAATGCTGAAGATATTGGTTTATTTTACCGTCGTTTTGAAATCAATGAAATATTAAAATGTCAGAACCTTATCGCTGTCAGTAACCCATTCTGCCAATGCTCCCATTGTTGATTTTTCGGCTCCTTCAAAATAAGGGTGATTTTTAAATACTCCACAACGTGCCATGCATGTTCCACATACTCTTACTAATACATTTTTCGAAATTAAATCTTTTAGCATTTGTGATAAATCCTGATCGTAGCCTTGTGGTGGTTTGCATACATCTCTTGCCATATCAACCGAATCGTTCATAAGAAAAATTCTTACTTCGTTTCCGCTTTTTCTGAGAGTTTCTGCCAAACGGAGTCCATTCCATGTTACGTCTGTGTTGTCGTATGGTTCACGATTAAAAACAATTAGTACTTTTTGCATATTGATTTTATTAATAATGGTGGTACTATTCAGGGTCTTTTGTTTCTCGCTAATCTTGATAATTCTTTTTCTGCTATTATGCTTAGCGAAATATTTTTTTGTTTGCTGAGTTGTTACTAAAAAGTTAATACAATTTTATTTTTCCTTACAATTTCATATAAATCAGCCATCGACGAAAACTTGCATACTTGAGGCTCGCTATTTTTTCTACTTTGCAAGCATGTGCCACAACCGAGTATGCTCCCTTTATTATCTAAAAAGGAATCGACCTGCTCTTTAATATCTTTGTTTTCTTTAACAATATTGTCGAGTTCGACACCTTTTCCAAGTAGAAAAATGCTTACTGTGTCGCCTTCACTTTTTGAGAAATTTGCAAATCGCATTGCATTGAAAAGAGTTTCATAATCGTTTGAATAAATTACTATCCCAATACTTGTAGGCAATTGTTTTTTTATTGTTTCGACTCCACATTGTGAATAACTAAAATGAATAAAAACGCCCATTATTACTACCAAAATTAAGATTGATTTTTTCATTTTAATATTTTAAATTGTTAATGATTTCTTTTTGTTTTTCGATATTTTCGATTAGAACTTCACGCATAATTCGGCATGCAATTCCAATTTTTTCGGTTGTGAGTTTAAAATATGAATTCAAGCCTTCTTTCCGTTGTATTAAAATTCCATTTGAAACCATCATTGATAAATGTTGTGATAAATTTGACTTTAAAACGCTGGTTAATTCCTGAATCTCACTAAAACTCAACTCTTTTTCGTTCAGAATATCAATAATCTCAATCCTGATTGGATTCGCTAATGCTTTACAGATATTGGAATGCAAAACATATAATGTTTTATCTTTCATTGTTTAGTTGTTTAATAGTTTACAAATATATAAACATTTAAACAAAAAATATTGTTTTGAAAAATAAATTTATAAAATCTTCAAGTTTTTTCAGGCAACAAATTATTGTCCTATTCTTATTATACCTCCATCGCTTTCCTGTCCGTCAGGTTTCTGGGATTTAGCAGCTTTATAGGAATTAAAATTATAGGTTAATCCCAGCCACAGGATTCGGGTTTCACTTTTGCTATAATTATTAAGTTTATATATTGCGTTATCTGATTGGATTTCCCAATTTCGGCTATTTAAAACATCCGTTAAAGTAAGGCTGACCGAAAATTTATTTTTTAGAAATGCCCGTCTCACAGCTATATCTGCGTAATATACTTCACTTACATTGAATTGTGGCAAAGCTATAGGTGAGTTATAATTAAAAAATACATGTAACTCGGTTTTTTGTTCAGGTTTCACAATAATTTTTAAATTTCCCGTCCATGCCAAATTATTTGTACTTAAATCTATTTCATTGTACTGCCCTGTTGATTTTGATTGAAATACTGTAAATGCCGGATTAACTGAAATAAATTTATTAATTTTATACGTTATATCAAAGTCTCCACCGATTTTGTTTTGTCTATCTCCATTAACATATGTAAGTATTAATTTATCAGGAACTGATAATAACGAAACCTGTGTAATAAAATCTTTTGTAGTGCTAACAAAAATATTGGTTTTAAACTGAATTTTTTCTTTGATTAAAGAATAATTAAATTCTAACTTATCAAGAATCTCTGGCTCCAGATTTTTATTTCCAGTTTCGTAAGTCATTTGGTCAATGACATTTATAAAAGGATTTAATTGCGGATAATTTGGTCGTGTTATTCTTCGATTCAGACTTAAAGCAATACTTTGAGTTTTATTCAGGTTGTGTTTCATCAGCAAAAAAGGAAAAGGGAAAACATAATCTTTGAAAATTTTTTCATCAATAGATTTTTGAATCAATTCCGAAGAGTTGTATTCCACCCTTGCACCAACTTTATAATATATTTTTTTGAATAAACTGTCGGAATACATCAAATACGATGAGTAAATATATTCCTGATGCTCTAAATCGTTGCTGAATGCAGGGTTTATAGTCCATTGGTTTGAAGTTGAGTCCAAATCATAAAAATCATAATCAAAATTATTCCAACGTGAAAAAGCTTTTAACCCGCTCTCAATTTTACCAGTTTTAAAAATTGATTTAAGATAGTCTATTTGCAACGTTGCATTTGTTGGTGCACCACCACCTGACGATTTTTGAGTTAACTGATTTTCAACATAATATTCTGCTGGACGGCTTCCTTTTGTTCGCGAAAAAGCAGCATCAAATGAAAGTTCATTTTTATTTTTCTCGAATATTCTTTTGACCGACAGCGTACTTTCAATAGTTTTTCTTGAAAAAGTAATATCATTTTTTCGATTAAAATAAATCGCCGGCAAATCATCATTTATCTGCTTTCCGGATATGTTTTGTAAATTAAACAATTCTGGAACCACTAATTTAACGCCCAGAGATACAATTGTTTTCTTTTTGGGTTTTGCCGAAATTAAGAACGCTGCCGTGTGAGTTGGAATCGTTTGCAATGAGTTTATTTCTTGGTCAACGATGATATTTTGTGCGTATAACTGCCGTGTCAGATTGCTTTGAATGTTTGATTGCTCGTATTTTCCATTGTAATTGAAACCAATATCCCATATGCCTTTTGAATAATTGAAACTAAGCCCTCCGTTTATTCTGTTGTTAAAGCCATAATTTAATGAAACTGCACCACTTACGCCTGAAACATTTTGTCTTTTTGTTACGATATTTATAATTCCACCCGTTCCTTCCGAATCGTATTTTGCATCAGGATTTGTAATAATTTCAACTGTTTCGATAGTTGAAGCAGGAATTGAATTTAGCGATGAAATTGTTGTTGGTATTCCGTCCATCAGAATCAAAATGTTTTTATTTCCTCGCAGATAAACATTATTTTCTCCGTCAACACTAACCGACGACTGACTTTTAAGAACATCGGTAACATTCCCCGAAACCGATGAAATGTTTTGTGCTATATTAATTTTCGTTTTTTCAATCGTCATTTGCTTTTCGTTGCGAGTCGCTGTAACTTGAACTTCATTAAGAGATGAGAAAGTTGTGTTTAAATAAATAGGTTCTGAAAGATTTACAGAGGTATTTATAATTTCAGCATTTTTTGAATTCGTCTGATAGCCAACAAAACTTGACTTTATAAGATACTTTCCGGGTGTCAATTTAAATAAAAAAAACTCACCTTTAGCATTTGTGATTGTTCCTGTTACTAAAACAGTATCGGGCAGTTTATATATAGCAACAGAAGCATATTCGACAGGTTTATTGTTTGATGAATCAATTAGTTTTCCGTTAATCGAAAACGTATTTTGCCCGAAAGAAGTCACGCAAAAATGGAATAATAATACAATAACAAATATTTTTCTCACAATCTATTTATATTAGCAATAATAGGCGATAAAATTACTTTTTAAATAAAAGATTCAGCTATCTGAAATAATATTTAACAGTAATTTAACATAATGCCGTTTTGTAAGTTTGAACAAAACACATACTGAAAGAATTGTCTAACTAAAGTTCATTAGCAATTTTCAAGCATAACCACGCATCAGTTGTGACATATCTGATTTGTGCTTCAGTTAGCATTTAGCGATCCCAATTTGATAATTGTTGTGATTTAGAAACTCGATGATTTAAAAGAATTGCCGCAAGTTTAACCAAACTAAAGTTTTCAGCACCCGTCTTTAGAGATATTTCTCTAAGCTCGAAAATTTTCACGAAAAGATTTAAACGTTTGTTATCTACAGACCTACTTTTGTTGAACATAATAATGTTGTTTTTTTAAAGATGTTAAACTATCGAGATTTTTATGTTAATCAAACACAAGTTATAATATCCTCTTTCTAATTTATTATCGTCTAACCTTTCGCAATTCTGTACAAAATCAATAAAAAAACTAAGTAGTAAAATGTGAAGATTCCGGTTAAAATATACAACAGAGTTTTGATTTCGAAACTATAAGTCCATGCTAGCCAAAATACAAATAGCGTTAAAACTAACATACCCAGCTGCCAAATCAACGAAACTTTTTGTTTTTCGAAAACCGAATTTGTAATCGTTATTGGAGAAACGATAAAATTCACAAAAATATACGGAATCAAAATTTGAGCGTATTGTCCTGCAACACGCCATTTTTCGCTAAAAACAAAGGCAAAAATATCTTCAACAAAAAAGAATAAAAGCAAAAAAATAGGAAAAGAAATAAAAAAAAGTTTTTTCACAGTTCCCTCAAAAGTTTTTACGGCATTTCCCTTCTCTATCCTCTCTTTATTGGCTTCTTGAAAATAAACTTGTGATATCGATTTTCCAATTAATGCTCCAGGCATTTTCAACATATTGTTTGCAAACGAATAGAAACCCAGAGTGGAAATATTAAATAACGACGACATAAATACATTCGATAGCTCTATCGACATTGAGTTAGCCAAAGCTCCAGCAAGTGAAAATTTCGGAAAGTCGATGTAACGATTTGCCATTTTTTTCATGCCACTTTTTGAGATTTTACTCATCAGTATTTTATCGGAAACAACAACATTAAGCATCCCGAAATTTCCCGAAAAGAAAGAAACAATCCTTCCAATAATCAAACCGCTAGCTCCTGTTTTGAAAAATCCGACAATCAACTGAACGATAACCATACTAATCGACTTATAAATCGAAGAAATTGCAATATTTTTGAAATTTTTGATACGAGTATTGTAAAAGTTCAATACGTTGTAAAGTCCTGTTAACAATACTACTAAAGGTATAAAGTATAGCCAAAGCGAGATATTTTTATTGTCTAAAAGAATCAGAATTTGATTATGAAATATGATTACAACAATTAGTATAATTAAACTAAAAATAATTGAAATTAAGACACCTAAAGCTAAAATATTTATTGCATCTTCATCTTTTTCAGGAAGTACAATAGCCAATTCGTATCGAGCGTTAACAATTACTGCGAATATCGACGTAATTGCAACAAATAAAGCCAAAACGCCGAAATCTTCAGGCGAATACATGCGAGCTAAAATTGGTGATATTGCAATCGGCAATGCTTGAGCAATTGTAGTTCCTGTTAATAAAGTGAGAACATTTTTGTAAAAATCGGATTTGACTACTTTATCGGACATCAGACTTGTTTAGAGTAAAAAAGTTTTAACGTAAATATTCTTTGAGAATAACTACTTTAATGATTCCCAATACCACTTAATTGATTCTTTCAATCCTTGTTTTAGACTGAATTGAGGGTTGTAGCCTAAAATATTTTTTGCTTTTTCGATTGATGCTAGCGAATGTTTTACATCTCCTTGACGAGTTTCTCCGTAATTAATTAATACATTAGCAATGTTTGAATCGAATTTGCATAAACATTCCTTAATAACGGCTGTCATCTCGTTTAATGAAGTATTTTCGCCAAATGCTACATTATAAATTTTGTTAGCAGCACTAGAATCAGCTAATATGGCAAGTAAATTTGCTTGCACAACATTGTCGATATACGTAAAATCACGAGATTGAGTCCCATCTCCATGTATCAATGGACTTTCGTATTTTATAAACGATGAAATGAATTTTGGAATAACAGCTGCGTACATCCCATTTGGATCTTGTCGTTTACCAAAAACATTAAAATATCGCAATCCGATGGTTTCAATTCCATATAAATCAGAGAAAACTTTTGCGTATAATTCGTTTACATATTTTGTTACCGCATATGGCGATAGAGGATTCCCGATTCGTTCTTCGACTTTTGGTAATTCTTTCAAATCGCCATATGTTGATGAACTAGCAGCATAAATAAATCTTTTTATATTTGCATCTTTTGCGGCAACCAGCATATTCAAAAAGCCTGTAATATTAACTTCGTTAGATGTAACTGGGTCGTTTATCGAACGAGGAACAGAACCCAATGCTGCTTGATGTAGAACAAAATCGACACCATCGACTGCTTTTTTACACTCATCAATATTTCGAATATCCCCTTCAATTAAAGTGAAATTTTTGTTTTGTATAAAAGCTTGGATATTTTCACGTTTTCCGGTAGAAAAATTATCCAAACATAAAACCTTATTGTTTGTATTCAATAAGGCTTCGATGATGTTTGAACCAATAAAACCGGCTCCGCCAGTTACTAATATTATTTTATTTTCGACCTTACTATTCATTCAAAATTATTTAGCAAAACTAACCGAACGAGTTTCTCTGATAACGGTAATTTTTACTTGACCTGGATAAGTCATTTCGTTTTGAATTCGTTGTGCAATATCGTTTGACAATACTTCGATTTCAGCATCGGAAACTTTTTCACTTCCAACAATTACACGTAATTCTCTACCTGCTTGAATAGCATATGTTTTGATTACGCCTGGGTGTGATAAAGCTAAATCTTCCAAATCTTTCAATCGTTTGATGTATGAATCAACAACTTCGCGTCTTGCACCTGGTCTAGCACCCGATATTGCATCGCAAACTTGAATAATCGGAGCAAATAAGGTTGTCATTTCAACTTCATCGTGGTGTGCACCTATGGCATTGCAAATCTCAGGTTTTTCTTTGTATTTTTCAGCCAATTTAGCACCAAGTAATGCGTGCGGAATTTCTGGTTCATCATCAGGTACTTTTCCTATATCGTGTAGTAATCCGGCTCTTTTTGCAATCCTAGGGTTCAAGCCAAGCTCTGAAGCCATAATTGCCGATAAATTTGCAACCTCGCGTGCATGTTGTAAAAGATTTTGTCCGTATGATGAACGGTATTTCATTTTACCAATTAATCGAATTAATTCAGGGTGAAGACCATGAATTCCTAAATCGATGGTCGTTCTTTTTCCGACTTCGATAATTTCCTCTTCAACTTGCTTTCTGGTTTTACTAACAACTTCTTCAATTCTGGCAGGGTGAATACGACCATCGCTTACCAATTGATGTAAAGATAAACGCGCAATTTCACGTCTCACTGGGTCAAAAGCCGATAAAATAATCGCTTCGGGAGTATCATCAACAATAACTTCTACTCCGGTAGCGGCTTCAATCGCTCTAATATTACGTCCTTCGCGTCCTATGATTCGACCTTTAATTTCGTCATTCTCGATATTAAAAACAGAAACTGAATTTTCGACAGCATGCTCAGTTGCAACACGTTGTATGGTTTGTAATACAATTCGTTTTGCTTCTTTATTTGCAGTCATTTTAGCTTCTTCGACAATCTCATTGATTTGCGACATTGCCTGAGTTTTTGCTTCAGCTTTTAACGAATCAACCAACATATTTTTAGCATCTTCCGCTGAAATTCCAGAAATAACTTCTAATTGATCAACATGTTGTTTGTATATTTTTTCAAGTTCTTCTGTTTTCTTTTCAACAAGAGACATTTGAGAAGTTAAACTTGTACGAATTGCATCAACTTCGTTTTTTTTGCGTTGATACTCTTCTACTTTCTGATTAACGGTAAGCTCTTTTTGTTTGATCCTGTTTTCAGCAGCAACAATCTTAACATTTCGTTCGTTTATTGCTTTTTCGTGTTCAGATTTTAGTTGCAAAAATTTTTCTTTAGCTTGTAAAATTTTGTCTTTTTTAATAACTTCAGCTTCAGTTTCTGCTTCTCGCACAATTGCTTTTTTTCTTTTATCTAAAGCACTATTCCATACAAAATAGGAAATAACTCCCCCTCCCATGAGGGCTATTATTCCGACTATTATACTAATTAATCCCATAATTTTAAATAAATTTTAATTTAAACCATAAAAAAACCCGCATAAAGAACCTAATATTTACTAAAACTCCATATTTACATGGATAGAACGGCCGTACAATCTTTGACGTCCACCGGTTTCATAAGAAACATTCTACGAGAGAATTGAGGCCTGTCATTAACAAAACGAGCTTTGTTCTAATTTTTTTAATGTTGAGTTTTACAAATAGTAAAAATTCTAATATGCGGGCAAACTCGTATATAAAGAACTTAGTGTCTATTCTTTTTCTAAATAATCTTCCAAGTCACTATTTAACTTATCAACTTGATCTAAAATTGGCGAAACATCTGCTTTGCTTTCAAATTCATTCATTTTAATTACAAACTGCAAAGCAGCCATTGACAAAAAATCTTGAGTATCCTTATCAGCATAACGCTGCTTATACTGAAATACTCTATCGTTAATGAGCTTTGCTGCCTTTCTGATGTTCTCCTCCTCTTTCCTATCAATCCTTAGTGGATAAAATCGGTCGACAATATTCAAATTTATAGTTAATTTTTCGTCTTCCATTTTTTTACTTGTTCAAAAGAGCAATACACTTATCTATTTCCCGCACTAATATATTAATTCGTTGTTTTGCTTCACTAACATCTTCTGTGTTAGTTGACAAAACAGCTTTTGCAACCTTCAATGAACTGTATTTTTGTTCCAATTCATCATTTTTACTTACATTGTTTTGTAATTTTTCTTCGATACTTTTCTTCTCGTTAAGCAAAACTTGATTTTCATGCTTAACTTGCTCATATAAAGATTTTAACTTATCTATATTTGTTTTTAAACTTAATATGAGTTCGTCTTTATTCACTTTTATAAATCTTTTATTCTATCTGCAAATTTAATACAGCTAAAGCAAAATAAAAACATTTTTCGACAATATTATATAAAGATTTCATAAATCTTATCTATAAATATTGATTATCAAAGATATAACTATAAAATAAACAACTATTTTCATGATGGTTTTTAATTATAAAAATCTGAATATTTGATAAATCGTCGAAAAAGAGGAATATATTTCTTCTTTTTTTGAAATATGATGATACTTCAATTTTTGTATCGTACTTAATTTATAGTATTTTTACGTTAAAAAGAGAATATCATTTATTGTAAATGAATGGATATGATATTTACTGAATAAAAAATGAAAAAAATATTAATTTTGGATAATTACGACTCTTTTACTTACAATTTAGTTCATGTAATTACTAAAATTACACATCAAAAAGTTGATGTTTTCAGAAACAACAAAATATCGCTTGACGAAATTGAAAAATACGACAAAATAGTTCTCTCTCCGGGTCCTGGAATTCCTAATGAAGCTGGAATTATGAAAGATTTGATTAAGACCTATGGAACAAAAAAAAGTATTTTGGGAGTTTGCCTTGGTTTACAAGCAATTGCCGAAGTTTTTGGGGGAACTTTACAAAATCTAGACGAAGTATTTCACGGTGTTTCTACTTCGATGAAAGTTATAAAAAAAGAAGAACCTATTTTCAAAAATATTCCCACTCTATTTGATGGCGGTAGATACCATTCTTGGATTGTTTCGTCAGTTGCAGTACCCGCTTGTTTACAAGTAACTTGTATAGATTTGAACAATCAAATAATGGCTCTATCGCACAAAAATTTTGATATAAAAGGCGTTCAATTTCATCCCGAATCAGTTCTAACACCTTGGGGCGAAAAAATAATTGAAAATTGGTTAAATCATAATCGTTGATATATAAAAATGGAAACAATTAAAATTATAGGTAGTCATTCCAATTCAACTATTTTACTTGGGGAAACGATTAAAAATATATCGAAATATATTCCCAATAATGCCATTATAATTACCGATAAAATTGTCAATAAACTTTACAATAAGGATTTAAAATCTTACAAAATCATCGAAATTGACTGTGGCGAAAAAATAAAAACAATTGAAACTGTCTCGAAAATTTACGAAAAATTTATTGAATATAATGTAGATAGAACCAGTTACATTTGCGGCGTTGGCGGCGGAATAGTTTGTGATATTACAGGATTCGCCGCATCGACTTATATGAGAGGTTTGCGTTTTGGATTTGTATCTACTACCCTACTTTCTCAAGTGGACGCGAGTGTTGGAGGTAAAAATGGAGTGAATTTTTTTGGCTACAAAAACATTATTGGGACGTTTAATCAGCCTGAATTTGTGATTTGTGATTTTAGCATGCTTAAAACCTTAGAAAAAAAGGAAATTCTTAATGGTTATGCTGAAATTATCAAATGCAGTTTAATAGCTGATTCGAATATGTTAGAATATTTAAAATCGAATGTTAGCCAAGCAATAAATTTAGATTTTGAAATCATTCAAAAACTAGTAACCGACTCTATAATTATCAAATCGAGAATTGTAAATGCTGATGAAAAAGAAAAAAACGAACGCCGAAAATTGAATTTTGGACATACCATTGGTCATGCCATTGAAAAGCATTACAATATATCTCATGGAGAGGCTATTAGCATTGGAATGGTTGTCGCAGCTCAGCTTTCGCTTAGAAGAAATTTAATTTCAACAGATGAATTCACAATGATTAAAAACCTAATCCAGTCTTTTGGACTTCCTACTGAATTTTTGTTTGATAAAACCAAGATTATCGAAGCAATTGCAATGGATAAAAAGCGAGAATCTGAAGATATTCATTTTGTGTTTATTAACAAAATAGGAAATGCCGTAATTGAAAAAATAAAATTAACTGATTTAAAGAAAGAAATTGATGATTTGTGTTAGCATAAGCCAGCAAAATTTTATCGATTGTATTGAAGCAATCGGAAAAGCGAAAATGGCTGAAATTAGAATTGATTTGGTAAAACTTAGCGAATTAGAACTCGAAAAATTATTTAAACTCCCTATTAAAACTATCGCTACATGTAGAATAGGATATTATTCAGAAAATGAAATAATTAAACTTTTAAAACTAGCCATTAAATCTGGAGCAAAATTCATTGATATCGAGACAGAATTGTTTGAAAATTTAAAACTAGAATTAACTCCATTTGCCCAAAAATATAATACCAAGATCATTATTTCGTATCACAATTTTGAAAAAACTCCAAGCCAAAAAGAACTTCAAAAAATAATAAAAAACTGTTTTAATCAAGGTGCAGACATTGTAAAAATAGCGTGTAAATCGAATAGCGAAAAAGACAATTTACGAATACTTGATTTATATAAATTTCACACTCCAATTGTAGCAATTGGGATGGGAGAAATTGGTAAAATTACAAGAGTTAAAGCTATTGAAATGGGTGCTCCATTTACTTATGCATCGCCAAAAATCGGAAACAAAACTGCTGAAGGTCAAATTGATTACGAAACAATGAAGAAATTGATTTAACAATACTTCGGTCAACTTTGGCAAAGCCCCTATAAAAACGATTTAAAATGATAATATCATATAACTTTGTAAATCGCAAGCAAAAGCCGTTCGAACTTTGGAGTCATAGAGCCCGTGGCAAAGCATGGTTGCTGGATGTCCTGAAAAT
>Ga0209417_1003533_pt1 | contig 20678 bp, 15 predicted proteins | sample RifGroF2_FD_184002 | JGI IMG/M metagenome (GOLD analysis project Ga0209417, IMG submission 184002) | Groundwater microbial communities from Rifle, Colorado, USA - Groundwater F2 (SPAdes) (version 2) | ecosystem: Environmental > Aquatic > Deep subsurface > Groundwater | place: Rifle, Colorado... | reverse complement strand
TCACTGGCTGATCGAGGTATCAGGTATTCCTTTCGGGTTGCCCGGACAGATGCTTGAGGGCGGTGGAAATCCGTGGAGGGGAATGGTTTACGGGATCTCCAACCGCGCCGGCTGGACCGCCAATCCCCCCGGTGAGATCTGGAAATTCTGGGACGATTACCAGATCCAGGACAAAGAAATGATCGGCTACTGGGACAAATCCTGTCCGGTCATCTGCACCAACCCCATGGTTCGGGCCACCGTTTATCGGGGTAAAGACCAGTCAATCATTGCCGTAGCCAACTGGACCAAAACCGACCAGCCGATCAGTCTGTTGGTAAACTGGCAGAAGCTCGGCATCGATCCCGCCAAAGCCAACACCCTTATCCCCGAAATCAAGGACTTCCAGGCGGAGCAAAAGACTGTGACCATGGATAAGTTGGTTGTGCCGGGAGGGAAGGGCTTGCTTATTGTGGTGTCATCCAGAGGAAGATCACGATGAATCTACATGTATGGATCGCGGTTCCAGCTTTCGCGGGGATGACAGCGCTCCGGGGGAGGGCCGACGTAAGCTTGCCAGGTGGATTGTCATCCCCGCGAAGGCGGGGATCGCTCCCCTAAGCCGAAAACTCCCCAACCGCCTTAACAAACAGATCGAGCTCAGCCAGCGTGGTATAAACGCTCGGCGTAACACGAATCCCATCTACCTTCTCCCATACAATGGAAGTAGTGAGAATCTTGTACTTCGTCATGAGGAACGAATATAGGTCGCCCGCCTTCCTTCCTTCTATTCCGAAATTTCCAAGCCCGCATGAATACTGGGGTTTCATCGACATGTTCAGCCTCAGGCCGGGAATGTCCTTAATACCGTTCACCCAGTAATCCTTCAGGTAGCGGAGCCGCTGCTCCTTGCGGGCCGGACCGATCATGTTGTAAAAATCGATGGCCGTGCTGATGGCCAGCTCCGGTGCCCAGGGCCGGGTACCGATGTTTTCAAATTTGCGGATATCGGCACTTTTCGGATCCGGTGCAGCCATGAGCGGCCATATCTTGCTGATTTTATCTGCTTTAACATAGAGCATTCCCGTTCCGAACGGAGCAAAGAGCCATTTGTGGAGGCTCGTCCCGAAATAATCGCAATCCAGGTCGGGCACGTTGAAAACGAAATGTGCAAAGGCATGGGCGCCATCCACCATCACATCGATGTTCCGGGCATGCGCGGCCTGGGCGATCTTCTTAACCGGCAAGATCTGGCCTGTCCAGTTGATCACCTGCGTTACATTCACCAGTTTCGTGCGGGAGGTAAACAGGTCAGCATAGGCCCTGACGATTAAATCGTCGTTTTCAACCGGCATGGGCAGGTCGGCCCACTTCAGAACGATTCCGTCGCGCATCTCCCGCTGTTTCCAGGCATTGATCACGTTGGGGTAATCGTATTTGCACAGGACCACCTCGTCACCTTTATCCAGCGGGAACCCGAAGATGATCTGGTCGAGGGCTTCGGTAGTGTTCCGAACGATGGCAATGGTATCCGCCGGGCAACCGGCAGTAGCTGCCAGTTTGCGCCTCATGGGCTCCCTTTCTTCCCCGAGGATGGCCCACATGTAGTGTGCGGGACCCTCGTTGCTTACACTCTGGTAATGTGTTACCTTGTCCTGCACGATTTTAGGCTGCGGACTCACACCGCCGTTGTTCAGGTTCACGAGGTTGGGTGATATGGTGAAAGCCTGCCGGATGAACTGCCAGAACTCCTCATCCGTGGCCGCCTCTCCGGGCGTGATCGAATCCACTTCGTTCAGTTTATGTTCAAATCCGGGCCCGATGGCTGATGCCATGGGTGCGAGAGCTACGCCGGAGGCTACGCTCAGGGTGCGGTTGATGAATGATCTGCGGTTAGTTTTCATTGCGGACAATTTCCCTTAGTTATTTTCACATTTATAAAGTTGGGAAAAAAGTTACAATCCCGGAAATGCACACCCGCTTTCCTTTGTTTACCCCCGGCAGCCTTGTCATCCCGGTGCAGGCGTTTTTCGTCACGTTTTTACCTACTTTCAAACCATGAAAACCTCCCTCACCCTTCTTATCACCGCCCTGATGATTACCACCGTCCAAGGTCAGAATCAGGTCAATAAATCTGCACCCGACCACGTAATTATCGTTTACAAAACGCATTTCGATATTGGCTATTCCTCCACCGTGCACGATGTGGTGCATGAGTACCGCACCGAGATGGTCGACCGCGTGCTGGAGGCTATCGAAAAGAACAGTCAGCAGCCGAAGGAGAAGCAGTTTGTCTGGACCGTCTCTGGCTGGCCTATGAAGCAGATGCTGTGGGAAGGGCAGGCGCCCGTCCGGAAGCAGAAGATTGAGCAGGCGATCCGCGACGGCAACCTTGTGGTGCATGCCTATCCGTTTACCACCCATACGGAAACCGCGGAGATGGAGGACCTGGTGCGCGGACTGAATATCTCGTCAACCATCGCCCGGAAATTCGGCCAGCCGCTCTCTATCTCGGCCAAGATGAGCGACGTGCCCGGCCAGTCGTGGATCACCCCCACACTGTTCTCCCAGGCGGGAATTAAGTTCTATCACATGGGCGGTCCGGTGGTTAACATGGAGCACGGTCTGCCCCTGATGTTCTGGTGGGAGGGGCCCGACGGCTCGCGGCTGCTCACCCTGTACAACAACGGCTACGGCAGCAGTCCGCTGCCGCCCAAGGACTGGCCCTACAAAACGTGGGTCTATATCAACATGACCGGCGACAACCAGGGCCCTCCCGGACCGGAGACGGTGAGCAAGGATCTGGCTTTTTATCGGGATAAGGGGATTACTGCCACGGTGGGCAGCATGGATGATTTTGCGAAACTGATTCTGAAAGAGGATCTTAACCAGCTTCCGGTAGTGCGCAGCGATATTGGCGATGTCTGGATTCATGGCCCGATGAGCCAGCCGGCCGCTACCAAACTGGCTCAGACGATCCGCCCGCAGATCGGCGGGGCGGATCAGCTGAATACACTTGAGAAATGCTGGGGAATCTATACACCCGATATCAGGGAAAAGATATCCGAAGCCTACGAGAAAAGCATGCTGTACAGTGAGCACACCTGGGGACTGGCCAACCAGCATTACGTGAAGCTGCCCTTTGGTCCCGACTGGGATGCACTTTGGGCGCAGGGCTTACCGCCCCAGTTCCGCCTGATGGAGAAGTCGTGGAGGGATCAGGCAGATAACATTAATGCTGTCCAACAGCTTGTGCAAGAGTCCTATGCAGATGCCATTGCCACACTGGCCGATAACATCAGCATAAAGGAACCGCGTGTGGTGGTGTACAATCCGCTGCCCTGGAAGCGGGATGGGGAAGTGGTGATGGATACCCGTATCCTGCCGGCCTTCAAATCCCTGAAGCCGGCGGATGGCGGCGAGGCGGTAACGGTTTCACACGAGTATCCGGCCCTCGAGGATGCCGCGCCGGTTTCCCGTTTTTTTGTAAAAGATATTCCCCCGATGGGGTACCGTACCTATGTGGCATCGCAGGAATTGCCGGCTGCACCGGAATTGGACGTTGATGAGAAGAGTTCAACCATCGAGAGTCCTTGGTTTAAAGCCGTTCTCGATGCCAGACAGGGCCGGATCATCAGCCTGACTGACAAGCGCTCCGGCAGGGAACTGGTGGATCAGAATGCGCCCCAGGGTTTCGGACAATACCTGTATGAACGGTTCGGGTATAAAGACCTGGCCGACTGGCTGGCCAAATCGCTTTATCCGCAGTATACCGGTCACCGGGTCTGTTTTGTGGCGTACGATATGCCCAAGGACAGCCTCTACCGGTCGGCCCTGCCTGAAAACATGACCCTCACCCTGAAGAAAAGCGCGATCGACGTATCGGCCGTGATGACCGGCACCATTCCCGGACCCGGACAACCGCAGCGGATCTCCATCCGTCTGACCCTGCCCGCCGGCGCTCCGGTGGCCGACCTGGAGGTGAGCTGGCAGAAGCAGCCCGATGGCTGGCCCGAAGCCGGCTGGATCTGTCTGCCGTTCAGGCTCGATGATCCGCAGTTCCGGTTGGGACGGCTGGGTGGCATTGTGGATCCTGCAAAAGACCTTACTGTTGACAACTCCAACTACCATATGTTCTGGATCAACAGTGGGGTAGCGGTTTTCAACGGTGCAACCGGCGCCGGCGTCGGGCTCTGCTCCGAAGATTCGCCCGTTGTGAGTCTGGGGATTCCCGGTGAATATCAGTTCGATAAGCGCTATCAGGCCGACAAGCCCTATGTCTATATCAACCTGTACAACAACCACTGGCGCACCAATTTCGCCGCCTGGATCGGCAATGGCGAGCGGATGAGTTCGCGGGTGCGGCTCTGGTCGTATGATACCTATACTAACGAATCCTCCCTCTATTCTCCGGCCATGGAAACCCGAGTGCCGCTGCAGGTAGCCCGCTCCCGCAGCAATCCCGGAACCTTCCCGGTGATGCAGCCGGGCATCAGCTTGTCGCGCCGCGGCGTAGCCCTCACCGCCTTCGGTCCCAACCCCGATGGTGCGGGAACCGTCCTTCGTGTATGGGAACAGACCGGCACCGGCGGAACATTTGAGATCACCCTGCCCGCCGGATCGAAATTCACACGGGCCACCCCGGTAACCCTTCGTGGTGAAAAAATCGCTGAACCGGTCAAAATCGTCAACAGCCGGATATCGGTAAACCTGGCGGCGTTCCGGCCGGCCAGTTATATATTGGAATGACCGCGCGGGCTGTAGGGGCGCATAAATGCGCCCATTTGTGCCCTGAACGAAACCCCGTAGAGACGCATATATGCGTCTCTACAACCCCCTGTGCGATAATTCGTTACGGGCGCATACATGCGCCCCTACAGCCCGCGCGTTACCCGGTTGTGTAAAGAAATATTTGTGATTCCGCCACTAAATGCCGTAATTTTATTCTGCAATATTAATCCGGAATAAACCATGAATCGTCTTGCCATAATCGCAGGCATCACATTATCAATGTGTTACCCGGTTTTTTCGCAGGTAGAGACGCATAATCATGCGTCTATTGACACGCATAATAATGCGTCTCTACAACCCACAGGTAACCCACTGGTTTTCTTCCGTGAAACCTTCAACTGGAAAAACACCGCCGATCCCAAAGGCTGGACCATGCCGGCCAATGTGTATTTGGAGGATCCCAATGATACCGGGTTCAACTGGCACTGGTGGCCGAACGACAGCCTGATTGCTATTAACCTGGCGGAGCCACCTTTTCAATCGACTTCAAAAACTGATGGTCATCTATGCCTTTTCGGATCTCATTATCAGGATTTTGTGTATGATATCGATAATATATCGATTGACAATTCTATTGTATTCAGCGGAATCGACTGCAGCCAACACTCCTCTGCCATCCTGCAGTTTGAGACTAATTTCATGAACACGGGTTACCAGGGCACCATGCGCGGTGGTTGGCAATGTCTGGTTCAGGTTTCACAAGATAATGGTTACCACTGGACTGAATTTAATGCAGGATTCAGCTGCCAGGGTTCTGGAAGGCCTAACAGCGTTGCACCGGGGCAGCCTGCGTTGTTCCGGATCAACATTTCTGAGATGGTCGCCGGGATGTCCAACGTTATGGTCAGGATCAAATGGACCAGTTTTTCCGGATGGTATTTCTGGATCATAGATGATCTTGAATTCTGTGAAGCCCTTCCGAATGATCTACACATCAATTACTTTGATATTCAGTGGGATGACAAAATCCTGGGGATCGATCAGAGTTTCAGCTACATGATGCCGTTGAGCCAGATCGGAAAAGGGATGGGTTTTGAAAAACTCAAATCAGGAATTACAAACATGGGGGCAACCGAGGCTACCAATATCGTTTTTGATGTGACCATTAAGCACGAAGCCGATACCGTTTTCTACGAGGCCAAAACCATGCAGTCCCTCTGGCCGGGATACAAGGACAGCCTGGCTCTGACCGGCCGGTATGAACCATCCGAAAAGGGCAGGTATACGGTTCAATACCGGTGGCGCCAGGAAGAGGTTGAGGATAATTACCCTGAGGATAATCTCAGGGTTTTAGAATATGTGGTTTCTGATTCAGTTTACAACCGGGCAGGAGACCGGCCGGATTACAAGTATTCTTTTAATTCCTATCGGAGTATTGGGGATGATTGGGCAACCCCGGCCAATATCAATCATTTTCAGGGAGAATCCTTTCCGATTTATGCCGATTGCGAGGTTGACGGAATATCAGCCTTTATCACCGGTGGACTGGCTGACGGATTGATTGATTTTGGCTATGAGATTTGGATTTCCAATTATGCCGAAATCACTACCGGAATCTGGGATCCCCGTTTTCTCATGCGCACGGAAAGACTCTATTTGGATTCTGCCATGTTCAACACATGGGTCTATTTGCCATTTGATAAAAACGGTGAAGATGAATTTATCAAGTCTGGAAGTCCTTTATGGGCCGGAATGGTTTACAGCAACTGGCATCCTCAGCAAAATGTAAGGAGGGATAAAGGATTGAGCATCGGCGGATCATTCCAGACACCCCAGCATCATTACAGAAGCGTGTTTGCGATGCCATCCCTGTCAAGCACCGGAACCACCGGTCGCGCGTGGATACTCAACTCCACCAGAAATAATATGATTCGCCTCCATTTCCGCAATACTGCAATTTCTGCTAACCCTGATATTTATTCCGGCAAAGGCCTCGTCCTTACCCAGAATTATCCCAACCCCTTCACCGGCCAAACCGTAATCAATTACCAGATCGGATCGGAATCACCCGTCAGGCTCGAAATTACCGATATCACCGGACGGAAGGTGCTGGTCAGGGAAGAAGGATCACAGCCGGCTGGCCGGCATCAAATCCTGATCCAGGGTGCCGGATTGGCGCCGGGGGTCTATTTTTATACGGTTTATGCCGGGGCAAACCGTGAAACAAAACAGATGATGGTCACCGGCCTGTAGGGGCGCATACATGCGCCCACCAACCCTCTGCACGATAATTCGTTACGGGCGCAAACATGCGCCCCTACAGCCCCCGCGTTACCTATTTGTGTAAAGAAATATTTGTGATTCCGCCCTTAAATGCCGTAATTTTATTCTGCAATATTAATCCGGAATAAACCATGAATCGTCTTGCCCTGATCGCAGGCATCACATTATCAATATGTTACCCGGTTTTTTCGCAGGTAGAGACGCATAATCATGCGTGTACTGAGACGCATAATAATGCGTCTCTACAACCCACCCGTAACCCACTTGTTTTCTTCCACGAAACCTTTAACTGGAAAAACCCTGCTGATCCTAAAGGCTGGACCATGCCGGCTAATGTTTACCTTGAGGATCCCGACGATACCGGACTCAACTGGCATTGGTGGCCGAATGACAGCCTGAAAGCAATTGTCATGGCTGAGCCGCCGTTTCAGTCGTCCACCAAAGAAGACGGGCACCTGTGCCTGTTTGGTGCACATTATAATGACTTTGAATATACCATCAACAATATACCGATCAACAACTCGGTCGTGTTTACCGGGATCGACTGCAGCCAGCACCCGTCCGTGATCCTTCAGTTTGAAACCACGTTCAAGAATAGCGGAATACCGGGGCATGTCGCAGGTGGATATGAGTGTTCTGTTGATGTTTCCGGTGATAACGGGTATCATTGGTCCACTTTCGATGCGAGTTTCGGTGTGGCGGGATCCGGCCGGCCCTACAACGTGGAACCTGGACAACCCGCTATTTTCAAAATAAATATCACTGAGGTTGCTTCAGGGATGTCTAATGTGATGGTGAGGATTCGCTGGTACAGCTATTTCGGCTGGTATTATTGGATAATCGATGACCTTAAAATGTACGAAGCATTACCCAATGATCTGCATATCAATTATGTAGATGTCGAATGGGACGATAAGATTTTCGGAATTGACCAGAGTATCAGCTACACTATGCCAATTTCCCAGATTGCTCGAGGACATGGATTTTTTAAGTTCCGGTCTGGAATAACCAACATGGGAGCAACCGAAGCAACAAATATCGAATTTGATCTGACGATCCGGCATGAAGATCAGGTCGTTTATCAGGAATCCGCAACCCAACCGGTACTCTATGCCGGATACAAGGATAGCCTGGCATTACAAGGCCGGTATGAACCAACCGCCAAAGGCAAATACACTCTTGAATACCGATGGAGATCGGATAAGGAGGACGATTACCCCACCGACAATGTTAAAACACTCAATTATTACATTACAGACTCCGTCTATAACCGGTCGTGCGACACACCGGACTGTTCCATTTCTTTCAACAGTTCCAGGTGGATCCGGGATGAGTGGGCTCTCTATGCTAACGTTAATCATTTTATGTGCTCGGCTTTCCCGATCTACGGAGAATGCGAGATTGACGGGCTCTCGGCATACATCACGGGCGGCCTGGCCGATGGAAAGATCGATTTTGATTATACGGTATGGCTGGCCGACTATTATGCGGTAACCAACGGATACATCGATCCCAGGTTCCTCATGAAAACAGAAAGGGTTAATCTCGATTCTGCCATGTTCAACAAATGGATTTATATGCCTTTCGATAAAAACGGCGAGGATGAATTCATCCCGGCAGGAAGTTTGCTTTGGGCGGGCGTTGAATACAGTAATTGGCATAATGTGGATGCGGTCAGGCGTGACAAAGGCATGAGCATCGGCGGTACAACCCTGAGTCCGCCTCATGAAGCCCGTACCATGTATTCCTTTCCTTACAGCCAGATATCGACTGGAAGAGCCTGGTCTTATTCCGCTAAGGCAAATGTTATGATCCGGCTCCATCTTCACAGCCATGCAAACTCCACAAATCTCGATATTTCAGCCAGCAGCGCCCTGGTTGTTACCCAAAATTACCCCAACCCCTTCACCGACCAAACCGTTATCAATTACCAGGTTGGCATAGATTCGCCCGTGAGGCTCGAAATCGCCGACCTCACCGGCCGAAAGGTGCTTGTCAGGGATGAAGGACCGAAACCTCCCGGCCGGCACCAGATTTTGATCCAGGACGCCGGGTTGGCACCCGGGGTATATTTTTATACGGTTTATGCCGGGGCAAACCGGGAAACAAAAAGGATGATGGTTGCAGGGCTGTAGAGACGCATATATGCGTCTCTACAGGCATTGCGCCATCGAACGTGGTTGGGGGGATATATACCATTTCCACCGAATCATCCCATCCAAAAAAATTACCTTTGGAAACTGTGGTCCTCCTATAAACCGATTATCGGAATAAATAAAATTATAACATAATGAAAATCAGGAATTTATTTTTCTTCATGGGCGTTGCGGCCCTTGTTGCTGGATGCAGCGCCAACAAACAGGTCTCTGTAAAACAGTCCGTTGAAAATCCCAAAATGATGATCATCGCCAAGGTCTCCGTCAAACCCGATAAAACCAGGGTTTTCGTCGCTGCCGCCAGGGAAATCATCGAAAAATCCAACAAGGAAGCCGGTTGTAGTTTCTATCAGTTGTACCAGGACCCCTACGATAATTCCAGGTTCGTTTTTGTGGAGGAATACAGGAACCAAGCAGCCGTTGATGCTCACTTCGCAACCGATCATTTTAAGGGATTTGGGGCTAAAATCGGTGACCTGGTAGCGGGGCCCCCGGATATTAAGATCATTACCGTGGCCGCGGAAGCGAAGAAGTAATAAAAAGTATTTTCAGCTATGAGAAAGTCAACTCTTCTGGTATCGGGTTTCGGGGATCGGGAATAGGGTTTCGGGTGTCGGGTATCAGTTGTTGGAAATAGGGCTCTCCGAATGCGTCATTCCTGCGGAAGCAGGAATCCCCTCCCTCGGAGCGCCCCATACCTCAAACCCCGAACCTTATACCCATTTCAATCCCCCAACGTAAGCCTCAAGTTATCAACCAACTCCTTTGCGTTATCCATCGAAAAGCACATCGGCGGCTTAAACTTGATCACATTATCGTACGGCCCGTCGGTGCTCAGCAGGAAACCCCGGTCCTTCATCGCGTTTACAATCGATTTGGCAGTAGCGCCGTCCGGCTCGCGGGTTTCCATGTCCCTGACAAATTCGATTCCAAGAAATAGTCCCGAACCCCTTACCTCAGAAATTGACGGATGACCGATGACTGATGACCGATGCCCGTTATTCCGTCCGTCGTCCGTCATCCGTCGTCCGTCCTCTTCTGTCTTCCATCCGTCGTCCGTCCTCCGTCGTCGGTCGTCTTCCATCCGTCGTCCGTCATCGGTCGTCCGTCCGAACAAGCGCCCCAGCTCGTCGAGTAAAAAGTCCCCAACTCTCCGCGCTTGTTCCTGCAGCCCCTCCTCCTCAATCACCTCCAGCACCGCCCGCGCAATCTCGCAGCTCACGGGGTTGCCGCCGAAGGAACTGAAAAACTCCATTCCGGTCTCGAAACTTTTTGCGATCTCCTCCGTACAGACCACCGCTCCCATCGGATGACCGTTGGCAATCGGCTTGCCCAGCAGCACAATATCGGGAACCACATCATACAGTTCATACCCCCAGAACTTGTACCCCACACGGCCAAAACCGGTCTGCACCTCGTCCGAAACACATAAACCCCCTTGCCCTCTCACCTCCCGATAAATATTCTGCAAATACTCCTTGTTCAGCATCACCTGCCCTGCGCACCCCGGAATCGGCTCCGCAAAGAAAGCCCCCGGGACGACAGACGACCGACGACTGAAGACCGACGCCAGATCATCCATCCGTCGTCCGTTCTCCGTCATCCGTCGTCGGTCGTCCGTCATCCGTCCTCTTCCATCCGTCATCCGTCGTCGGTCGTCCGTCGGCAGGGCCACCACCGAAGTAGAATCAGGTTTGCCCAGCCCGCCCCTGCGATTAAACTTATACGGGCTCAGACCGATCGCCGACTGCGTATTCCCGTGGTACGCATGATCAAGAACCCAGAAATGATCACGGCCGGTATGTGCCTTTATCAATCTCACTGCCAGGTCGGTAGCCGCTGATCCTGAATTTACGAAGAATACCTTATTCAGCGTGGGCGGGAATTTCGACAGCAATTTCTCTGCATACAGATCAAGGCTTTTATACAGATACCGCGTATTCGTATTCAGCCTTGCCATCTGCCTTTGTCCGGATTCCACCACCTTTGGATGACAATGCCCCACGTGCGGGATATTATTCACGCAATCCACATAGGTCCTCCCATCCGCCCCATACATATACTGAAACGCTGCCCCCACCATCCGGATCGGCTCCGGATACGATAGCGACACCGCCTTCGAAAAATACTTGTACCGGCGTTCAACCATTTCAACCATTTCAACCATTTCAACCATTTCAACCGGATTCCTCCTCACCCACCTTCGCACCATCCCCCGTGCTCCCTCCACGCTCACCTGATGATACGCACTTCCCGGATTATCCCGTTCCTGCCGCGCCGCCATCACCATCGTCTGGCACCACCTCGCCGCCACCATCCACCCTATCACCTTCCACTCTTCCATATTCCACTTTATCACACTCTCATATCCCTTAATCAACTCCCGATAAACATCAGGATAATCCTCCCTCCCCATCATCGCATACGCCAGCACAATCGCCACCTCATGCACCCTCGCACCGTACGTCATATCCCCAAAGTCCAGTATCCCCACAACCTCTCCGCTAATGCACTTGTCATCCCCGCGAAAGCGGGGACCGCGTCCCCCAACATCAGCTTCGCAGTTGCACTTGTCATCCCCGCGAAAGCGGGGACCGGATCCGGCAACCAGCACGTTCCAGTCATTCCCGTCCCCATGCACCACCTGCTTCGGCAGCTTATGGTACACCAGCAGCACTTCTTCCCGGTACTTCATCAGGAAATAGTGAACCAAACGGCGGTCTTCGGGATCGGCAATCAGGTGAATGTCCTCATAAAGCTCCATCACCCGCGCCAGGTCCCAATCATGCGTCCGGCACTTCAATACCGGGTCTTCCAGGCCCTCAAGGTCCCGGTCGATCTGGCCAAAAAGACTGCCCAGCTCTTGAAAAAATGCCAATTCCGGCTTCACTTCCGCCAGAAATTTTCCCTCCAGATATTTAAACATCCGTGCATAAGCCGGTCTGCCCTCAAACGTAAGGTCCGAAATTAGTTCACCCCGGAGATTGGCAATCGGGCAGGGGATAATCTTTCCGTATGGTTTTTCAGATAATGCCAGCAGCACCCGGTTCTGCGACCGGATAAAATCCAGATCGCCCGGATCCGTCGTGATTTTCAGCACGAATTTTCCTCCCTCCGTATCGGTGACCAGGTAGTTCTTATCCTGATACCCCGGCAGAGGATTTATATCAGCCTGTATATCAAAATACTGTGAAAGAAATTTGGAAACAGAATCACCAGTAATCCGGCTCATATCATGGTGTTTTAAGACGCAATTATTCAATTCCGCGCCTATGTATTCGCGAAAGTAATCACTGCCAGCTAATTGTCATAAATACTTTGGTGGTATCACTGAACATGGAATCCCCATGATTGCGTCTTACCCGGAATAGTATCTCGCAAAGCCGCCAAGACGCAAAGCGGCATCTAAGCAAAAGTGTATAGTGCGATTCTTCTTTGCGCCTCTGCGCCTTTGCGAGATTATTTTATATCTCAGAGACGCATTGATGCAGACGCATTATTATGCGTCTCTACAGAGCCCCTGCATGATCAGGTATTGCGCGCCGATATAGGTTAGCATCACCCAGAATCCGCCATTGGGAATTTCCGTGACAAACCGGTTATAGGCAAGCAGACTGTCTGATACCAGAAACAAAAGGGATCCGGAAAACATCAGCCCGAAACTGTTGGAATCAACCCGCTGGTAGCGGTTCAAGGCTGCAACCGACATCCCGATCAGGGAAACGGCATAAAGGAAGACTACGGGGATCATGATTCCTTCGAGCCCGGGTAATATCAGGAAAAAAATAAAAACAAGATAAAATCCAAATGGCAGGATCCATATCGGTTTCCTGGCAACAAAACCTTTCTCATCCGAGACCGCGAATTTCCGGAAGGCTTGAATATAGGCTACCTGTGAAGCGAAAAATCCGCCGACACCCGCAAAGAAGAACAAATCATGCTTCCACGCAAACATCAGGAGTAAATCACCAACCCATGAAAAGAAAAAGGCCAGGAGAACCAGTTTACGATAGGGTGCGGGCCCTGTATTGAGCAGGAAATAAACGGTAATCCATATCAGGATCAAGGGTTTGAACGCATATTCAATCGATTTGATATCATGCCAGGAACCAAAGAGTTGACCGGCTGCGATAACCAGGAAGAATAAATTAAGGATAAGGTTTCTGGATTTCATGGGTCACGGTTTAATCCCTGAAAGGTATGAAAAACCCTGATCAGGTTTTACTCCGATCAGGGCGTAATAAACACCTATGTTTCGAATAACTATTTTCCGGTGGTGGATCCGTCATCCACTTTCTGAACTTCTCCTTTGATCGTCAGGATATATTTCTGTCCGTCATTCATTTTCACGATCGCACTTTTGGTGAAAAAGCCGGTGATCTTGGCATCATACGTAAGCGATACAATTCCTTTTTCACCCGATTTTATAGGCTCCTTGGTGTAATTCGGTGAAGTACAGCCGCAAGTGGTCACTACTTCACTGATTGTAACCGGGGTTTTACCCGCATTGGTTAGGGTGAAGGTGGCTTTTGCGGGTTTCTGGTGCATTACGGAGGTTGCAAAGTCATGCTCAGTCTTATCCCAGGTGCAGGTTAACGGAACATTGCCCGGCTGTGGGGCTTTTGCAACACTTTTTCCCGGTATTCCGGCATCCGTATTAAGTGTCTGCATCTCGGCAGTCTGCGCTTTCTGTTCACTTTTCTGAATCTCCTGAAGGGTTACCTTTTTTTGTGCCATTGCCGGCATCGCCAGGAACAGAGCTGCTCCGACCACGAGTATCAACAAACCTGATTTTTTCATTTTTTTCTGTTTTAATTTCTTCGGAACAAATGTAAGCCTATCCCTCTCCACCAACCGTTAAAGGAGACTTAATTATTGTTAACGGGTTGTTAAGCGGATTTGAATGGGACCGGTTTATCCGGTATCTTCGGGGCAATGAACCGAAATGCAATCAGATGGGTGATGGTTCTCGGGATCCTTTCGATCCTCGGGATTCTCAGCGTACAGGTCTTTTTCATACGGAAAGCCCTGTCCCAGCAGGACCGGCAGCTCAATCAAACCATCACGATTGCACTCGGCGCGGTGGCTGAAAAGCTTGCGGGATACAATGATGCCGAGCTGCCGCACCAGAGCCCGGTCTTCAGGCACAGTGCCGACTATTACATTGTGAATGTGAACGGGGATATCGACCCTGCCATCCTTGAGCAGTTCCTGGTTACCGAATTTCATTCCCGCGGGCTAAACCTTGATTTTGAGTATGGGATCTATGATTGCCGTTCCGATGAGATGGTTTACGGTAGTTTGATCCGGTTCGGCGAAAACACCAGGATCGAACCACTTGTTAACGGTTTTCCCAAACACCCGGGTTACCTGTATTATTTCGGAATCCATTTTGTTGGCCGTAACCAGGCACTTTCAAATTCCATGGGCATCTGGTATTTTTTTAGCCTGATATTGATTCTCGTGGTATTCTTCTTCGCATACAGCCAGTGGATCATCCTCCGTCAGAAGCAGTATGCCGAGATTCAGAAGGACTTCATAAACACCATGACACACGAGTTCAAGACTCCCCTTGCTTCCCTCTCGATGTCGGCCGATGTGATTCTTAAGCCCGATATTGTTAACGAGCCCGAACGATTGAAGAAATATGGACAAATTATCAGGAGCCAGGTCAATCACCTCCTCGGTCAGGTTGACAAGGTCCTGGAAATGGGCGGCCGCGGGGGTGAGCATACAAAACTTAACCGGACTGAAGTTAATCTCGAATCCCTGATCAATGAGCTGGTGCAGCAAATGGAAGCAAGAATCCGGTGCGAGCAGGGAGTGGTTACCATCAGGTATCATTCTTCCGTACGATTTATTAAGGCCGACAGGCTTCATCTCACGAACGTAATCCTGAATCTGATCGACAATGCACTGAAATATTCTGGTCCTGATCCGAAAATCACCGTGGAGGTCAGCGATGTTCCTTACGGAATCGAACTTGCCGTGGAGGATCAGGGGACCGGCATTCCCGTGGAATATGCAAAACGTGTTTTCGACCGGTTCTTCAGGGTTCCCACCGGAAATATTCATTCCATCAAAGGATTTGGCCTCGGACTCTATTATACCCGGAATATCATCCGGTCGCACGGCTGGAGAATCCGTCTGGTGAGCTTGCCGGGTAAAGGAACGCGTATGGTGATCACCGTCCCGAAAAAAAAGATCTGAATGGAGAAGCCTGTAGTATTATATGTTGAGGATGATGAAACCCTGCGGTTTATAACCTCTGAAAATCTCGAAAGGGAAGGGCTGTCGGTGATGACTGCGGGTGATGGACTGGAGGCCTGGCGACTGTTCTTAGCTGACAAACCGGATATTTGTGTGCTCGATGTTAACCTGCCAAAACTCGATGGATTTTCACTGGCTCGCAGGATCCGGGAATCCGACCTGAACACGCCGATCCTTTTTGTTACTGCGAAATCCCTTAGGGAAGACAAGCTCGAAGGGCTTCTTCTTGGAGGCGATGATTATCTGATCAAACCCTTTAGCATCGATGAACTGGTACTGAAAATCCGAATTTTCCTAAGGCGTTCAGGCGTACCAATCCCGTCACCAGTCCTTGAGCCCATCAGGTTGGGTAATTTCGAGCTCGATAAGTCCAACTTGATACTCAGGTATGGCACCGAGGAGATCCTGCTGACCTTCAAGGAGTCTGAATTGCTCGAGTTCTTCATCAGGCATAAGGGAAAACTCCTTACCCGCGAGCAGATACTCGAAACCCTCTGGGGTGGAAACGATTATTTTGCCGGCAGGAGCCTCGATGTGTATATTTCAAAGCTCAGGAAATATCTCAGCCGGGATCCCGCAGTGAAAATCGAGAACCGGCACGGAATCGGGTTTATCTTTAAAGCCTGATTTACTTCGGCATCCCACCAAAAAACCTCTTGAGATTCCTGTGAAATTTGTGGAAACTGTCCGGTTTATGGTGCATTAAAACACACTGTTTGGTGATCACGTTAAGGTCTTTGTCCTTCAGTAGTGCCAAGGCTTCCGGAGTTTCGGAATGCTGCTGAATCCAGATGTTGCTGATTCCTTTTGACAAGGCTTCCTTCACCACAGCGGCAGTCTGGTCTTTTTTTGTCAGTATGATCAGACCATTAACCTCATCGGGTAGTGCAGCAACCGACGGATAGCATTTGGTACCACTGATTTCGTCAAGGTTTGGATTGATCGGAATCAACTGAAGGCCCTTCCGGGTCAGCTCTTCATAGGCTACCCTTCCGAATTTCTTTGGATTTCTTGAAACTCCCGCAATTGCAATGTGCTTAACTGCAAGGAATTGATCGATTTGTTTCTGGCTGGTCATGGTTTATTGAATTTAACCGAAAAGTACAATTCTGTTTTGCATTATCCTTTGTATTTTTGGAAAAACAGAAAGCATATGCATACCATGAATTTTTCATCAGAAAACAGGGAGATCCGGGATGTAACTAAAGTTGTCCTGCGTGATTACGGGAGTTTGTTTATCAGCCAGGGAGAAGAAGAGAGCCTGCGGATCGAAGGTGAGCCGGAAGTTTTGCGCACCGTGAAAACCTGGGTAAACAGCGGTGAACTGATTCTGGATATCGACGAGTCATGGTTTCAGAAAACATTGAGCGCTGTAACCAGCGCAATAGAAGGCCGGTCACTGAAATACCACCTGATGGTTAAGAACCTTGAGGGGATTTATGTTCAGGGCGCAGCACAGGTAAAAATGACCGGACTGAAAACGGAGTCTATATATCTTACATTAAAAGGGGCAGGGGAAATGATCATAACCGGAATTGAAGCCGGGCTGGTTGACATTGATCTACCGGGTGCCGGGGTGATTTCAGCTTCAGGCAGGACGGACCGGCTCAATGTCAGCGTAAAAGGTGCCGGAAGCTATGATGGCCCTCGCCTGGAAAGCCGTGATGCGCGTGTCTCCCTGCGCGGGGTAGGTAAAGCAACCGTTTGGGCAACAGGAAAACTCGACGCTGTGGTTGAAGGAATCGGTTCGATCGATTATTATGGCAACCCTGATATCCGCCAGCAAGTCAACGGCCTCGGCAAAGTAAACCACCGCTCCTGATCCCCTATGCCCTTATGCCCCTATGCCCCTATGCCCCTATGCCCTTATGCCCTTATGCCCTTATTTCTTAATAAAATTCCCAGTCTGATACTCCTCAAACGCCTGATATAGTTCCTCCTTGGTATTCATCACAATCGGTCCGCGCCATGCGATGGGTTCATTTAATGGCTTGCCGGCAACCAGCAGGAACCGGGTGGCCGACTGATCGGTTCCCATGAATACCTGATCTCCTGAAACCAGCTTTGCCAGAGTGCCCGAACCGATCGGATTCTTCATCATCTGATCAAAGTAGCCCGATCCTTCAAAAACATAGACAAAGACGGTATGTGCAGGATCAATCTCGATGGTCTGCTGAACACCTGCAGGAATAGTAATATCCATGAAAACCGGTTTTACCATGATATCCTTGACCGGGCCGGTATATTCACCGAACTTTCCTGCAGCCAGCCTGATTTTCAAACCTTTCCACACAAACTCCGGAATCAGGTGGGAGGCTATGTCCTGATATCTGGGTTTCATCATTTTATGTGCTGCCGGCAGGTTGACCCATAACTGAAAGCCGCTCATCGTGCCTTCGAAACTCCGGGGCATCTCCTGATGAAGGATTCCAGAGCCTGCCGTCATCCATTGTATATCACCCGATTTGATCTTTCCTTTATTACCCATGCTGTCCTCGTGATCAACCTCTCCCGCAAGCATATAGGTAACCGTTTCGATACCGCGATGCGGATGCCATGGGAACCCGGCTATGTAATCCGCCGGATTGTCAGAACCAAAATGATCCAGCATCAGGAACGGATCCAGCCAACCCTGTCGGGGATAACCAAATACCCGCTGCAGCTTAACCCCTGCACCCTCCAAGACCGGAGTGGTGCTCAGCGTACTTTCAACTTTTCTGATCATAACCGTGTATATTAGTTATGTCTAAATTACATAATTATGTTATAATCTCCGTCTCTTGGTCTCTTGGTCTCTTGGTCTCTCGGTCTTACAGTCTCACAGTCTTCCCCAAATCCCCGCCAAAACCACCGCCGTCATCGCCTCCACAACCACCGGTACCCTGAGGGCTATGCACCGGTCGTGCCGTCCGCCAATCACCAGTTCCTCCACCTTGCCGGATTTGAGGTTCAGGGTCTGCTGGGGCTTTGAGGTACTGGACGTTGGCTTGACTGCCACCCTGAATACCAGCTCGTTCCCGTTCGTAAGCCCGCCGTTGATTCCTCCGGCATAATTGGTGTCCGTTGTTCCGTCTGCCGCTATGATCCGGTCATTATGCTCTGATCCTTTCATCCTGCCGGCCGCAAATCCACTGCCGAACTCGATCCCCTTGATGGCCGGAATGGCGAACACTGCATGCGCAAGCAGGGACTCCACCGAGTCAAAGAATGGTTCACCCAGTCCCACGGGAAGCCCGGTAACCCGGCATTCTACAATGCCCCCGATTGAATCATTGTCTTCCTCGGCTTTCCGGATGGCGGAAGGAATGTCGGTCAACCCGCCGGCCTCAATCAGAACTGCGCGGATCCCGGCTTTGGGTATCACTTTTTTTGCAACAACCCCGGCAGCGACAATAGCCAGGGTAAGCCGGCCGCTGAAATGCCCGCCACCCCGATGGTCATTGAATCCATTGAACTTTTGCATGGCTACCCAATCAGCATGCCCGGGCCTGGGTTGTATTTTCAGATGGTCGTAGTCCCCTGATTTAATATTCTGATTTTCAAACATAATGGTCAGCGGGGCACCAGTGGTGAACCCGTTGAACCAACCCGACAGGATTCTCGGTTCATCGGATTCAACCCGTGGTGTGGTGCCGGTTGCACCGGGCTGCCGGCGTTTTATATCGGATATAAAGTCATCCGCCCCCAGTGGAATTCCGGCCGGACAACCATCAATGGTTATCCCGACAACAGGACCGTGGGACTCTCCGAAAATACTGACCCTGAATTGATTGCCAAAGCTATTCATCGATTCTTCCTCCTATGGATCTTAGATCCTTAAAAAAGTCCGGATATGATTTCGATACACATTCGGGTGATGAAATTCTGACCGGAGTGCGTGAACAAGTTGCAATGGTGGCCGCTGCCATGGCCATCCGGTGATCACCGCGGGGATCAATATCCCCGGTTTTCATCATGGATGGGCCCGTAATATACATGGTGCCCGCTTCGAGCCTGATGGTCACGCCGATTTTGAAGAACTCATCCTGCAGGGCTTTTGCCCGGTTGCTCTCCTTATGAATGAGCCGGTGTGCGCCCATGATCCGCGTGGTTCCCTCGCAATGAGCTGCCAGGGCGGCCAGTGGCGGAAAAAGATCCGGACACTGGGTGGCATCAAAATCGAAAGCTTTCAACTCCTCGCGGCTGACCGTTACCCCGTCGCCCAGAATTTCAATCCGGGAACCAGCTCGACCAAGAGCTGTAAGAATCTGACGATCAGCCTGATGTGAATTTGCCTGTAGGTTTCGAACCGTTGCCGTACCCCCAAGGGCGCCAGCAACCAACAGAAAGGCAGCCCCGCTCCAATCCCCTTCCACGGTGAGATCGGCGGCTTTGTATTTCTGCTTCCCGGGGATATGAAACTCCCGGTAACTCTTGTTCTCAATGCGGATGCCAAAGGTTTTAAGTACCTCCAGGGTGAGGTCGATATAAGGACGGCTCTGCAGATCAAGCACCTCGATTACCGAGTCGCCTTTTACCACCGGCAGAGCCATAAGAATGCCCGTTAACAGCTGAGAGGAAATGGATCCGTCCACGGTTGCCTTGCCGCTTTTCAGCGGTCCGCGGATCCATATCGGGACAAATCCATCCTGGGTCTGACAGCGTGCGCCGAGCTGATTCAGGGCGTCAGCCACCATTTGAACAGGCCGCTTGACAAGGGATCCGCTGCCGTTCATAATCATCGTCTGATCATGCAATGCCGCAACAGGGGAGAACATCCGCAGGCTAAGCCCGGCTTCCCCGCATTCCAGCTTCTGGCTCCCCGGATTAAATCCGCCATGGATAACCAAATGGTCCTCTTTATCTTCAATACGCGCACCAAGGATCTCAATAATCCTCATGGCTGCCAGGGCATCATCACTCCGCGAAGGATTCCGGATCACCGAATTTCCCCTGGCCAGCAACGCCCCTGCCAGCAACCGCTGTGCATGACTCTTCGAGGCCGGTGCCGTTACCACTCCATTGATTTTTGATCGTAAAACCGTTATCGACATATTTGCTGCAAAATGCTTAAAGTTAGCAGGAAATTGTCAGACCGATGACCGATGACCGCCGACGGTCGTCCGTCGTCCGTCATCCGTCGTCCGTCATCAATCATTCATCACCTTCGTCTGCATATTGATCGACTCCTGATGGATGGCCATAAACAATTTCCGGATGAATTCATCAGAGAAGCCTTTTGAATGCCCTTCTTCAAGATACTTCGATATGATCTGGTCC
>Ga0209417_1003530_pt1 | contig 20687 bp, 15 predicted proteins | sample RifGroF2_FD_184002 | JGI IMG/M metagenome (GOLD analysis project Ga0209417, IMG submission 184002) | Groundwater microbial communities from Rifle, Colorado, USA - Groundwater F2 (SPAdes) (version 2) | ecosystem: Environmental > Aquatic > Deep subsurface > Groundwater | place: Rifle, Colorado... | reverse complement strand
GAGAGGAATTGATACCCCCATATATATTAGGCTGTTTATTGATCAAAAACAAAATGCTGATAATAAATTACTTAAACGCTTAGCTTGACGGCTATGACTCTAAGGGTACTCTAATAGGTTATACAAGATTGATTTATAGTTAGTTGCACAAACGACTGATTGTCAGCGTGTAAATTCTATTACTGTACATGAACAGTACATGAAAGGTACTATAAAGGCACATAAAAGGTACTCTAAATGTACTTAGTCCTAAAATAGGTTTACACAAAAAATAGAATTAAGGAAAAAGACGGTATGTCTTAGACAGGGCATGCGTTTGAGACAGGGCATACCCTGTCTCTCCTATGTTATGCTTTGTTATATTTATATATTATGCTTATTGTCAGTATTTTAGTAAACGAAGTAGGGTTAGGGTAACTTTAAGGTGAAGTTAGGGTGAAGTTAAGGTGAAGTTAAGGCGAAGTAATAGCATATAACACAATGAAAATTAGAAAGTTAAGTGTTTTGATTTATTGTATTGATTATTAGATTGTTACAAAAGATGTAAAAGATTTGTAATAATTAAAAATAATTTTAAGTATTTTATCTAAAATTAGGGGGCAATGTTTGTAATTAATGCAATTATAGAAAAATCAATAAACAAAACTATTGTTAAGTTATAGATAAACAGATTCTAATGGATGGTTTTGCCAAGCAATGATCTCAATTAGGTTGTACTTATTTAATGAAATTTATTAACCAATGTTTTATGTTTTTTTGCATATTCTAAATAGGTAAATAAATAATAGCTTGATTAATTAGATTATCTAATATAGGAGGTCGTATAATTCCTAAATAAATTATAATTGCAATAAATACTAATTGAATTATAAATCCCATATCTAAAATTACTTTAGAGTCTGTAGATGTTTTATCTGGTAATGCTATTTTTAGAGTTTTGGATAAAAGATTATATAATAAAAAGCATAAAAGTGTTACAATAATTATAAAGTACATGTATTGAGCTTTTATTATCAAACTTTGTAAAATAAATATTTTTGAAATAAATAAGCCTGAAGGAGGAATTGCAGAGAGCATAATAATAAGAAGAATAAAGAGATATGCATGGCTTTTGTTTTTTGAGATATAGTTTTTTATATTGTTCATATCATAGCTATCATATAATTTGTGAATAGTAAGAACGTTATAGAATAATCCTGCTTTTGCAAAAGAATGTAATACTATGTGTAGTATAGCAGCATAATAGCCAATTCCTCCAATGCCAAGTCCTATTGCTACAATTCCCATGTTTTCTAAGCTTGAATAAGCTAACATTCTTTTTACATGATTAACTTTGAAAAGGTATGCTGTTGATGTTAAAATAGATAATATTCCTGAAATTATTAAAATATTGTTCATCCAATAAGCTATTGGTGTTGCTGAAAGGACATTATATATTCGAAAAATGCCGATAAATCCTACGTTCATAAGAGCAGTAGATATTAATGCACTTATTGGAGGAGGAGCGATTGTGTGAGCATCAATTGTAACTGTGTGCATTGGAAATAGTCCCATTTTTGTGCTATAACCAATAAATATAAAAATAAAAGCTATTTTTAAAAATACAGGGTTTGCATTAATCAAAGATTTTGTTAAATTGAGAAAGGATAAGTCTAGTTCATGATTACTTGTTTGAAGAAGAGCGCTAAGAAATAATATTCCCATATATGCTAAAGCAATTCCTGTGGAGCAAATAAATACATATTTCCATGTTGCTTCTAGAGCTAATGATGTTCTTTCATGATAAATAAGCATTGCTACACTTAATGTTGTTGCCTCAATTAGTATCCAAAGAACTGTTGCGTCATTAGCTAAATAAACGCCATTCATTGCAACAATAAGGATTGTTAATGCAGTGTAGTATATTCTTTTTCGTCTTTCTGATTTTTCTTCTTCTAAATATACTTTGCTAAAATAAAATGTTGATATCCCTAAAATGGATAAGACCGATTGCATTAATATTCCTATGCTGTCAAAAGTGAAGTATAGCAGCTCAGTTTTATTAATATTTAAAAATGTATGTACATTAAATAGGCAATTTATTATAAGAAAAGCAACAAATGTATAATTAGTTATATGTTTGTTTTTGAATAAATATGTGCTTATAGCAAGAAATAAGGCACTTATAAAATATATTAGCAACATAGCTTTAATAACTTATTTAATTGTCAAAATTATTAACAATTTTGGGAATAATACAAAAAAACTTATAGAAAATTATTATAAACAAAATTAAATTGAATTATCTAATTGATTGACTATATTTAATGAGTTATCAACAATATTATTATTTATGATTAGTTATTAATTGTAAAAATAATAATAATTTTTTTTGTTGCTGTTAGTAAAAAAAAACTAATTTTGAGAAATCAATAAAAATGATGAATATGGATAATATAAAAAATAAACCTGACTATATCTTTGAGGTTAGTTGGGAGGTCTGCAATAAAGTAGGAGGCATATATACGGTAGTTTCAACAAAAGCATTAACTTTAATTGATTTAGGGTATAAAGATCGATTGATAATGATTGGTCCTGATATTTGGAAAGATACAGATGAAAATCCAGATTTTGTAGAAGATAAATATTTGTTTAAGTCATGGAGAGAGTATGCCCAGAGTATGGGATTGAAGTTTAGAATAGGTCATTGGAATATTGCAGGTTATCCTATAGCCATTATGGTTGATTTTACTCAGTTTTTTTCTCAAAAAGATGAAATATTTGCTGATTTATGGGTAAAATATAAATTAGATTCTTTATCAGGTCAATGGGATTATACCGAGCCCGCTTTATTTGGGTATGCGGCTGGAAAAATTATAGAAAGTTTTTATTTATATAATTTATCATTGCAAGATCATATAGTTGCTCAATTTCATGAATGGATGACCGGGGCTGGAGGTCTTTATTTGAATCATTATTTACCGCAAGTGGCAACAGTTTTTACTACTCATGCAACGGTATTAGGCAGATGTATAGCAGGGAATGGTTTGCAATTATATAAAGATATGAGCAAATTTAATGTTAATGATTTAATCCATAGATTTCAAGTAGAATCAAAGTTTTCATTAGAGTTAACTTCAGCAAAGTATTGCGATGCATTCACTACTGTTAGTGAAATAACAAATGAAGAATGTAAGCATTTTTTTAATAAATCTGTTGATGTTGTTACTCCAAATGGATTTGAGAATTCTTTTGTTCCCAAAGAAGATGAGTTTGTGGAAAAACGGGAATTTGCGAGAGCAAAATTAAAAAAAGTTGCACAAATACTATTAAATAAAGAAATTAATGATAATGCTGTATTTGTTTCAACTAGTGGTCGTTATGAATATAGAAATAAAGGTATAGATGTATTTATAGATAGTTTGGCAAAAATAAATGATGCTAGTGAATTAGATAAAGAAATAATAGCATTTATATTGGTTCCGGCTAACCATAGTGGTCCTAATAAAAAACTTCAGGATAGGATTTTAGATGCCACAAATAAAGATGTTGACTTTTCAAATGAGGTATTAACACATGGTTTGCACGATGCGGATTATGATCCTATATTAAGGAGATTAAAAGATGTAAACCTTAATAATGGATTAGATTCGAAGGTAAACGTAATATTTGTACCATGTTATTTGAATGGTAATGATGGCATATTTAATATAGAATATTATGATCTTCTTATTGGTTTTGATTTAACTGTTTATTGTTCTTATTATGAGCCATGGGGATATACACCATTAGAAAGTATTGCGTTTAAAATACCAACAATAACAACAACTTTTGCAGGTTTTGGTATGTGGGTGAAATCAAATTATTATGATAGTCAAAAGGCTGTTTATGTATTAGAACGTTCGGAAGAAGATAATGAGTATAATATAAAAATAACTTCTGAAGCAATAATGGATTTTGTTAAATTAGATAATGCTAAAGAAATAAACAAAAACAGAGAAAAAGCGTGGTTAATATCTCAAAAAGGACTATGGAAAAATATAATAGAAAATTATTTTATAGCATATTCAATTGCTTTAGATAGGGCAAAAGAAAGAAAAAGTTTGTTTGTAGATAAATTTATTCAAGAAGGTCATGACTTCCAAAAAAAATCAGATGTAAACAAACCTATTTGGAAAAAGGTGTTGGTTAAATCAACCGTAACATCAAAATTAGAATCACTAACCAAGTTATCTAAGAATGTTTGGTGTACATGGAATCATGATGCAAGAAAGTTGTTTAAAATGATAAATCCTGATTTATGGGATGCGTGTGACCGGAATCCAATTTCTATGCTAAATAGAATTTCTTATGGAGAATTGTTAGAATTAGAAAATAATAAAGAATTTTTAGAATTGCTTCAAAAAGTAAGTGATAAATTTGATAATTATGTAGAAGCAAGAAGAGTTAAAAAAGGAGCAAAAATTGCATATTTTTCTATGGAGTATGGTTTACACACATCCATAAAAATATATTCTGGAGGTTTGGGAATATTAGCAGGAGATTACTTAAAAGAAGCTAGTGATTCTAATGTTGATATTGTTGCCATAGGTTTATTGTATAGAAATGGGTATTTTACACAAACAATGTCTAATACAGGAGAGCAAATTGCAGAATACATTCCTCAAAGGTTTTCCCATATTCCTCTTATTCCTGTTCGAGATGAAAAAGGAGACTGGATGAAAATATCCTTAGTTTTGCCAGGAAGAATACTCTATGCTAAAATATGGAAAATAGAAGTTGGAGTTGTTCCTTTATATTTATTGGATACAGATATTGATGAAAACACAGAAGAAGATAAAGTAATAACATCACAATTATATGGAGGAGATTGGGAAAATAGGTTTAAACAAGAATTATTATTGGGAGTTGGAGGGATAAGGTTAATAGAAGCATTAAATATTAAACCTGATTTATATCATTGCAATGAAGGTCATGCTGCTTTTATAGGTATAGAAAGATTAAGAAAGTATGTACAGTTTGAAAAATTATCAATACATGAAGCTCTAGAAATTGTAAGAGCAACAACATTGTTTACTACACATACTCCCGTTCCTGCAGGGCATGATGCTTTTTCTGAAGATGTTTTGCGTCGCTATATTCCTCATTATGCAAGTAGGTTAAATATAACTTGGGAGCAATTTATGGGTTACGGGCGTAGTAATGAAAATAGTCATGAAGAGAAGTTTTCAATGAGTGTTTTAGCTGCAAAGTTATCTCAGGAAATAAACGGAGTTAGTCGTATACATGGAAATGTAACAAAAAAGATGTTTAATAATTTATGGGAAGGATTTTTTGCAGAAGAATTAGAGAATATTAGTTATGTTACAAATGGGGTTCATCTTCCAACATGGACATCAACCCGTATGTTACGACTTTATAAGTCGATAGTTGGAGATAATTTTGAATTTGAACAAGATAAAATAGCTAATTGGGAAAAAATATATAATGTAGATGATAAAATTATATGGGATATAAAACAAGAACAAAAAGAAATTTTGTTTACAGCATTAAAAGAAAGAGTTAGATGTGCATACACAAAGAGAAATGAAAACCCTAAATATCTGATAGATATATTTGATAGAATAGACCCAAAGGCTTTAACAATAGGATTTGCAAGAAGATTTGCTACATATAAAAGAGCTCATTTATTGTTTTCTAATTTAGAAAAACTTGACAAATTAGTGAATAACGAAAAACATCCAGTGCAGTTTGTATTTGCAGGTAAAGCGCATCCACAGGATAAAGCTGGGCAGGATTTAATAAAAAGAATCATAGAGATATCCAAGATGCCTCAATTTTATGGGCGCATTTTGTTTGTTGAAAATTATGATATGGAATTAGGTGCAAAATTAGTACAAGGAGTTGATGTTTGGTTAAATACACCAACAAGACCATTAGAAGCATCAGGAACAAGTGGGGAAAAAGCTGTAATGAATGGCGTTTTAAATTTAAGTGTTTTAGATGGTTGGTGGGCTGAAGGATATGAGGAAGGTGCAGGTTGGGCTTTACAGGAAGAAAATACATATAACAAGCCAGAATTGCAAGATCAACTAGATGCAGAAATTATTTATGATACAATAAAAGATGAAATAGTTCCTTTATATTATAACCGTAATAATGAAAATATTCCTGTAGATTGGATAAAAGCAGTAAAGAAATGTATTGCTGGAATAGCTCCAAGATTTACAATGAATAGAATGATTAATGATTATAAAAGGAAGTACTATGAAAGAATGTATGTTAGAAGTAAAGAGCTTTTAGCTAATGATTATGCTTTGACTAAAGAAATTTCTAATTGGAAGAAAAAAGTATTAAGAGGTTGGGGGAGTATTGAGATTGTTGAAGTATCAGTACCAGATACTTCAAACAAAGCTTTAATAATAGGAGATGTTTTTGATGTAAAAGTGGTTTTGGACCTAAACGAGTTGTCAGATGCAGAAATAGGTGTAGAGATTGTTATTACACAAATGAAAAGCGATGGAAGAAGAATAATTGATGTTGTATATGAATTGACATCTATAGAAAAAAATAATAGAATAATAACTTATAAAAAGGATATACTTGTAAAAAATTCAGGGGTATATGAGTTTGGATTCCGTATTTTTCCAAAACATGAAAAATTACCACATAGACAAGATTTTCCTGTAATAAAATGGATTTAATAAATAACAATTTTATAAATTTTTAATTAATTTAAGATAAAAATTATGAAACTACTAGAAGGAAAAGTTGCTTTAATAACAGGCGCATCAAGAGGAATCGGAAAATCAATAGCTATTTGTTATGCGAAAAACGGATGTAATGTAGCGTTTACAGATATAAAGCTGTTGGTTATGCTTCAGATGCAAGTTCTTATAGTGATTCTGAATTATTAATTGATAATATTTTAAAGGACTTCCCTACAATAAATATTATAGTTAATAATGCTGGAATAACTAGAGATAATTTATTAATGAGATTATCAGAAGAAAATTGGGATGATGTTATGAGAATAAATTTGAAATCAGTATTTAACATAACAAAAGCATCATTAAAAGTTCTGCTAAAACAAAAGAGTGGCTCAATAATAAATATGAGCTCAGTTGTAGGAATAGAAGGAAATGCAGGACAATCAAACTATTCTGCATCAAAGGCTGGAATAATTGGGTTCACTAAATCTATAGCTCAAGAGTTAGGCTCAAGAAATATAAGATGTAATGCTGTTGCTCCAGGATTTATAGAAACAGAAATGACTTCTAAACTCCCAGATGATATAAGAGTACAATGGATTAAAGATATTCCATTAAAAAGGGCAGGAAAACCAGAAGATGTAGCTAATTTAGCACTGTTTTTAGCTTCTGATTTATCTGATTACATTTCTGGCCAAGTTATTAATGTTTGCGGAGGTATGCAAACGTAAAAATTAATATTTTGCAATAATGTAAAATATACAAAAATTGTTTTAATAAATTAGACCTCATAGTTTTTTTTAGAAACCTGTGAGGTCTTCTTTAATGTTAAGTTGTTGTTAAGTAATTTGTAGAATTACTTATATTGAAGTAATAAATTAAGTTTGCATTTACAATGTTTAATTTGCTTTCAGTTTCTTTTTATCATAATGGGTTTGCTTTTTTTAGCATAATAGTAAGCATTCTAATAGCATTTATTTTCTCATGGTTTTTATATAATAAAGATATACAAAAAAAATCGGAAAATTATGTTTTCTTTAGGTTTACAGCTATATTAAGGTTCTTATCTGTTGCAATAATTATATTTTTAATATTTAATTTTTCTTTTAAAGTTGAAGATAAAAAAATATTAAAGCCAGTTATAGTTGTTGGTATTGATAATTCAAAATCAATGAAGTTAAAAGATAATAATGTTAAAGAGAAAATAGAAAAAAATATCAAGGATATTCAAAATCAATTAAAAGACGATTATGAATTGAAAATTTATTCATTTGGAAATACGATAGAAGATGCGGATAGTATTAATTTTAATGAAAATTACACAGACATTTATAGTTTTCTAAAATATTCTTATGAATCTTTTGAAGAGCTTAATTTAGGTGCTATAATTATGGCTACAGATGGTATTTATAGTAAGAATGCAAATCCATTAATGATAGCTCAAAATCATAATATTCCTGTATATAATATTGCCTATGGGGATACTACAGTATTAAAAGATTTAAAAATAAAACAAGTTCGACATAATAAAACAGTTCTTTTAAACAACTATTTCCCTTTAGAATGCAATGTAATAGCTGACAAATTAAAAGGTAAGACTACAACATTAACAATAGAAGTAAATGGCAAAATTATTGAAACAAAAGAACTTGTTATTAAAGGTGATAATTACATAGATTTTCAAAATTTTTCAATACAAGCAAAAGAAAAAGGGAATTTATTTGTTAAAATATCAGTAAACCCAATAGAGGGCGAAATATCTACAGATAATAATTACTATGCTTTTAATATAAACGTAATTGATGATAAAAAAAAGGTTTTATTATTATATAATTCTCCTCACCCAGATGTGTCTGCAATAAAACAAGCAGTTAAAGTTTCAGATGAATTTTCTATTGATGAATATTCATATAATGATTTTCAACAGGATTTTAGTAAATACAATATTATTATATTACATCAATTACCGTCAAATACTGTTAATGTAAGTATGATGGCAAAAGTGTTGAATAATAATATTCCTAAACTTTTCATTAATGGTTTACAAACGGATATTAGTCAGTTTAATAAACTAAATACAGGAACAACTATTTCCGACTTTAATAATTCATTTAATGAGGTATCACCTACATATAACAATGCTTTTGCTTTATTTACACCTAATGAAGATATTCAAACTATTACCACAAAATTTCCTCCTTTAATAATTCCTTATGGTCGATATACAAGTTCTAGTTCATCGGAAAACTTATTTTACCAAAAAATAGGACAAGTAAACACTTCTTTTCCCTTAATATCTTTTAATAGTAATTTGACAAGCAAATATGCTGTAATATTTGGAGAGGGTATTTGGAGATGGAGAGTTTATAATTATTTATTAAAAGAAAATAATGATCTTTTTGATGAATTGATTGTTAAAATATTAAAGTATTTATCAACAAAGGAAGAAAAAAGTAAATTTCAAATCAGTTTAAATGAAACCTTGTCAGAAGAAGATAATGTAATATTTAATGCAGAGCTTTATAATGATTCTTATGAGATGATTAATGAACCAGATGTTTCATTAAATATAACAGATAAGGATAATAAATCATATAATTTTGTGTTTTCTAAAAACAATAAATCATATTTACTGAATGCAGGGAAATTTACTTTAGGAAATTACACGTACAATGCTTCTGTTAAGCTTGGTAATGCAGTTTATCAAAAGAAAGGTATATTTTCCATACTCCCAATAAATTATGAAGCTCTGAATACTATTGCTGACCATCAATTGTTAAATAACATAAGTTTGAAAACAAATGGTTTGATGACAACTAATGTAGATAATATAGAAAGCATTATTACTAACATTAAGCAAAAAAAGGAGATCACATCTATTTCTTTTTTCAATAATAAAATATTATCATTGATAAATTTAAAATTTATAATGTATATTATTATTCTGTTGTTAGCAATAGAGTGGGGGATTAGGAAGTATTTTGGAAGAAGATAATTATGAAATTTTAAAAGTGCTTAGTTATTTATTTAAGCCTTTGTGATAGATATTTTTCTTGTTCGTTATTTTTGTAATTTTCATATTCGCTTAGGATATCTTTAGTCATCAACCGTGCTACTCTGTCTGCTCCTCTATGATTAAAGTGAGTGTAATCTTTATTTGCTAAAGGAGCTTCATTTTCAACCCAATCAATGATTGAATTGTTTCCTCCCATTGCTTCAAAAAGATTCCAAAATGCTACTCCAGTTCTTTGAGCTATATGTTTTTGAGCATTAATCAATTTTGGAATAGCAGGAGAAGTTTCATATACAGTTCCATTTTTCCAAGCACGGTCGCCCACACTAACTAAAAGGATGCTAGCCTTAGGCATTGTTTGTTTTATGTAATTAATAACATTAATCATTGCTTTTTCATACCATCCGAAGCTTTTCATAGAAGGGTCTGCAACATTTACTCCATATTGAAGAACAACAAGACTATAATCCATATATTTGTTGAAATCAGTTAATATTTCTTTAGGTATAGAAACTAAATTAACACCAGAATTTCCTCTAAAGGAGTAGTTATCTATGTAAATTCCGCTTGTGTCCTCAAAGCTAACGCCGTAAACATTAAGATTTTCTTTAGTTATGAAATTAAATTTAACTTCATTTATGGGTGTTGTATTATTTGCGATAAATTCATTGACTAGATATTTCCCATTTATTTGTTGAGAAACTTCTTGTTTATTGTCTATTTCACATTTTAATATATTGCTTTTTCTAGAAGTTCCATAGTATAATTTAACGACATGAAACTTGTTAAGTCTTTTAGAAACATTTGATGATTTAAATGCAACCCAGCTATTATCTGAATTATTCATGTATGAATTAGCAGATACAATTTGGCTTGGATTAAAGACGTAACCAGATAGTCCAAATTGCATGTCTTTGTATTTGTTAAAAGGAAATGATTGCCAATCTTTAGAGAATGTGTGTTTAATTGAATTTCTATATTGAGCACTGCGTGTTGTAATTGGAACAAATCCAACGCCATTTCCTCCAAATTTGTTTTGTAATAATTCTCTAATAGTTTGAGTAATTAGGTCTCCTTCAATCATAGAGTCTCCAAAATAGGCCACTCTAATTTTTTTTCCATTCTGTTCTGTATTTTTTAATGAATTAAAAAAAGAGTCTAGAGGTTTAAAGAAAAAAACGTTATCATATGCCGAAGCTTTATAAACTAATGTTTCATCGCTTTTGAATGATTCGTTTATAACCTTTTCTTGACTTTGTATGAATGAAAAAGTATCGGATAGGGCTTTAAAATAAGATATTGTTGGGTTGTATTTTATGTTTTCATCAGGTATATCATCCAATGTTTCTGAATTGTCATTATTATTTTTAAGAATATCTTGATATAGACAGAAATTTCTTAGTTTGAATATGCTTATTTCAGAAGGATATTGTATGCTGGAAAATATAAATAAGAATCCTAATGTTAGAAAGGATATAAACAAAGGATTTTTATTTTTATTTTCAGATGACATTTCTATTTAGTATTAATTGATATGCCTAATTCTTTTAGTTGTTCTATTGCTATTTGTGAAGGGCTTTCGCTCATTACATCCCTTCCTGAATTGTTTTTAGGGAAAGCGATGTAATCTTTAATGGAATCGGAGTTGCCCATAACGGCGCAAAGCCTGTCAAATCCGAATGCAATTCCTCCATGCGGTGGTGCTCCATATGAGAATGCATCCATAAGGAATCCAAATTGTTTTGTTGCTTCTTCGTCGGTGAAGTTAAGGCATTTAAACATTACTTTTTGCAGGTCTTTATTGTGAATTCTTATAGAGCCTCCTCCAATTTCTACTCCATTAATTACTAAATCATAAGCGTTTGCGTTTGCATTTTTTAAATCTCCATTTTCCAATAGTTTTATGTGTTCTTTTTTTGGAGATGTGAAAGGGTGGTGTTTTGCATAAAATCTGTTTGTAGTTTCGTCCCATTCAAATAGAGGGAAGTCAATTACCCATAGAGGTTGGAAAGAGCCTTGTTTTCTTAAATTTAGTTTGTTAGCCATTTCCAATCTTAATTCGCCAAGCATTTTTTGAGTCTTTTCTTTTTCGCCAGATAATATTAGGAGCAAATCTCCTTCATGTGCATCTGCTTTTTGAAACCATTGTGATATTTCTTCTGTATTGAAAAATTTATCAATAGATGATTTAATTCCTTCTTTTGTATGTTTAGCATAAATTAAGCCTTTTGCGCCAATTTGAGGTCGTTTTACCCATTCGGTAAGTTCGTCTAATTGTTTGCGAGAGTATTCTGCACAACCTTTAGCATTTATTGCAATGGTTAGTTCTGATTCGTCAAATAATTTAAATCCTTTACCTTTCACATTTTCAGTCAAATCAATAAATTTCATGTCAAAGCGAATGTCTGGTTTGTCGCTGCCATAGAGATTCATTGCATTTTCGTATGTCATTCGTGGAAAATCTGACAATTCTATGTTTTTTACTTCTTTAAAAAGATGTTTGACTAATCCTTCAAATGTGTTGAGTATATCTTCTTGTTCCACAAAAGACATCTCACAGTCAATTTGAGTGAATTCTGGTTGTCGGTCTGCGCGAAGGTCTTCGTCTCTAAAGCATTTAACAATTTGAAAGTATCGATCCAATCCTGCAACCATCAAGAGTTGTTTGTATTGTTGAGGTGATTGTGGTAATGCATAAAATTCTCCTTTATTCATTCTTGAAGGGACAACAAAATCACGAGCACCTTCAGGAGTTGATTTTATTAATACTGGCGTTTCTACTTCAATAAAGTTAAGATTGTTAAGATAGTTTCGTATAAGAATTGATAATTTGTGTCGATTTATAAGATTGTTTTTAACAATGTTGCGTCGTATGTCTAAATATCTGTATTTCATTCTCAATTCATCTCCTCCGTCTGATTCGTCTTCGATAGTAAAAGGAGGGGTGATTGATTCGTTTATTATTTGCAAATCGGATACTTCTATTTCTATTTCTCCAGTTGGGATTTTGTTATTTTTATTACTTCTTTCAAGAACTTTTCCTGTTATTTGGATAATATATTCTCTCCCTATTTCTCTAGCTTTTTGGCATAGAGCAGAGGATGTTTCCATATTGAAAACTAATTGGGTAATGCCATAACGATCTCTTAAATCAATAAATGTCATGCCGCCTAATTCTCTGGAACGTTGCACCCATCCAATAAGCGTTATTGTTTTGTTTACGTCTTGTATGTTTAATTCGCCGCAATTGTGTGTTCGCATAATATTAATGTATATTTCTTTTTTATTCAAAGCAAAATTAAAATAAAGATTCCTATTAAATTGAATAAGGGAAAGGATTTTTAAATTTTTTATAAACAAGTTGTTAACAAAATATCAATCTGATGTATAAGTGCAAATGTTTTTGTTTGGAAATACATTTATAGTTATAACTAAATTGTATTTGCATATAGTTTAATATATCGGGTTTTGATGTAGTTATTAACAATTATAAATATAAAAAAAAATGCCATTTAATATTTGTTATATTGAAGAAATGTTATTGCAAAATTTAATGAATAAAAGCAAATATTGTTAAAACTATCTAGTGCTATGGTTATTTTAGTTTTAATTTAACCCTAAACTTTTCTTTTGTCCTTTTGTTGTTTTCTTTACAGGTTTGTACTTATCAGGAATATTCGCTTCACAAAGCAAATCTATGTTTCTTTTTCCTGAATATATTTTAGGTTTATCTTGGTTATTGAAAAAAGTGTTATGAGTAAAATAAGGATAAGCTCTTTTATCATTGGAACAAATTAATCGACATTTTGAAACGATTAATAATGCAACTATATGTTGGTCGTCAAAATTAGGATGAGTAATTTGTTCTGTTACCCATTTTTCTTTTTCATCAACTTCATCATCGTTAATGTATATTGCTTTTTGTGCTGTTCTATATTGGCTAAATAATTTAAGATACTTATATTCGATTTCTTTGCAATATGTTGTTCCTCCATATACTATTTTTCCTATACCATCATTAATCCAATCGAAAACGGGCTTATATTCTGAATGCTTTTCCTTACATTTTGGGTCATCATTAAAAACACTACCCAATACATTTGTATCAATAACTATACACATAACTTATACTTTTAATAAATCAAGCATTTCATTAATAAAGAACTTTCTGAATTCTTTTGGTTGTTCTTCAGGGTATGTTCCATCTTGATTTATCGGTATGCAGGTAAGTTTATTGCCTTTTTCATTTCTTTCAAAGAACACGACTTGACTTTCAATCTTGCAATCTTTACTACTTTTACATTCTTTATTCAATCTTAATCTAAACCTATCGATAAGATAATCTGAATGAGTTTCTACAATAAAATTTTTATTTTCTTCTTTATGTGACTTGAAAATAAAATCTCCAAATGCCGCTTGTCCTTTAGGATGTAAATGTATCTCCGGTTGTTGAATTGCAAACCAAGAATTATTTTTTCTTGCTATAATTTCAATGATTAAAGGTAGTATCTGTGAAACTCCATACCCAACATTAGTAACCTTAAGAGATTTGTCATGTAATTTAATATGAACTTCAAAAGGAGACGTTTCTTCTTTGCCTAATTTTATAATTTCAATACCTTCAAATAAACCACTATCTTCTCCAAATTTTTTAAAAATTTTGTTATATTTTGTTATATTTTTCGAGCTATTTAGAAGATCTTTTAAAAGGTAAGGAGAATGTGTTCCAGCTGGATTAAAATCAATAGAATAGTTGTCATAGGTTCTTTGTGGTTCTGTACGAATTGGAGCAAGCCAAACTAATTCTTTTAAAAAACGAGGAATAGCCATAATTTCACTTGTCTTAAGCTTTCTATCATCTTTGTTAGAATGACTTTTTATCAAACTTGGAATAAACAATATAGGAACATTATGTCCTTTTTCTTGTTTAATAATTTTTGAAGGTTGGTTATTCAGATTATTTTTTTTAATCCAAACTCTAAAATTCTTTAACTTATTTTCTTCTGATATTTTTTTTAAGTTAATTGTTTCAAAACAATATTCAAGTTCATCTTCTTTAACTATCACTTGGATATCAATTCCTCTATCTATCATTCTTAATTCTGAAAGTCTAGGAATACTTTTTATTTCAATAAATTTTAGTTTTATTGCACTAATTCCATCTTGTTTATCCCTATGGTCGCCTAATATCCCTATTTCAAAAAAATTTAGTTTTTTGTTAGTTAAACTAGCTATTTCAGAATAATGACCAAGACTGGATTCGCCAATATTAAAATTTGTATTAAACCAAAACTGAGGATTAGAAACAATATTTAATAGTTTAAGAACAGATGTTTTGCCGGTGCTGTTTTCTCCAACAAAAAAATTGACGTTTTTAAGTTCAAGAAAGGTATCGTCAAACCCTCTAAAATTATTTAAATAAATTACGGGCATATTATATTTATTTTAGTTAAAATCAATTTTCTACAAAATTACTATTTTCTTATCAAATAATTTTACTATTTTTTACTTTTCAATCTATAATAATTTCTTTTTTAGTTCAAATAACCCCTTAGGTAAGGGGGTATAACCCTTAAATTAACCCCTATAAGGGTTAAATCAACCCTTATTACTACTTATTTAACCCCTATAATTATTAAAATGATAGTTTAAATTATCAAAAAGATAGTTTTAATTATCAAAAAGATAGTTTTAATTATTAAAATGATAGCTTTAATTATCAAAATGATAGTTTTAATTATCAAAAAGATAGTTTTAATTACTCATTTAACCATTATAATTATCGTTTTAATAATTAAAACTATCTCCGAAGGGGATATTGCTAATCTTTTTGTAAATATTAAGGTGTCGGAGGGGTTTGTTTCTTTGGGCGTTCTGGAAATTGTTGTTGCAAATCTTGATAAATACCAGTGCTTCTAGGAACATTTTGTTGAGTTGCAATTTTTACTGCACGATAGAATGAAATTAATGTTTGGTATATGTCGCTTGAGAGCAACATAGAGGTGTCTTCAAGCATTTCTAATGAGTAAATATTCCATTTTTTTTCGTTTAGGACGCTATTGATTAAAAACTAATATTTATTCTCCTCTAATTATACTTAAAGCTTGATCTACAGAAATTCTTACTCCATTATTATAAACTACAATAAAGGCATCTTTAAATCCTCCTGAAACTATTTGTTTTTGAAGCGTTATTGCATCCTGTAATTCTTTTTCATTGCCTACAGTATATTTGAACACCCCATTTTCAAGATATTCTGTTATATCTTGCAAACCACTAAAGATTGATGCATCAAGTGCTATTTTATTTGAAGAGCTTAATATTTGAATTTTAAACACAATATCGTTAATTGTCATTTCAGATGTATCTGAAACATTATTTTGTTTTATTATATTTTGACTATTATTAATATTGCTGGAAGTATTATTATTTTGTTGAACTTTATTTTTTACAATTACATTCTCTTTAGGTTTTTCTGGTAATTTGTTGTTTGTATATGATTTATCATAATTTTTTTTATATTGTTTAAATGCATTAAATATTGATTGAGAAATTAAGTTTTGACCTTTCTGTGAAGTTAAAAATTTCTCTTCTTCAGGATTACTTAAAAAGCCAACTTCAATTAAAACACCAGGCATCGTTGTTTTATGCAAAACAAGAAATCCTGCTTGCTTAACACCTCTGTCAAAACGGTTTGCTTTTACAGAGAAGTTTTTTTGTATTAATGTTGACAGATTCAAGCTTTGGTCAAGGAATTCTTGTTGATATAAAGAAAAAATTATGTTAGATTCAGGCGAATTTGGGTCAAAACCTTCGTATTTTGATTTGTAATTATCCTCAAGCAATATGGCTTCATTTTCTTTTTTTGCAACTTCTAAGTTTGATTCATTTTTATGAATCCCCATTACAAAAGTCTCTGAACCATAAGGCGTTCTAGACTTGCTCGCATTACAATGAATAGAAATAAACAAATCCGCTTTGTTTTCATTTGCTATTTCCGCACGTCTAAACAACTCAATAAACTCATCCTTATTTCGTGTATAGATTACTTTCACGTCAGAAAATGTGCTTTTTATTAAATCCCCCAATTTTAATGCTATAGATAGAGCAATATCTTTTTCTTTCGATGTACGACTGACACATCCAGGATCTTTTCCTCCATGACCAGCATCTATTACAACTGTTTTAAATCCTTTTTCATTAATAGCCTGTAAATATATATCACTGAACATCAGCAAATAAGCCATCAACAGAAATATTAATAATTGCTTTTTTACCATAACAATTATTTTTTATTGTAGTTTTGAAATTTTAAATTAACAATATCACAAAATTAATAAAATTTGTTTGCAACGAGGTTTTTTAATAAAATTTGTTTTTTATTTATAACATTATTAAGTACTTTGAGTATATATGCTCAAAGTAGTAACGATTCAATTGTTGCTAATCATAATGATACTATATTTAGTAAAAATGATTCTTCGTTTATTAAGAAAGACACAATATTAGCTAAAGACGACGCATTAAAATCGGATGTTGAATATGGTGCTAATGACTCGGTTTTATTTAATATGGTTGAAAAGAAGGTAACTTTATACGGGCAGGCTTACTTAAACTATGAAAACATAAAACTAACTGCTGGAAAAATTATCATTGACCTAGACAATAACACTATTTTTTCTTATTGCATTCTTGATAGTGCTGGAAATAAGATTGAACTTCCCATATTTGACGAAGGAGGCAAAACATTTCGCTCTGAATACATATCTTACAATTTCAACACAAAAAAAGGGTACATCAAAAATGTCAAATCCGAGCAAGACGCAGGATTTATGCATGGGCAAATTATAAAACGAATGCCTAACGATGATATTCACATTAAAAATGGTTCTTTTACAACTTGCGATGCCGATTGTCCTCACTTCGAACTAAAATTTGGAAAAGCTATAGTAAAACCTGACGATAAAATTATCACAGGTCCTGCATTTATTGCTATTGAAAGTATTCCTACTTTTCTTGCTATTCCATTTGCTATATTTCCTAATAAAAAAGGTCAACGCTCTGGACTCATACTCCCTTTTTATGGAAATTCAGAAAGTAGAGGATACTTCCTTGAAGGATTAGGATATTACTGGGGTATAAATGACAATATCGATCTTACTTTAAAAACCGACATTTATACTAGAGGCAGCTACGCATTTAAGACTAATTCAACTTATGTAAAAAGATATAAATACACTGGGGGATTTGATATTAACTTTTCTAGAACTATCGAAAGCGAAAAAGAACTCGCTGATTATAAAAATATTAAGGACTTCTTTATTAAATGGAATCACTCTCAGGATGCTAAAGCAAACCCTAACTCTAAATTCTCAGCTGACATAAATGCAGGAACTAGCTCTTACAATAAAAACACATCAGGGAATACTAGCGATTACCTTTCAAACACATTCAACTCTGGTGTTTCTTATTTCCGCTCTTTCTCTGATAATAAATACAACATGAACATTAGTATTCGTCATACTCAAAACACTATACTTAAAACAATTAGCATTACTGCTCCTGACTTTAGTTTTAATGTTAACAGATTTAATCCTTTTGAAACAAAAAAGGCTGTTAAAAAAAATAATATAATGAAAAATTTTAGCATATATTATAACCTTAGTAGTCGCAATTATATTGACACTTATGATTCTCTTCTTTTTTCTGATAATACTTTAAATAATTTAAGAAATGGAATTAAACATTCCATCCCAATATCTCACTCTTTCAATCTACTTAAATACATCAACATTACAAATAGCATAAGTTACAATCAAAGATGGTATTTTGACCATATTCAAAAACAATATACTGCCGATAGTGCTTCTGGATACATTAAAACTGACACTATAAGACAATTTAGCATGCTTCATGAAGCTAGTTTTAGTTCTTCTTGGTCTACAAAACTATATGGATTAGTGCAATTCCCAAAATCTTACATAAGAGCAATACGTCACGTAATTACTCCTAATGCTTCTCTAACTCTATCTCCTGGATATGGAGATGACAAATGGGGTTATTATAAAAAAGTTCAAACAAACCCTCAGGGCGACCAAACAACATACTCACTTTATAGCAACGGAATATATGGGGCTCCGAGTCAATACAAATCGGGTGTTGTAAACCTTAGCATTAGCAACAATCTCGAAATGAAAATAAAATCAACTAAAGATTCTACTAAACTCAAAAAAATAATACTTATAGAAAATCTTACTCTTGGAACAAACTATGACCTCGCTAAAGATTCTTTGCAATGGAGCGATTTATATGTTAATGGGCGAACTAAGTTATTCGAACGATTGGATCTAAAATATTCTGGAATTTGGTCGCCTTACATATTTGACGAAGCTTCCAAACACGCAATTAATAAATACGAAATATACGAAAATGACAGACTATTCCGTTAAGTTTTGCTTACAACTTAAATAAAAAAAGAAAAAAGCCTGAACTACAACCTATTAACTTTTTTTTCGAATACCCATTCAACCTCTCAATATATTACACTCTAATGTATCGCACTTACAACGAAAATACAAGCAATATAAAAAACGAAACAATACAAACTCTTTCTTTTAGCGGAGATTTCAAAATAACTAACAATTGGAAAATTACATTCTCTTCCGGATATGACTTTAAAAACAAAGAACTTACATACACTTCAATTAATGTATATCGAGACTTACATTGCTGGGAAATGATGTTTAATATTATTCCTTTTGGACAACGCAAAAGTTATAACTTTACTATCAATGTTAAATCAACTATGCTCAAGGATCTTAAACTTAACAAGAAAAAAGACTGGTGGGACTCATAATATTTACTTAAAAAACATGAACAAAAAAAAACTTTTCGTAATTTGTGGACCTACAGCTATTGGTAAAACTAATTTCGCAATTGAATTAGCTAATAAACTTAATACTGAAATAATTTCCGCAGATTCTCGGCAATTTTACATTGAAATGAACATAGGAACTGCAAAGCCTTCCTCTGAAGAACTTAATGCTGCTAAACATCATTTTATAAATAACATTTCTATCAACGATTACTACAATGTATATAAATATGAAATAGAAGCAATTAATCTTATCAATATTTTATTCCAAAAATACGACAACCTTATTCTTGTTGGTGGTTCTGGTTTATATATTAACGCGGTATGCAATGGAATTGATGAACTTCCTGATCCTGACTTAAAACTTCGCACGGAATTAGATGATATATATAAACTTCAAGGGATTAGCCCTATTCAAGAAATATTAAAACAATTAGACCCCGAATATTACAATCAAATTGACATAAACAATTACAATAGAGTACAACGAGCTATTGAAATTATTAAAAATACTGGACTTAAAATATCTCAAGTTAGAACTAAAACTAGCAAAAATAGAAATTTTAACATAATCAAAATTGGACTGACTACAGAGAGAGCATCTCTTTACAATAAAATAAACCTCCGAGTAGATTCTATGATACAAAACAATCTAATCTCAGAAGCCCTTCAATTATACCCATTAAAACACCTTAACTCTCTAAACACTGTCGGATACAAAGAACTTTTCGCTCACTTTGATGGTGAATGTTCCCTTGAACAAGCAATTATTAATATAAAAACCAACTCGCGTCGTTATGCAAAAAGACAATACACTTGGTTCAATAGAGACCTCTCAATTCAATGGTTTCAAAACAATGACTACAACTCAATATTCCAATCAATAATAAAAATTTAAATTTTCAGTTACTACCACTTCTATCGCCTCTAGGCTCCGTGACTTCGTTTCTAGGCTCCGTGACTTCGTTTCTAGGCAAGGTGAAAAAGTTTCTAGGCTCCGTGACTTTGGATACCACCCCCAATTTGTGTGTCTGGGTACTAAAAAAATGTGTCTTGTAAAAATTTTAGATTTGTAAAAAAAACAAAAATATTAACTAAAATAATTACAAGA
>Ga0209417_1003529_pt1 | contig 20694 bp, 15 predicted proteins | sample RifGroF2_FD_184002 | JGI IMG/M metagenome (GOLD analysis project Ga0209417, IMG submission 184002) | Groundwater microbial communities from Rifle, Colorado, USA - Groundwater F2 (SPAdes) (version 2) | ecosystem: Environmental > Aquatic > Deep subsurface > Groundwater | place: Rifle, Colorado... | reverse complement strand
AACGCTGCCGCGGCAGCCTCGATTGCAGAAGCAATATCTTCAACAGAAGATTTGGGCCAAATGCCGGTTACTTCTGTCAAGTCCGCTGGATTTCGCTGCTCATATATCGAACCGTCTTTTGCGCCAACCCATTTGCCATTGATAAAATTCCTGTTTCCCATTTTTACTCCAGTATTAAGTTAATAGCCAAGTGTTACGCCGCCATCAATATCGAATCTTGCACCAGTTATAAATAACGCTTCATCGCTGGCAAGAAAGGCTGCTAAATAACCGCACTCCTCTATCGTTCCTATCCTTCCCAGCGGGTGCTGTGCATAAATATATTTTCTGGCTTCAGATGGATTCTTTTGCTGACTGAACCAATCTTCCACAAGCGGCGTTGCAATCCAGCCCGGACAAATTACATTGACGCGAATACCATCAGGTGCAAAATCTATAGCCATATTCTTAGTCATTGCTATCTGTCCGCCTTTGGTGGCTGAATAGGCTGCTGCATTCGGCTGGCCGACTACCCCTACCATACTGCTTATATTGATGATATTACCTTTTGTTTTTTTTAAGTACGGTATTGCATATTTTGAACAAAGAAAAGTACTTCTTAAGTTTGTATTTTGTATAAATTCCCATTCTTCTTCGGAAGTTTCCTCGGCATTTTTTGACAAGTGATATCCCGCATTATTGACTAAAATGTCAAGCTTTCCGTAGACTTCTATTGTTTTTTTTATCAAATTTTGAACATCTGTACTTTTTGTTACATCTGTCTTTATGAAAATAGCATTACCTTTTTTGGCTCCGATATCATCGGCCATTTTTCTTCCCTCATCTTCATGCCGACATGTTATTATAACTTTTGCTCCCTCTTTAGCAAAAATTCTTGCTATTCCTTCGCCAATCCCCTTGCTCGAACCAGTTACTATCGCAACTTTACCTTTTAGTTTCATGGTATTGCTCCCTTTTTATAATTCCGTAATCCGCACTCTTGGCGGACAATTTTTCTGTTGATATTTAAATCCATAAATGCGAGCGGCGTTGCCTCCCAGAAAGGCTTTTTTTTCGTCTTCATTCATAAAGTCGCAGCCTTTCGTAGCCAATTCGAGGCTCTGGCGATATGTAAAATCCACCATGGTTCGCGGATAGTCCGACCCCCACATAAGTTTTTTCGCACCTACCGCTTTCATAGCCTGCCTGATTTTTGATTGCGCCTGTTTAAACGGCGGGCCTTCCTGCCGAAAAAGCCAGATTATGCCACCACACTCGATATATACATTCTCAAATTCTGCCAATCTAATCTGGGACATCCGGTTGCCATGACCAACCATACCGAAATGGCCGATGGCGATTTTAAGTTTTGTAAAATTCCTGATAACATTTTTCATTTGTCCGACTTGCACATCGCCCGGCGTCAAATCAATTGAAAGTACTATTCCTTCAGCTTCCATTTGTTCCCAAACATACATTAAATCCGGTTCATCAAGTTTGACGCCCAGCTGCGGCAAGAACATCGCCGGGCATTTGATACCCCTGAACCCCTTTTTACACACGGAAGCAAATTCATTTCTTAATCTTTTGGGTTCTCCAAAGCCAATAAGTCCATGCACGAAAAACAGGCCAGGATATTTTTTTTGTGCATCGAGCAGATACTCATTTTGATTGCCATCCAGATACTCCTGGGTTACTACTGCGGCATCAACACCGGCATCGTCGAATGCTGCTTTTGCCAACTCGGCGGAACTGCGGCAATCCCTAAACCAGCTTGGCATCCCCTGATATTCTTTTGAGCCTATTCGTATCACGCCGTTTGCAACCGGCGATACTTTTTGCATTCCCAACCTGCCGGTAACTTTATTCCAAAGATGTATATGCGCATCGATAATCATTTTCAACCTTTTGACATTAGTCCATAATAAATCCGCCGTTGACATCTATAATTTCGCCGGTTATGTAGTTTGTAACATCCGAAACCAAAAATAGAACAGCGTTGGCCACATCTCCGGGAACTCCGATTCTGCCCAGCGGTATCATATCGTTATATTTATCTATCTTTTCCTGTGGAATGCTTGCCGTCATTTCCGTATTGATTACGCCCGGACATACTGCATTGACATTTATGCCGAAAGGCGCCGCGTTTAACGCTATCGATTTGGTCAGGCAGATAACACCCGCCTTTGAAGCCGAGTAATGTGCCCCGACCTGTGCTCCGCCGATTTTGCCTGCAGCCGAGGCAATACTAACAATTTTGCCATAGTGTTTTTGTTTCATCTGCTCAAGAACTGTCTGGGACAGCATAAATACGCTTTTAAGATTCACCGCCAGAACCTGATCCCATTCCTGTTCAGTTATTTTTCCAAATTCCGTCCGTGGACAAATGCCCGCATTGTTGACAAGTATGTCGATTCTGCCGAAGCAGCTCATTGCAGCATTTACTAATTGAAAAACCTGAGCTTGTTTAGAGACATCAATTTTATAATCGAACAGCCTTTCAACTTTGGCTGAAGCAACCATAGTGGCCTTTTCAAAATTAAGGTCTGCTCGTACAACAATTGCACCCTCCTGATGAAGCGAGAATGCAATGGACTGCCCCAATCCCTGTGCTGCACCTGTAACTAACGCCACTTTATTTTTCAATAACAAATCCATCAGCTATTATCCGTCTTTGATTGAAATTCATTTATAATTTCGTTTTTTGTTTTCTCAATATGCTCTCGCATTAGTCGTTCGGCCTCGCCGCCATCTCGATTCATTAATGCCTTTACAATCTTAATATGATATACTGTGGCAGATTTTGAACGCGTTGCTGATCGGTAGCCTGCGGTTCTGAATACCTGCACAAGATTACCGAGATTTGTGAGCATTTCCTGCAACTTTACATTATTACAGCTTCCAATAATTATCTGATGCAGACTTGTATCAGCTTTTAGCAACTTTCGTACATCATTATTTTTAAATTCATTGATTAAATGCTCTAAAACATCGTGATTGATGTTGCCGACGGCAAGCTTTGCCGCCAACCCCTCCAATACCATGCGAATATCATAGACCTCAATCAAATCCCTGAGTTGAAAGTCTCGCACCGATGCGCCGCGTCGCGGCTCGACTCTTATAAAGCCATCCTTGGCCAATGCATTTATGGCATCACGCAACGGGGTACGGCTCACCCCTAGGTCACGACCAAGCTGTTCTTCCAGCAACCGTTCGCCGGGTTTGAGCTTATGGTCGATTATCTGTTTGAGCAGTGTTTCGTATATCTGGTCGCTTATTTTCGGAAAAGTCATTAAGAAACATCCACAACTTATTGTATTTTGTATACAATATACAATAAAAGCAACTTGTCAATGATATTTTGGGGCCTCTTTTAAAAATTGCTCTGTGGCAGTTACTATCCTCCTTAGTTCTTCCGAACGAGTCTTTCGAAAGTAAAATACTCCTTCCGATCATCATAAAAAGAAAGCGTCATAAAAATTCGGCAAAAAATTAAAATAAACCTGCCACCCTGAAAAATCCAAACCCCACCGGATGGATACCAATAATTCTATGGTTCATGTTATACTCTCACAGTCTAATTGTCCGCCGCCAGGCAGACAACCTAAATTCCTAAATAAATAAAAATACATTTCCTGCTGAACTACGGCCAGAAAACTGAATCGTCGTTATCACATTCATTCTTCTTACCACGTCTATCGATAAATTTACGCATAAGAACTCCCATTAGCCACGGAACAAGTAACATCGCAATAACACCGATAACAAATTTCATAGCCATTGCCTTTCTGCACACACATATTTTTACCCTACGAGATTAATTTTTGCACAGGACTGTCTAAATTGATTCTATCTCCTTTACAATTACCCGAACATCATCTCGATCTCTTGCTTGTTCAAATCTTGTATCTATAAACAGTGGATGAATCTTCTGGAGTGGAGTAGCTTTTATTACATGCGTTCCTCGCCATTCAAAGGTAAATTCGCCTGACGCAACGCGCTCAGTCGTACTGTAGACCTTACAAGGATAAACAATTTCCACTTTATCGCATGGGACGAGTTTTCCCATGGAAATGTAACCATTATTCGGTTCCACCTCATACATTTTTTTATTAATTTTGACTATCATCTCCCGCGGTTTTATGAATTCAGGAATTCGCACAAGAAGCTTACGTGGTTTTGAGATGTGAAAGGACAAAAAACACTCTTCCTGGTTCACTGCTACGGCAATATCCGCGCATTGATGCCTGCGATTGATATGAAGATTGACCTTTAAAGTCGTATCATCATCCGTAACAGCATATCGCCATACATCGTACAAGCCTCTGGCACCGGCAGCGTTACAACATTGCTGGTTTGAATTGGAAAACATTGAATCATCAGACATGGCGGTAACAGCACCCCATCCAGCATAGCCACCAATGAGAGTACGTTTAAGAATATCACCTTCGCGAACACCTTCCACATCAATAGTTTTCTGACAATTAAAGCCAAGTACATGCTGCGAGCGAGGCACAAAAGTCGTCTGATCAAACCAATCAGAATCCGTTATCTGATGAACGAGCAGATGGTTATTGGCCCATCTTTCGATATGATTCCAATACTGCGGATCTACATGTCGAGCCAGCAATATAGCTGATTCCAGCATATCGGTTAAACAGCATGTCTCAGAAAGGTTTGACCGATTGTGCTCCGTGTTATTTATTTGTTCCGGAAACCATCCAGATTGTGTGCCTAAAGTCAGAGCCTTGGCAAAGAGTCTGACACCAAATTCGATGTCATGCGTATCGTTTTTGATAATTCCGCGCAAGATAATAGCGGTCATCAGACGACTGTATGAATGAAAATGCCCGCGATTAAACAACCCTTCGATCCCGTCATGGTCGATGATTGCCCACGATATCAAATTAGAGGCAAGTTCTATCGCCGGTTCAAAACCGGTCAAACGATAAAATCTCATTAAGGGCATTGTGATTGATGTATTAAAAACAGATTTTCTATGATTTGGATCGTCCGGCGGATTTTGCCAACCATCGCGCATGGTATAATAATCCCCGGGAAAATCCGCATACTTTTTTAATTCTTGATAGCGTGACATTCCGGCAACAGCGAGAATATTCTGTTGTGCAATATTTCTATAGTTCTGCTCGCCAGTATACTGCCATAATGAAGTGAGACCCAATAAAGTCCCCTGTTGCAGCCAGGCCGGCCTAGTATGAGGCACATCTAATGTCCAGGGCTCCGCTGGACACCATGAAAGGTCGTCACGCCCAATCAACCCCAAAAGCGTTGCCCGCATACTTTTATCTTCGATATGATCGATGTGATCTCCGGTCATTGTTCTCAAAAGAGTCAAGGCATCAACTGCACGACCCAATCCATCACCATACGACCAAGTGGCTAAAATAGCAGATAAAGGCCTGTCGCTAAGACGGGTATAAAAATAGGGGAGGTGCCCGCGTGATTTGTCACAATGCTGTGTAAGGCAATTTATGGCTAACTTAGCCCTATCAACTAAATTAGGTAGAGTTATTCTGTCTGTTGGCTGCATTATAGCCCCCAATTAATAAACAAGCCGGACCGATTACGTATAAACCATTTTGTGTTCCCGTGAGGGATAAGTGTATTTTGCATACTTTTAGTTCCTGTTAACAATTACAGTTATGTAAACGGCCAAACGTACCTGTATAAAAGTCATGTATATCATATCAATGGCACTACGATAGTGCAAGGAATATTCCGTTTTTTATTCTGTTTTAAACGGCGTAACAAAAATGTACCGGCCATTGTCATCACCGCCATTATACATCGACCTATTCAATCGGGTCAAAAAAAGTGAAATCGGCACCAAAATTATCCATGGCAAGTACCTTGTCGCCCTGGAGTTTAACTTTAATCGGAAATATATGATTCCGCTTCATAGTAATTGTTTGCTGGGGCATGGGAAAGCGAATCGTCACAGCACAATTGTCAGATATTTGCGGAAAAAAAAGTTTATTACCCGTCCAAAGCGGCTGGGTGCGAACGCCGTCAATCTGCAGTTGTTTGCAGTCAACCCAAAAAGGAATACGAACAAAAAGCGGGCCAGATCGGTGAAGATGAATTTTTAGTGTTTCGTGTGTGTAAGGAGACTCGATGTGGATATTAGGAGTATCGTAGTCGAAGAGCAGATTGACATGATGTCCCAGATGATCTAAAAAAGCTATTTCGCGATAGGCCTCACAAAGCGAGCCAACTACACCGCCGACAATATCCATATTAAAACTTATAGAACCATTTCGTCCGGCATTGATAGATTTATGACCATACGGTGCAGGAAAACCCCAGGCTCCTTTATGTCGTTGGGCTATGTTATACAAACTGTCCAGTCCTTTCGGATTCTCAGGTTCTTTAATAAACGAAATGTCTCGAAGCTGGCTTGGCAGAAGATGGGCACGAAGTATGCGTTCTGCATCGTCGTAATATTCAGTATAACCGCATCGAGCAAGTATCATGGCTGTTTCAATAATATCTCCAGTATTATTAGCTTCGCCATGTTCGGTTAATTTAGTTGAAATTTGATGGGTAAATTCAGGAGACCACCCGATCTCGTCGCGGAGCTGCCAAAGGCCGTTATCATAAAAAACTTTGACACGATTCATAAGATGTAAATCGCCCATTAACTCAGCCATTTGTGCCAATGAGGAAAGGCAGCAAGTAACTGAATGAACATGGTCGCCAAAAAAGCTCGCATCAAAATTGCCATTAATGCCATAGAATTCATTGATGAGTTTATCTTTAATCATGGTTGCCAGATGAAGGGCACGAGCCGAACCGGTGGCGTTATAGTACTTAACGAGAGAACCAAGAGAACGCCCTAATCCAATTACAAACGACCATTCGGTAAATTCCACATGTTGTTTTTCGAAGACCTCACGATTCCAGCCGTTGACGGGATCCCAGAGAGCAAGAATACAGTCGATACTTTTTTCCGCAATGTCCTGTGCCCTGTCACTCTTGCGATACTTAACCAAAGCATAAAGAGCGTGAAAACCTTCGCGAATATGATGCGGACAAAAGGTACCAAATGCGCCGCCCATTTCCTTACGATTCAACGGCAAACACAATGGGCCGCTATAGGACAAGAAAGCAGCATTGGCATGATGGTCGATAGCAACAGTATCAATGGCAATTCCTAATGCATCTTCCGCATTGAGCAAAGCGTTAAGATGACGGCCTGGTACATGGCTTTCACTACAATGGGGTGAAAAAGCAAAACTGCCATGAGGCCAAACTTCGGAGGCAAAGAAAGGCACATTATTATCATCAGCATTGAACACACTGCACATCGTATTACAGCCAAACCTTATAGCCTCGGCAATGTCGGTCGTATTGACATTGTTGAGCTTTGCCATGTCGGTACCCCTAATAAAAATTTATTTCAAATCATCTAAAAGAATTTCGTTCTGCTCATAATCTTATTTAAGAAGCATATTCGCAAGCGAGTTCCATAGCAATTTCACACCATTCCCAAAGTCGCCGCGGTTGATAACGTACGGTGGAAATATCTTTCAATATAATTTCTATATGGCAAGAACGTCCGATTTCGAGCATTTCTTTAATTTCAGCACGGACGATTTTGGGGTTCCAATCAGTCTCGGCCAAGACTGCCGGGTTGGGTTTAAAAGAAAAGACATAGTCTTTACCAACAGCCTCGGCAGCTCGCGCTTTATTAATCCAAGGACTCATAGAAACTTTACGAAGATTGGGAATTTTTTTTAAAATATCCATTTTCATATCAAGCGGTTCACAACATCCATAATAGTTCAGACCCCATTTTTTGAGCCAAGGAATGTCATGTTTTATCGCAAATTCCCAGTGCATTTCTGGAGAAATTCCGCTAAAAATCTGAGCGTTCGAGCAGCCCCACATGTTTAAAGGCCTAACATAATCAGGACTAAAATCCTTTCCCGGCAATTGACTGACGCAACCATAGCCGCCACTACCAATGCGGGTGTCATCCGCATGAAGCGCGAGCAAATTTAATTTCTCAAATTGCTCAAGCCCGCAGAGATAGGAATCAACCATACGGGAAACAATATCGTTTACCATATTAGGCCTGGCGATAAGATCCATCATCGCTTCCTGAACGCCCCACCAGCGAATTAAATTATCCCAGGGAGTAAACCAAATATGTTTAATGCCCTCTTTTTTGACAGGAAGGATGCCGGAGTACACTTGGCACATGAGCTGGTAGTTAGTATTTGTCGCGTGAACATCATAAGTAATCACCGGCATTTTTATTTTATCAATGTCCGATGGTTTACTTATCTGCGGACGGAAGCAGCGGGAAACAACGGAATTGTTTTCATCGGTCTTGACAATATCAACATCCTCAATTACTCCAAAACCTGTGTCATGGATAACAAGCGGACAACTGAGATAATTACTTACAATCATGTCGGCCGGCAAATGCCGCCACTGATAAAGCAATTGCCTGAGGCAGGTCTCTTGATTTTGAGCCCAAGGCGATTGCGTATATAGCGTTAATTCATTATTGACATTCATTTCGTGCCAGCATATTTCATTTATCCAAACCATAGGACGCATGGAATCAATATCGTTGAGGCGTGTCCAAAGCGCCGCTTTTTGCCGATGTACCTCAAGTTGAGCAATTTCGGCAACATCTGAGGCAATCGCTCGCAATATTTCCATATCGTAATTAGAAATTTTAATTTCCGAGTCCAATTTCATGCGTTTTCCTTCGCTCTTATCTATGCCATAACCAATTTGCCAATGCGCTGCTTTTAACATTTTTGTCGAACTTTACAAGCATCTCCCAACAATACTACCTGCGGTGAAGCCGCTTCTAATGGAACGCTTACATGGAGTTTGCCATTACGCCATTCGATATTATCCGGAACATTTGATTCGAGTTCACTATTCGGCAGCGCCCCAATCATTTCAGGCTCAATCCACGCTTCTATTTTGAGAGGCTGCTCCGAAATATTGAACAGAGTTAGGACTCCGCCGATTTTCCCGTCCAAAGTATGTAGATGGGCTTCTTCATGTAATCCGTGAAATTCTCCTCGGACAAAATACTCTTTTAGTAAAAGATATAATTTCACAGCTTGTTTGTAGCAATTCCATCGCTTTTCCGTATCAGGACAATATTTTTCTCTAAGCCTCGAATCGTAATGATGGTATTTTCCCCCAATTGCTATGTGCCTGACCGTCGATGCGGCCCACCAGAAAAAGAGACACTGGTCATTATCTGTAACCATCGAAATCTGTAAGTACAAGGGGATATTCGATGCCATCGCATAATAGTAGAGAACTTTAGCCCGCCCCTCATCCTTAAGATTTTTTAAGCACTCCCACATAAGCTCAAATCCCCAATTCTCCTGATAAGCAGCGTCAAAGCCAAATCCCTGCTTAAAGTAAGTAGGAAGATATCTGCATCCCCAAGGCCATAAGGGGTCGTGACATTCAATGAGCACGTCAGGCGAATTATGTCTCACCGATTTGACCAAATCAAAAACTGCTTTAGCATGATCGCTGGCTGTTGTGGGAATATTATGGCCGTGATCCTGCGCAAAACATGGACCAAACCAACAGTATTCGTCAATCATCATAAAATCCACACCGGAAGCATTTGTTTTCTTAATGCGCTCGATTTTTTCCTGCTTCCATTCTTTGCATAAACTGCAAAAATGCCATAGACGCTGGGGACGATGAGTATCCTGCGAAGGATTAGAACGACCTCTGTCCGCTACAGGATTTGGACAATGATACCATGCATGTGGAAACTCATCCCGATATAACCAAGCCGAATCACGATATCCAAATTTCAAGTTATATTTTCGCTGTAATGTTTTCTTGAACTCTGAAACCTTCCCAAGCCGTTTCTCATCCCATAAGGATGTGCCTTCGCACTCTTCCCAGCCGGGATCAAGATACAGTAATTCACAGCCTATTTCCTTTGCCTTTTCGGCTTCCAAAAACAGTTTGTCTAAAGTGAAATGCTTACTAAGTTGTTCCTGGTCACTGTGATACCAGCCAATATCATAAAGTATTTCCCAGTTAAGCGGAGGATTGTAGGTGGCAGGCAATGCGTGCCCTTTGGAGTTCAGAAAAGACGTATATTTTCTAAAACCACGCTCCAGACCTCCGGCATAGACTTCATAATGTGTAATCCCAAATGTGAAACTTCCACCGGGCTGCAGAACTTTCGCATCGGAAGGCTCACCAAAAAGGCAGAATCCCACACCACCAAATTGCAGAAAAGAATCGCTGTTATCCGATTTACTTTGAACTTTCGCCATAGACATTTCAATATTATCATTGTTGTACTTCCCGACCAACAAACCAATTTTGTTGTTGGTCCAGAGCCATGCTTCTGATCGCAATGCGCCCTTTAGTAATGAAGGAAATACAGATGACATTTCGCCATCTGAATTGGTGTATTCTCCTTTGATTAGCTGGTCACAGGTATAATCGTGCTTGCGTCCATCTACCTGAATTCTAAATGGAACCGCAATTAGCCGCCAATCCTGCTTATCAGCAAGACATTCCTGAAAGCCGCAGCTTAGATCGCTTATTTCAACAGGCTTATTCGAAATATTCGAAATTGTTATTGCCTCCTGTATTTGCTGCGTTGAGGATTGTGTGAAGATATGTTTGAATCTGATGGTATTACCTAACGATCCAGTTATTTCGAAACCAGTTCGGTGAGTCCCCTTCTCAGAAGTTTTCTGAAAAACCACATCTTTGGCAAAATTTGCACAGGCCGACTGCCCGCCTTGCATCCAGTTCAAACAATAATTATATCGAGATTGTGAGATAATTTTGTTGTCCACAATCAAACACATATAGAGCGTGTTATTTTCAACTTGCAATTGTAATTCCATCATATTTCTCCTAAATCTCTAAATCCGTAAAACTGTTCATATTATCTAACTCTGGCAATTTCATTTTGCCAATAACAATTGATTTCTGACTTCAGCATCGCCTAAGAAAAGCGCATCGAGAAATTTCCAACTGTAAACCAGATGTCCTTCATAGCCGCACGGGATTCCCTGCCAATCGAAAACCTCAGCGCCATCAAACGACTTATCAACAAATCCATTTTGAAATCCACCACCGTTTGGAAATACTCCTTTTTCCTGGCGGTCCAACATCGCAGTCATTACTTTATTATAACGCTCTTCCGCTCCTACCATCTTACTTGCAGTTAAAAAATAAACGTTAGTCATTCCAAAGCAACCACCGTTGAGATACTTGCCAAAAGTATCAGAACCATCTTCCTTTTTCGGCGCGGCATATCCGCTGAACTGGTCCTCGCGAGGGACGGGGCGCGAGTTCAAAGGAATTCCAATATCAAAACGCTTAAAGCCGCTCTTCTGCAAAACCACCCACAATGAATCCATCATTTTGCGTCCGCTTTCGCGGTCAACAAGGCCGTACATAATCGCCATGCTTGTGGGAACGTCTGACCACACATCATGCAGATAGCCGTCTCTGCTGCGCCACCAGCCGAGCCAGCCCGTTTCTGGATTATAGAAAGTAGCGACAAATTTTGACTTGATTGCGTCAGCTCTTGCAGAATATCTATCATAACGCTGCTGATTATCAAGCTTTTGTTCGAGCTGTGCCATACATTTAAACGCACGGTATGCCAGCATATTTACATAAGCATTCTTATGTCCGCTGCTATACGTATCGAAACATGTATCTCCAAATATGCGTGTTCCCCTGTTGCCGCTGTTTGGCGACTCGATAATCCCGTCGTCGTCGATATCTCGACTTTCCGTATAAGAGGCAATGAACTCAAGGCGTTCGATGTTCTTCCGCAGCCATTCAATATCATCAGTCCCCTTGATATAAGCCCAGGCACCTATAACAACTGATGGGTTTGAGTCCATCATTTCAGGTGAAACATACGCACAGTATATGATACCGCCATTTGGACCTAATTTTTCATACATCCAGTATTCTACTGTTCTTCGCAGTATCGGCCAAATTGGAATATCCGGCGCCAATTTCGGCATCAACAGAGCAACATCGCCAAGCATAAATACCGTAGAACTGACCGGGTCGCTAAGGGTATTATTGGCCCATAAACCCGCAGGTATATTTTCACCTCTTTGCTGCGATAGAATGCTAAACTGAAGAAGATTAAACCAGCCTCGACGGGCCTGCAACCATTGTTTTTGATCATTTATTTCTGCGGGCATCGGCAGAATCAGAGGGTCAAATATAATTTCATAGCCTTGCTCGTCCGGAACAGGCAATTGCATTGTTATCGTCATTTCAGCAGCCTCACGGTTACCGGTCGCAAATGCCGTTATGTCCGGCCGCAGGGGACTTGAAACATGCATCTGGCCAATATCCGGCACACTAATTATAAGAGGGAATTTTGTTGTTTTTTCATCTATCCAATTTCCGCTTATAACCGTTGCAGATGCCAGCCGCTGGTTAAATGGGAGTACAAGCGAAATTTTTTCAGGAATATTTTGGCTACCAACCGAAGCAAATCTCATGTTAAATCCGCCGTTGTCTTTGGCCGTTATTCCCCACGTCAGTCCATAGCCGGCGGATGTCTTTAGTTCATATTTTACCATGTTCGGCTCTCTGGCTATCACTTTCGCATCCATATCCGCCGAAGATTGCCAATTACCACCTGCAAGGGTCAGAAGTACAATAGGCGATTTTATGATATTCAATTTTGCCCTGCTGCCTCCCTCAGTATCCCAACCAATCGCTTCAATAGCCGCTCTTTTCGCCTGCGTTTCGATTCTAAGCACAGGACTAATTCCTATCCTGTGGGCATTCCTGTCTTTCATATATTGCCAGTTTCCAAGTTTTATCAAATTGGCAGGAGCAGCTTTTTCTATGCTAACTAAGGGAGGCAAACCCATATTGCAGGGAACAGAGAGAGATGCAACACGAAAACCTCCAAAGCAGCTCTCATCACTCGGCTCGTAGCTAATCACAGGGGATGATCTCAGGAAGATGTCACTGCTGCCGCACGAACCGCCCCGAGCACCGCAATAGGAAGTGGATGACCGAGCCTCAGTCCACTCCCAGACATTGCCCATCATATCAAAAGTGCCATTCTGTTCCTGTGTGCCGGCACCTACATTCCATGGTTCGCCGTACGCCCCACCCTTATAATAATTCCAACCGTTACCAGCAGCGGGAATGGTATTCCGGCCATTGGCATAGAGCGAATAGCCGGTGCCGTCAGACTTGTAATATGCCGCCTTGAACCATTCATCTTCGGTCGGTAGAAAATAAATCAGTCCGTAAAACACTTGAGCTGATGCACGGTTAACACCGACAAAATCTCCGGGGTTAGCATTATTACCGGTGAACTGATAGACACCGCAGCTCTTATCACCACTTGTAAGATAGTTACAGAACTGTGCCGCCTCATACCAGCTTACATTATTAGTCGGCTGCTGGGCAACAGCGGAAGAGGTATTTTGGTCATAAGCGTAGCTCGGATTACCCGTGGGGACACCTGCAACTGAAGCAAAAGCGTTCCACTGAGCGTTGGTAACTTCGTATTTGCCAATACGATATACATAATGAATTGCACTACAGCCATTCGAATCTGCCTCAGTTCTCGTATGCCTGGGGTTGCCGATAGTTACAAAATCAATGTTAATTCCTCGTATAGTGTCGGTCAAAGCAACATCAACCACCGCCATCATACACACAACAACCGCCAAAATTATTATTTTCTTCATCCAATCAATCCTTTATTAATTTTTCACAAATTATTTTAGAACTATTTTTGCTCCATCTCTTCCAACCTGCGCAATATCGCTGATGCTTTCCTTAAGACCGGAGAAATTTGCTTGTACATTTCGTATTTTTCTTTGTAAATTCCGTGACGCTTTGCATCCGGCTCAAAGGTACAATCAATTTTAACGCACTGCGAAACGGCGTCCCGTGCGTTTGCAAAAACTCCGGTTGAGATACCGGCCAGCATGGCGGCTCCGAGAGCGCTGCACTCGACTATTTTGGGCCGAACAAAGGGAACACCAAAAATGTCTGCCTTTATTTGCAGCCATTGATTTGACTTCGCACCGCCACCGGTTACAACAAATTCGGATGTGTCAATCCCGATTTTTTTTAATGAATCGATACTTTCAAGAAAATAGAATGTCGCACATTCCATTATAGATTTAAGTATTTCGCCTCTTTGTGTATTGATTTTCAGGCCGGCAATTACTCCGGCAGCATCCGTTATAAAATGCGGCGCGCCACTTGCCTCAAAATACGGCAATGTTAAGAGTCTTGCAGGTTCGGCGGGCATTTCGCCGGCAAGAACTTCATAAATATCCTCACCGGGTTTAATCAATTTCCTATCTGCGGAAGCAAAGGTATCACGAAACCATCGCACAAGCGAACCACTCTGGTTATATATAAAGGATACATACAGCCCCGCAATCGCGTGATGCTCAATGTTAAGACCGTTGGCGAGCATATATTCAGAATTCGGCAGGTGGTCATACGTCGGCGTGATACATTCAAAAGTTCCAATTCCACACACGGCTTTGCCGGCGGTATGAATTCCGGAGCCCAGCGAATTGCAGCACTGGTCATGGGCGCCAACTACCACTTTTGTGTTTTTAGGGAGATTGAGTTGGGTCGCGATTGAAGCACGTAACGACCCCGCTATGGTACCGCTGGCAACCACCATGGGCAGTTTTCCCCGCTCAATATCACAAAGCTTCAGCAATTCATCTGACCATGTTTCCATGTGAATATCAAACAGCAGAGTGCGGTTGGCAAGCGAGAAACTTGTCATAGATTCTCCGCTAAGGATAAATGTTACCAAATCGCCCCACAATAAAAATTTGTCAGTTTTCCGGTATAAATCCGGCTTATTGTGCTTTAACCACAGGAGTTTGGGCAGGGAATAGTTGGAGCCAAGGATATTAGGGTTAATTTTATAATATTCTTTTTGTCCAATAGCAGCGGCAATGCGTTCGAGTAAATCCCCGCCGCGTACATCCGCGCCCAGAATACTGTCGTCCAGTATTTCGCCGTCAGCGGAAACGGGCGTCATTGCTTCGCCCAGAGAACTGACGGATATTGCCTGTACAGGATCATTTGCAGTTTTGGCCGCTGCTTCCGCAATAACTTCCTTGACAGCCCGCATAACCGCATGGCTATCCAACTGCGCCCAGCCGGTCTTGGAACGTACTGTCGGATACTCCCTATAGGCTGCCGAAATACACCGTCCATCATCGGAGAACGCAGCGGCTTTACAGCCGGTCGTACCTATATCAATGCCCATCAAACTCATACTTTTGACACTTTGTATCCGAGATATTTTTCAAACGCCTCTGCGACAGGTTCGACCACATGCCCGGGCGTAATACTGGCGTGATGACGATGCCCCATATAACCAATTTGCTGAAGTACATTCTGCAAATCATCAATTTCTGCTACGCCTGCGCAACCAAAGAAATCCTCAGGTATTGCATCATCGGTAAAGCGTCCCTGTCCCAAATAAAACTGAAGCTCCCCGGCATTTGTAAGCATACTGCCAAAGGTTATAGGCGTTGGTGCAATTCTGCCGACGTTACAGCCATACGAACAGCCCTTGCCAACGGCATTGGCTATAATCGCATGGTCGCTTATTTCCCCTTTGCCGGTCATCATACTTTGCGGCACAGGCCCGCAATGAAACAGAATACATTTATTTTCATCATCGCCGTAATTATTGTTCCAATCGAGGCATGTTGCCGGTTTGCCGGAAGCCTTCGACAAGGCATACATAGTTACAGCATTGCCAATATCGACCTCACAGGCCGCTGTTATGCCCCGATCATTCATTTCGCTTAGCAATACGCATGGAGAAATACCAAGTTGCCGCTGCAATTCTACCCAGCATCTAATCGCTACCGCGTCCATACCGAATTCTTCCACCACAGAATCAAGTACGACCCCCAGCTTTACTAATTTGCCAAAGACCTCTTTCGGCGCATTTTCCCACGAAGAATAGTCGGCAAGGCACCGGGCTTTTTCTTTGTATTTTTTATCATCCTCTTTCAAAAATGTCATCCTATGGAAAATATCCGACAGGTCGAGCGTTTCCATTGTTATTCCATGTCTCTGCAGGGCAAGTTCGTCAATACGAACGGTCTTAAAAGCCGTAGTACGAGCGCCAATGGCGCCTACGACCATATTCTTCATAGCGTTCACTACGCGACACAGCCTATCAAAATAATCAATGTTTCCGGCAAACTGCTTTGTCTTCGGATGTACAGTATGAGGCTTGAGGGCTGTAAATGGCAAACCATATTGCCAGAAAACATCCATTACTGAAAACTTGCCGCAGAATGCGTCTCGTCGAAGTTCGGGGGCCATTTTATCAAGCTCGTCCGGATACGCCTGAATCAAAATCGGCACACCGCAATCCTTGAGCGCCGAAATCGCACCGGTCTCATCTCCGAAATTCGGCAAACAAAGGATTACTCCACCATATTTGCCTTTGTTCTCACGCAGAAAGTTTGCATATATTTGCCCCTCTTTGGGTGTTTCCACGGCACCAAAGCGTGTCGCCTGTTCGTCGAGCATAAGTGTTTTGTGGCCGAGCTTCGTGAGGGTATCTTTTATTTCCTGTCTGGCGGTCTTTTGCAATGAAGCAGGAAAAAAACCGCGATTACCAAAAAATAATACGAACGTCGTTTTATTTTCTTTCATAACAATTTCCTTTTTACAGCGATTTATGGGTTTTAAAGATATTTTGCAGAACCGCTAGTCTCTAATTCGTCATTTATAATATTCATTGTCGTTTCATATACTGCCTGTTGAGCTTTAGCCATAGATTCTTTTCTCACTGTTTCATAAGGCTGACGAATGGCAGTGCCGATATTTATTTTGGCGATGCCATTCCGAATACTTTCGATGATGCAGTCTTTTTTAATCCCTGAACCGCCGTGAAGCACCATAGGAATAGCAATATCCTTACTTATTTTTTTGAGATGTTCGATGTTGAGTCTGGCTTCGACCTTTTTCGCGTCCTTTTTCGCAGCGGAAATTGCGCCGTGGATATTTCCAATCGCTACCGAAAGCCAGTCAACATTTGTTTCGGTTACAAAGCGTTTGGCCTCTGCCGGCGATGTGAATCCCTTGCCGGATGCAAATAATTCTTCGTAAGGAGGAATTGGGCCGGCCTCATGTCCCATGACCGCACCAAGTTCACCTTCTACCGGAATCCCCGCCTTATGTGCCATATCAGCCACTTTCCGTGTGGCGGTGATATTCTCGGCCAGAGGCAATCGCGAACCATCAACCATAACGGATTCATATCCCATATTCACAGCTTCAGAAATAATTTTAAAATAGTCAACCAGCTTGTTATCCTCATCTATTACCGGCACATGGTCAAGGTGCAGACGTGTATATTTCTCATCCTTTACTCTCTGGTATTCATCATATATCGCACGCAGACTGCCCGCTTCAAATTTTTCCCATTCCAATCTTGCTACCGTGATAAGCCCAAAGCACTGCGTATCCTGCAACGCCCTGACCACCGGTTCCATCATAGGAAGACAGGGAATATTGAAACTTGGAATGACCGTATGGGCCTTCCAGGCAGCAAGCATTATTTCCTTTATCATTCGCATTGTATTTTTTATTCTTACGAGGTGCTATTTGGCGGATTCATTAAAGCAGAAAGCGGAAATATAGGCAAGAATTCTTTTACAGGAACAAACTCCTTTTATTGTCAGTTTTCCTCCATGTTTTTTGCAATCATAGAAAAGGCAGGCCAAACCTTATGTAATTGGCCTGCCTTCAATAATCACTATGCTCAATGGTCGCAAGGTGACCAAGGTATTATTATTAGCTGCGTTTTCTCAATGCAGCAAGACCGCCTATCAGCAGAAGTCCCATTGTTGCTGGCTCTGGAATAACGCCGAACTCTGATGGGTCGCGTCTGCCATTGGTGAGTCTTACCTCATCGATAGATCCGCCCCATGAAAAACCGTTCACATTACCAATATTCAGAACACCGCCTGAATCCGGAAATCGTGTGTGACCTTCTGTGGCTATCATTATTTTTTCTGCCGCAAGCTGACCATTGACGTAGATGGCTGCATAGTCGTACGGTATCGGAGCGTCGTATCTCCAGTCTGTAACGAACGCAAGGCGTGTCCATACATCTGCCTGCAAAGAAAATTCGTATGGAGTAACTATCTGCTGCCACTGTGGGTCGCCATAGCTCTGGAAGCCGAATACTATTTTACCCCTGTAGTTAAGAGGATTGGTGTCATCAACAAAAACCCTTGCGAACTCCATACTCCAGTCGGCGAAGAGATAGCCCGCAAAACCACCTTCCCCTGGGATACCGGTCGAAGTATAGTCCCATTTCACAGACATTTCGGTTACGTGCCATGTGCCATTGGTGATACCGCCAACCACTTGAAGCGACCCTCCGGTACTTGCGGCCATATTCTCATGAATCCCATTACCGAATTGACCGGCTGTCCATGTCGGCAGGTCGTTGCCCACTAATGTGGCGTTTTTGGCCGTCCGTCCCGAACTTGCATCGTCAAGAACGGTTGTACCGCTTGTCTGATTCAAGTGATACAGTCCGACCGTTTTGGCATCGTCAGTGAACTCACCGATGACGCCGGCTCGTGCGGTACTTACCCACAGAACGACTGCGGAAAGCACAAATAGAACTTTTACTAATCTGTTCATTTTCTTTTCCTCCAAAAAAATATTGAATAGTTAACTACTTCCTTCCTTTAATTCTGTCCTACGTCGGACAGAACAGATAAGCACAAACATACTATTGAGTACGTATTCAATATATGAGAAAGCTGTATAAATGTCAACAAAAATCACAATTTTTTTAATTTTTTTGTCGTTTTAGGTAATTTTTTGTAGTTTTTTTTATTTTTCTTGACAATTTTTTACAAATTGAGTACGTTATAAATGAAGCAAGACAAGGTCCTATACATGGCAGTAAAAACAGCAGATAAACCTAAAGAAACAAGTTCCAAGGCGGTTGCTTTCGATCAGAGACCGCAGTTCACAAATGGACATCTTACCCAGAGAGACTTGGCAAGACTTGCGGGCGTAAGTCTTACTACCGTTTATAACACCTTACACGACAAAGACTTAGTGCATCAGGAAACACGCGAAAAAATTCACACCTTAATGAAAGAATACGACTATCAGCCCAACGGCGTTGCCAGAGCTATGGTTCGCGGCAAAACAGAGGTTTTAGGTGTTCTTGTACCGAGAATTGACGTCCGTTATTTCAGTGAAATTGTAGCGTCTATTGAAAATTCCGTCAATAATAGCGGCTATAACTGTATTATTTGTCAGCATTTAGATGATATGACCAAAGAAGAACGCGAAATTAGGATGATGCGGGAACGCAGAGTCGATGGAATGATTATTCGCGCCAGCGGTCGCAGAGAAGATGCGGAAATCTATCAAAGAATTGTAAAAAGCGGTATTCCCGTTGTTCTTGTTGACCGCAAAATTACCGGGCTTGAGAAGTATTTTGTGGGTATGGATGGGCGCAGAGCAAGTTATGAAATGACAGAATACCTTATACGTAAAGGACATAAGAGAATTGCTGTTACAGCATGGCCTGAAATGACCAATTGGCTTGGTATCAGATTTGAAGGGTATCGTCAGGCATTGGAATGGCATAACATAGAATTTGATGAACGCCTTGTGGCGGTCTGTTCAAACGAATATTTCACAGGTCACGACGAAACGCTGGAAATGATGCGGCGAACCGAAGGGCAGCGGCCAACGGCAATTCTGGCGTTAAGCGATTCGAGCGTTCCGGGGGTTGTGCAGGCATTTATGGAGTTGGGAGTAAGGATTCCTGATGATATGGCACTGGCAACTATCGGCGGGCAGGCGGAAGACGTATTAGGGTCGTTGTCGAGATTCAGGCTTACCTGCGCTTTGCCGCCTTTTGAGGCAATAGGCAGAGAGGCAACCCGAATGCTTATAGACCAGATTGACGGTAACCGAAGCTGGCATCATGGACCCATTTATTGTCCAACCCAGATAAGGGTGGGCAATTCAGCATAATTAAAAAAATAAAAGTTAAAATAGTAAAGGTGTATTTTTTTAAGGAGGGCTTATATATGGTGAATCTGAAAGTAAGAAAAGATTTGTTTGTTGTTTGTGTGATTGGTTTGGTTTTATTGGGCGGCGGGGTATCGCAGGCTTTTATTCCCGGCCAATACGCTGATGATGCCAAGACGGTCGGACTGTATCACCTGAATCAGTCAAGCGGTACAACCGTTTTTGACGATACAAGTGTAACGGGACGAACGGCGCACAACGGCACATTAGTCGGCAACGACTTGCCAGCGTGGACGGCAGGCGCATTTGGTAACGGGCTTCATGAGAATATGGCCGCGAGTACCGGAGGGTCGCTTCAAGTGGTTGGCGGGATCACCAATGGCACATGGCACGTAACCGAAATGTATGTGAAGTGGGACTATACTTCGACCGGTATTCCAGGAGAGGGAGGGTTTGCCGGCTATCTCTTCGCTGACTGGAGCATGGAGTTCGCAAGGGTCTTTGTTGATGACACCAATCCTCTTAACTACAGAGGTAAAATAGTGTTTGGCTTCCAGAGTTACGGCGACCCACAGTGGCAGCAGATAATTACTCCATACGAATTTTCTTTACAGGCAGACGTGTGGACTCACCTTGCGTTCGTTACGGACT
>Ga0209417_1003527_pt1 | contig 20721 bp, 18 predicted proteins | sample RifGroF2_FD_184002 | JGI IMG/M metagenome (GOLD analysis project Ga0209417, IMG submission 184002) | Groundwater microbial communities from Rifle, Colorado, USA - Groundwater F2 (SPAdes) (version 2) | ecosystem: Environmental > Aquatic > Deep subsurface > Groundwater | place: Rifle, Colorado... | reverse complement strand
GCAGGGAGGAAATCCTTGAAGTAGCCGCTGAGGTTGCCGACGATGTCGGAGCTGTTGAAAGCGCCGGTCTCTGTTCCCTGCCACACGCCTTTCCGTGCGGCGCAGACGGAACAGAGGTGCACCTCCCTGACCTTGTTGTTCACGGCCAGCGTCAGGAAGACCGAAGCGGCCTCCTTGCGGCACTCCTCGCAAAGTTTCATTTAGTCAGTTCTTCCAGCTTTCCCGAGGTCATGCGCAGCACGCGGTCGGCGCGGCGCGCGGCCTCCTCGTTGTGCGTCACCATCAGCACCGCGGTCCCCAGCCCGGAGGCCCGCCGCAGGTCGTCGAGTATCACGGAGGAATTGTGGCGGTCCAGATTGCCGGTGGGCTCGTCGGCTATGAGCAGCGCCGGGTTGTTGCGCAGGGCGCGCAGCATGGCGGCGCGCTGTTTCTCCCCGCCGGAAATATCCATGGGGAACTTGTGGGCAATTTCTTCCAGGCCGAAGCGCCTGAGCAGCTCCAGGCCGTTGACCGTCCCGGGGTGCTTAAGCACGCGCGCGGGCATCTCGATGTTCTCCAGCACGGTGAACTCCGGCAGCAGCGAATCGAACTGGAAGACGAAGCCGATGCTCTTGAGCCGCAGCACGGCCTTCTGCGCTTCGTCCATGTCTTCCAGGCGGCGGCCGAACATGTGTATCTCGCCGCTGTAAACGTCGTCGAGCAGGCCCACGATGTTAAGCAGGGTGGACTTGCCGGAACCGGACGGCCCGACGATGGAAACGAACTCGCCGCGCGAAATATGGAAGTCGAGCTGTTCCAGCACCAGGATCTGCTCGTGGCCCTGCGTATAGGCCTTGCTCAGGCCGGAAATTTCTACCGTTTTATCCATACCGTATCGCGTCCACCGGGCTTATCTTTGAGGCGCGCAGCGCCGGGTACACCGTGCTCAGCATGCACAAGAGGTAGCTGACCCCTATGGTGGTCAGCAGGTCCCGCGCGGTGATGGCCACCGGGACCTTGGTGATGTAATAGATGTCCGACGGCAGCTCCACCACCGGATATGTCGAGATAAAGGCGCAGATGCCCACGCCGAGAGCAGCGCCCAGCGCTATGCCGGTAAGGGCGATCAGGTTCCCCTCCCAGAAGAAGATGGCGCGGATGAAAGCGGGGCCCGCGCCCATGGCGCGCAGTATCCCGATGTCGCGCAGTTTTTCCACACTCATCATCAGCAGGTTGGAAGCTATGTTAAAAGTGGCCACCAGTATGATCAGCGCCAGCACCAGGGACATCACGAATTTTTCCAGCTTAAGCGCGGCGAAAAGGGTCTGGTTCATATCGGCGTAGGTTTTTACGGTGTAGCTCATGCCCAGCGTCTTGCGCAGCCCCGCGGCCACGGTCCCGGCGTCGTTTATGTCCTTAAGCCGTATGCCCGCGCCGTTGGCGCCGCCGCCGGAGCCGAAGAAATCCCCGGCCGCGCCTATCGAGCAGTAAGCCATGGTATTGTCGAACTCGTAATAGCCGGTGCGCAGCATGCCGACTACCTTGAACTTTTTCATCTTGGGCAGCAGGCCGAGCCCCGCCCCCGCGCCCTGCGGCGAGACCAGCACCGGCTCGTCGCCCAGCCACAGGCCCAGGTTTCTGGCGAGCTCCTCGCCCAGGACTATGGGCCGCGGCCCGTCGCCCGGCTTCTTTTCCAGCTGGTCCCAGGAGCCGCGGGCTATGGAATTTTTAAGATTGTTGACCGAGAACTCGAGCACCGGGTCGAAGCCCTTGACCACCACGCCGGTGGAACGCCCGTCGTAACTGAGGATGGCCTGCCCGAGGATGAACGGGGAGACGGCGGCCACGTGCCCGTCGCGCTCCATGGCCCCCTTGAGGTAGGCCATGTCGCGCGGGGCCATGCGCCCGTAAACGCTGATATGGGCCTGCGCGTCGATGATCTTTTTCTTTATGTCGGTCTGGAAGCCGTTCATGATGGCCAGCGTGACTATCAGCGCCGCCACGCCCAGCGCCACGCCCGCCACGCCGATGAGCGTGGTTATCATGGAGAAAAGGCCCTTGCGCTTGGCCAGCAGGTACCTCCGCGCAATAAACAATTCAGTGGACATACTTTAAAAATCGCACACTGCCCAAGCGACACGGGGACCGGAACGCAAACCGCGCTCGGCACACCGTGCCTCGCTCATCCTCCGGCCTCGGCGCTATGCAAGCCTCGGCCTCCGGAAGGGTTTGCTAAACCCGGTCCCCGTGTCGCTTGGGAGCCACGCCCCATTACTGCTGGTCGCTGGGCCGAAGCAGAGGGAACAAGATCACTTCGCGGATGGAGGGCTTGCCGTTCAGCAGCATGGCCAGGCGGTCTATGCCTATGCCTATGCCGCCCATCGGCGGCATGCCGTACTCCATCGCCTCGATGAAATCCTTATCGAGAACATCGGCCTCGCCGTTGTTCTCCTCTTCCTTCTGGCGCAGCTGCTCCAGCAGCCGGCTCTTCTGGTCCTCGGGGTCGTTCAGCTCGGAGTAGGCGTTGGCTATCTCCTCTTTGCCCGCGAAGAACTCGAAGCGCTCGACGATGGATTCGTCGCCCGCCTTGCACTTGGCCAGCGGGGTGATAGCGGTCGGGTAATCCATCACGAACGTAGGCTGGTCCAGCTCGGAAAGGATCCTCTCGTCCATGATGTTCTCGAAGATCTTGGCGGGAGGGGTGTCGGGGCCGAACTCCGAGTGCAGCTTGTTGGCCAGCTTCTTGAGGTTCTCCTTGTTGAAGCCCTTGCCCTTGAGCACCTCGTGGATATCCTCGCCGGTCTTCTCCTTCCACGCGTCGGGCAGCGACAGGCGGCGGAACGGCGGCTTCAGGTTCACCTTCATGCCGTTGTAATCGATGGTCTCGGCGCCGATGATCTTGATGCAGCGCTCGAAGATGGTCTCCACCAGCTCGGCCATGCCGTTGTAGTCGGAGTAGGCCTTGTAGGCCTCCAGCGTGGTGAATTCCGGGTTGTGGCGCGTATCCACGCCTTCGTTGCGGAACACGCGGCCTATTTCGTAAGCGCCGTCGAACCCGCCGATGATGAGCTTCTTCAGCGGCAGCTCGGTGGCGATGCGCATGTACATCTCGTACTTGTAGGCGTTGTGGAAAGTTATGAAGGGCCGCGCCGAGGCGCCGCCGGCCTGGGCGCAGAGCACGGGCGTCTCCACTTCCAGGTAGCCGTCGGTGTTGAGCACGTCGCGGATGGCCGCCACTATCTGCGAGCGGCGCACGAAGATGGTGCGGACGTCCTCGTTTGAGATCAGGTCCAGGTAGCGCTCGCGGTAGCGGGCTTCGGCGTCGGTCAGGCCGTGGAACTTCTCCGGCAGCGGCCGCACGGACTTGGACAGGATGGTGAGCTTTTCCGCGTTCACGGTAAGTTCGCCGGTATGCGTGACGAAGAGCTTGCCTTCCACGCCCAGGAAATCCCCGACGTGCATCTGCTTCTTGAACAGTTCGTAGGGTTCTTCCCCCACCACGTCCTTTTTCACGTAGATCTGGATCTTGCCGGTGCCGTCCTTGATATGGGCGAAGGTGGCCTTGCCCATCACGCGCATGAGCACCATGCGGCCGGCTATCGTCACCGGCGTGTCCGCGGGGCATTTCGCCGCCTCGGCCGCCTTGTGCGTCGGCTTAAAGCGGTGCGGGAAGGGATCTATGCCCTTCTCCCTTATGGCCTTTATCTTGGCGTAGTTGTTGGCTACTATTTCGTTGATGCCTGAGTTGGGAGGTGTTGTAGTCATTTTTTTGAGGCTATGGCGTCTTTCACTATTTTTACGAGGTTTTTGGGTTCGAAAGGTTTTTCCACGAAGGCGAAGATATTGGAGGCCAGTTCGAAGAGGTCCTTCATCTGCCCCTTGGCGGTGAGGATCACTATGGGAATATCCCGCAGGTCCTCTATTTCCTGCAGCTTGGACTGGAAGGTGTAGCCGTCCATCTCGGGCATCATGATGTCGAGCACTATGGCGTCGGGCCTGACCTTTTCGCCTTCCTTGGCGGTAAGCTTATTGTAGGCTTCAAGGCCGTTGAACGCCTCGATCACCTCCAGTTTCTCGCGCTCCATCAGGACCTTTATGAGGTATACCACGTCTTTTTCGTCGTCAACGACCATTACCTTTGACATAATTCTCCTGTTTGACCGCCGGACCGGGCCTCGGACATGAACAACCGCCCGGCCGCCAAAAAAAGAGGCGGCCGTCATTATATTCGCAACATTATTTTACTAGATAGTAGACGGCAAAACAAGGCTATGCCGGGTGCCGCATAATTCGAGCTATGCTCCGCGAGCGTCCAAGGCGCCGGCGGCGACCCCCGGGCCGGGATAGTTATACCGCGCGTAAAAATGTAGAATTGTTATAGAACACGGAGGCAACATGGCGATAGAAAGAACACTTGTGCTGATAAAACCCGACGGGATGCAGCGGCACCTGGCCGGGCTCTCCATAGACCGGCTGGAGAACACCCACCTGGAGCTGATCGGGGTGAAGATAGTTTCCGTTACGGACAAGCTGGCCCGCGAGCATTACGCCCTCCTTGAAGGCAAGGGGCCTTTCGTCGACAAGACGCTGTACGAGCGCCTGATCAATTTCATAAAGGGCGAATACCACGGCGACCCCAAGCGCCGGGTGCTGGCCCTGGTCTACCAGGGCGAGAACGCCGTGCAGGGCATCCGCAAGGCCGTCGGCGCGACCAATCCCGAGGACGCCTCCCCGGACTCCATCCGCGGCGCCTTCGGCCGCATCTGCCGCAAGCACGGCTACTACGAGAACGTGGCGCACGCCTCCGGCAATGTGGAAGAAGCCGAGCGCGAGATCGCCATCTGGTTCAAGCCCGAAGAAATACTCAAATAAGCGCGAAAGATCAGCGTCAACACATGAGACATAAAGCTATCGCCTTGTGGGCCTGCGCCGCGCTGTTCGCCCTGGCGCCGGCCGCCGGGGCCGAGCAGCTGGAAGAGCGCATCACGCTGACCACGGAGGACGGCTGGAACCTGAACGCGCGCTACCTGAAGGCCGCCGGGGACGCGCCCACCGTGGTGATGGTGCACACCCAGAAAAGCGACCTTACCGAGTGGGAGAACTGGTTCAAGCCGATGAAGCGCTACGGCTTCGGCTACCTGGCCATGGACCTGCGCGGCCACGGCAACAGCTTCGTGATGCCGGACGGCTCCACCACCTCGTGGAAAGCCTTTGCGATAAGCGGCTCCGACAACGAATATAACAGGATGCTGCGCGACGTGGACGCCGCGCTGGCCTACCTCTCGACCAACTCAGTGACCAACGACAAGATCGTGCTGGCCGGGTCGGTGCTGGGCGCGAACCTGGCCATAAAGGAAGCCGCCATAAACCAGGACATCTCCATGGTGATAGCCCTGTCCCCCGCGCTTAACGTCAACGACGTGCTTTCGGTCAACCCGCTGCGCGTTTACGGCAAGCGGCCGCTCTTGATGGTGGCGGGCGCCGACAAGCAGCGCCAGTACAAGGAATTCCAGCTTTTGAACGACATAGCCAAGACCGCCTGCGGCAAGACCAACGTGACCGTGATAGTGGAAGCCAGGGGCATTGGCCCCAGCCTGGTCACCAAGTACAATGTGCGGCGCATCCTGGACTGGATAAAGAACCCGCGCCTGCCGCAGGTAGTGGAATTCTCCACGGCCGCCGCGGCCGGGCTGGAACCCGGGACCACCAGCCAGGCTGAAACCCCGCAGCCCGAAGAACAGGAAATGCCGGAGTATTGAACCATGAAAAGAACGGACGCTTTCGCCAGGTATTCCATGCTGCCCACCGAGCAGAGCAACCCCCGCACCCGCGACCTTGACCGCGTGACGCTGCGCCGCGTGCTGAAAAAACTCAATTACGAGGACATGCTGGTGCCCAAGGCCGTGGCCAAGGCCATACCGCAGATAGAGAAGGCCGCGCGCGCCATTTCCAAAAGCTACCTGGCCGGCAGGAAGATATATTTCATCGGCGCGGGGACCAGCGGCCGCCTGGGCGTGCTTGAAGCCGCCGAGATCCCCCCCACCTACGGCGTAGGCACCGACGTTTTCACGGCGCTGATGGCCGGCGGGGAAAGCGCGGTGTTCCATTCCAAAGAAGGCGCCGAGGACGTGTTCGAGAACGGGCGCAAGGAAATTGCGAAGCTGGTACGCCGCGGCGACACCGTGGTGGGTATAGCAGCCAGCGGCATCACTCCTTACGTGCAGGGCGGGCTGGCGGCCGGCAGGAAAGCCGGGGCTTTCACCGTACTGGTCACCTGCAACCCGAAGGAAAAAGCCAAAGAGGCCATGGTCCGCGTGGCGCTGGACGTGGGCCCGGAGCCGGTCTCCGGCTCCACGCGCATGAAATCCGGCACGGCCACCAAGCTGGCGCTGAACATGCTTTCCACTTCTTCGATGATCATCTCCGGCAAGGTTTACCACAACTGGATGGTGGACGTGAAGACCACGTCTAAAAAACTGGTCCTGCGCGCGGAGCGCATCACCGCCACCGTCGGGCAGGTGCCGCAGGAAGAGGCGCGCCGCCTGCTGGACCTCACCGGCAACGACGTGAAGACCGCCATCGTAATGGCCAGGCTGGGCGTCACCAAAGAAAAAGCCGCGGCCCGTATAAAAAAGGCCCGCGGCTTCCTCAAGAACATCTTAGGCTAAGATTCCTTCCCCAGCGCCGCTATTCCGGCAGCGGCAGCCCCGCTATAGCGTCCAGCAGCAGCCGGCCGTATTTCTCCACCCGTTTCTCGCCCATTCCCTTTATCTTCAGCAGCGCGTCCAGCGTCATCGGTTTCAAAGCGGCCATTTCCAGCAGCGCGGCGTCCTGGCAGATGACATAGGGCGGGATGCCGGCCTTGTCGGCCAGCGCCCGGCGCAGCGTGCGCAGCTTTTCGAACAATTCCGTATCGGATTCCAGGAACACTACCCCGGCTTTTTCCGCTTTTTTGAGCACTTTGGATTTTTTCTTGCCGGCCTTGGGCGGAACGGGCAGGCCCAGGCGCACCGTGCCCTTGTCCTGGCAGAGCGCGCGGCCCTCCGCGGTGATGCGCAGCAGCGGGTATTCGTTCTCCTCGGTAACCTCCAGGAAGCCCTGCACTATCAGCTGGTCTATCCAGGAGCGCACGGCGGGCTCGCCGGCTTCTTTAAGCAGGCCGAAAACCTTGAGCTGGTCGTGGCCGTTGCCGGTCATGCGGTCGTTGGGGCGGCCCAGCAGCAAATTCACCACGTAGCCGGTGCCGTAGCGGCCCTCGGCGCGCCAGGCGGCGCTCAGCACTTTCTTGGCGGTCAGCAAAGCCTCGTCGTCGGGCAGGCCCTTGGTCTCGCCCAGGCAGACGTCGCAGGCGCCGCAGCCGTCTTCGGCCTTTTCGCCCACGGGGTAAGGCGCGCTGAAATGCTCGGCCAGCAGGCCGTGGCGGCAGACCGGGGACACGGCGTAGCGGCCTATATCGCGCAATTGTTTTTCAAGGGCGCGCTCCCGCTCCGGCGTAAGCGTAAGGTCTTTCTTCGCCAGCCAGCGGTGCATCATCAGGTCGGCGGCGGAAAAAAGCAGCGTGCAGTCGGCGCTCAGGCCGTCGCGGCCGGCGCGGCCGCTCTCCTGCTGATAATGCTCCACGGAGCGCGGGGTATTGGCGTGCACCACGTAGCGCACGTTGGAACGGTCTATGCCCATACCGAAAGCTATGGTGGCCACGATGACGTCCAGCCGCTCGTTGACGAAATCGTCCTGCGCCTTGCGCCTTTCCTCGGCGTTCAAGCCCGCGTGGTAGGGCGCCGTCTGCACGCCTTCGCCTTTGAGTTTTTCGGCCAGGCGCTCCACGTCCTTGCGGGTCTGCGCGTAAACTATACCGCCTTCGCCGGGATGGGCACGCACAACCTCCAGCACCTGCTTGAACTGGTCCCGGCGCGGGAAAGCGCGGTAGATAAGGTTGGGCCGGTCGGGGTGGCCGATCAGGATCTCGGGAGAGCGCAGGCCGAGCTGGGCGCGGATGTCGTCCTGCACCACGGGGGTGGCGGTGGCGGTAAGGGCCATACGTGCCGCTTTAGGGAAATTGTCCAGGGCCTCTGTGAGGCGGCGGTATTCGGGGCGGAATTCGTGGCCCCAGTGCGAGACGCAGTGCGCCTCGTCCACGGCGGCCAGGATCAGGCGCGGGCCGATGACCTCGTAAAGATCGCCGACGAGCAGGCGCTCGGGGCTTACGTAAAGCAGTTCGGTCACCCCGCTGTTGAGGTTCGCGTAGGCTTCTCTTTTGGGCGCCGCCCTGAGGTTGGAATGCAGCGAGTCGGCGGCCAGCCCGGCTTCACGCGCGGCCGCCACCTGGTCGTCCATCAGCGCTATCAGCGGGGACACCACCAGCACCAGCCCCTTGCCGGAAGCCGCCGGCAGCTGGTAGCAGAGGCTTTTGCCGCCGCCCGTAGGCAGCACCACCAGGCAGTCGCGCCCGGCCAGCGCGGCTTCTATGGCCTCTTTCTGCAGCGGCTTGAAGGAGTCGTAACCCCAGCGTTTTTTAAGAATTTCTTCCGGGTTCACAATAATAGTATAGCATGCGGCCCCGCCAACGTAGTGTCGGGATGCCCGCGGGAAAACTCTTCTTATTTTTCCGGTCCGGCCAGCGGCAGCGAGATAAGTACCGTCGTGCCCTTGCCGGGTCCGGAGCTGATGGCCAGCGAGCCGCCCCAGGCCTCCGCGGCGGCGCGGGCGTGGTGCAGGCCCAGGCCGGAGCCGCCGGCCTTGCCGTGGGTCTCTCCCCGGCGCCCGAGGCGGGGCAACAGTTCGGCCGGTATGCCCTTGCCGTCGTCGCGCACCGTCAGCTCGGCAAGATCGCCGCGCCGGGACAGGGTTACCGTCACCGTGCCGCCGCGCTCCAGCGCCTCCACGGAATTATTGACCAGGTTGGACAGCAGCCGGCCGAACTCCACCGGGTCTACGCACGCCGCCAGAGAGCCGGCCTCGTCGCCGGGGCCGGCCTCTATCTTCACGTCCGCGCGGTCATGGTACTGCTGGCGTTTTTCCCTGATCACCGGGGCTATCAGGCCCGAAAGCAGCTGCGGCTTCAGCTTTGCCTCAGGCTGCGCCCCCGGCGCGGCGCCCTGGCGGTTCTTTTCCAGCAGGTTGTTGGCGATATCACGGATGCGCCCGGCGGCGCCGCTTATAAGGAGGCGCTTTTCCTCGGGCAGCTGCGAAACGTCCTTCAGCGCCGAGTCCAGCGCGGCCAGGGGGCTGCGGATGTCGTGCGCCACCTGCGCGGCCAGCGCGGACAGCGCCGACAGCCGGGCCTGCGACCTGATGGTATCGTAGGCGGCCTTGAGTTTTTCCGCGAACAGTTCCGCCTCGTAGATGGCCACGCGGTAAGCCGGCCTGGCGTCCGCTTCGCCCCCGACGTGGACCTTCTCCAGCAGCAGGTAGATGTCCTCGGTGATCCTGAAAGCTATCAGGTTAGCGACCGACCACAGGCCGAAGAAGATGAACAGGATGGAAGCCAGCTGCAAGGCGTCCTTGCTGATGAAGATCTGGATGAAATAGAGCGCCAGCAGCATGGCCAGGTTGAAGACCAGCACCAGCCAGACCAGCCTGACCCTGGCGCTGTTCCACCTGGCGAAGGGCGCGCCGCGGGCGGAGTCATAGGCCTGGGCTATCAGCACTATCAGCAGGCCGCAGAGCCAGCCGTATTCCTGCAGCGGGATACTGCTGACGCTGCTTGTGCTCATCGCGCAGTTGTAGCCCAGGGCTATGGTCGCTATCGAGACCAGCGTCAGGCCGTGCGTCATGCAGAGCCAGTACCTGGTGCGGGCCTTCATGCCCAGCAGCAGCACGATAGGTATCGTGACGGATTCCGCCAGGCGGTTGATGACGGCGTTCGTATAGAAGAAGATAGTGGCGTGGTTGCCGGAGGTGAAATACGGGATTATCAGGTAATGGACGGAAACATAGGTGGCGGCGGCACACACTACGGCCAGGATAGCTTTTTCAGCGGCTTCCAGCTCCCGGAACGGGGGCAGGTTGCTGAACAGGTAAGCCGCGGTCATGACGCGGCTCAGCGAGTAGAATCCCTCCTGCGTCATAAAAGCCCAGGCCGGGAAGGCCGCGACATTATGCCCTATCAGGTAGAAAGAATCCCCCACCAGCAGCCCGACGGCGGCCAGCCGCCACCAGCGGGCGCCGGCGGCGTTGTGACGGAAAGCGAAGATAGCTATGCACAGGTCCGCGAACACTTCCAGGGGCAGGATGAACCGGCTCCAGCCGGATTTGGCGAACAGGGACAGGAAGATACCGAGCGCAAGCGCGATAGCGGGCAGCATGGCGCGCAACGGAAAGGTTTCTCCCACGACGGGGCCGCCCGCGGCCGCAAGCGTGCCGTCAGGCTGGAGCATAGTTCGATCGTTGTTCATAATGTGACGGAGCCTTAACTAATGCCGGGCCTCAGAACGAAACCCCGGCGGTGAGCTGCAGCAGCAGTTTCGCCCCTGAAGCCGTGTATTCGCGGTACCTCGGCCCCAGGTACGCGCTGGCCAGGAAGCCGGCGGAGAGATCATTCATGTTCTTGTAGTTCACGCCCGCGCTGAGCACGCCGGAATCGTCGCTGAGGTTGCGCACGTAATTCATGTTAAGCGTCATGTCCGTGATGAGGAAGCGGCCGACGCTGGTGAAGACAGCGCCGTAATACTTCGACAGGTAGTTGGGCTCATAAAGGCCGTTGCCTATCAGGTAGTTCTTCTTCGTCCCCGCCGCGCTCAGCAGGGCCAGGGGGCCGGTGTACGTATAGGCGGTCTTGTCCCTGAAGGGGGCGCCGTCGTAGCCGTTCTGGTTGTAGAAGAACTCCGCGGCCACGGTAAGCCTGTCGTTGAAATTCCCGAGCCGGAAGCCTTCGCTGAAGTTAACGGCGGCCCTCGTGACCCATTTATCGTCCTTCAGGTAAGTATCCAGCACTCCCCCCCGCTCGCGGACATAGCGGGTATTGTCCCTGCGCGCCGCGCTCAGTTCGCCGGAGATATCCACGTCGCCCAGGCGGCTGGAGACGTCGTAGCCGAAGACCGGGTAGCGGTTGCGCTTGCCCCAGCCCGAGAACGCCATCTCGGTCTTGCCGGCGAGCAGCTCGAATTTCAGCGCGCCGCCCAGGTCGCGGCTTTCGCCGGCGCTGCCGGTGTCGAGGAAGCCGTAAATATTGTACGTGGTGCCGAACGGGACATGGAACTTTACGCCGTAGGCCCCGTCCCGGGAGCCTATCTTGCGGATGAAAGGCTTCTTTTCCACGTTCACCAGGTCGGTGGGGTTCCACAAGGAACAGCGCCCCCACTGCAGCACCTGCTTGCCGGTGCGGAAATAGACGTCCCGGTTTATGTTGAAGTCCAGGAAGGCCTCGCGCAGGGTGGAGGAGGTCTCGCGCGTGCGGGAAACGTAGCTGGTCTCCATGTTGGCGAAGGCCTTCACACCGTGCTTAAGGCGCGCGTCCAGCATGATATTACCGACTATGTAGGAATTGAAAGGATCGGCAGACGAAGTGCTGGTGACCACGTTCTCCAGCACGCTCATCACCTCGCCGGAAAAGCCCACGCTTTTCTGCTCCTCGGCGGCGGGCGCGGCCGTGGCCGCCGGGACATTGAACTGGGTGTCCGAGAACATCTCGAACTCCACGGCGGCGTCCGCGGCCAGGGCGCCGGCCGGGCTTAGGGCCAGCAAGGCACAGAAAAGGAGGTTTTTCATGGTTATTTGCTGAGGTTCTCCAGGTAGGCCTTGGTGAAGATCTTGTCGTCGAGCTTGCCCGGGACTATGCTGCCGATATCCACTATGGTCTTGTTGCCTTTCTCGAACTCGTCGATAAAGAGCTGCTTCACCGCGACGTAGCGCCCTTCTATCTCCGTGAACTTGATGAAATACGCGGTCTGCATCAGCGTGCCGGACAAGGAATAGGACTCCTGCTTGAGCAGCAGGTTGTTGTCGCGCCGCGTCCAGAAGATCTGCCGCGGGTAGTCCACGTCGTTCACTTTGGCCTTCACCTCGAATTTATAGACCGGCACCTTGCCCAGCATATCTTCCGCGAATTTCTCCGTGCCGGAGGGATCTATCACCGGGCCGTAAAGCTCGTCGAGCTTGCGCGTCTCGAAGTCGTCGCTGTGCGCGTCCGAGCCGCCGATGCTCTCGTCGCGGTTGACGTGCTGGAAGGTGCGGGTGTTCTTGCGGTACATCCAGAAATTGTCGCCCACGCGCAGGTAGCCGTTGCCCTTCTCGTTCTCCGGAGCGCGCATCACTATCAGGAACGCGTCGTCGGAGTCGCGGCGGTAGTAGGCCATGTCTATGATCTTGGTCCCCTGCTCCGCGCGCTGCTGCGTCAGCGTGACCTCGGCGCGCATATCCTTCTTCATCTTGTAGTTCTCGTCTATGGCCTTCAGGATGGGCACCACGCGGCTTTCGGCGCAGTAGCCGGAGCCCGCGGGCAGGAACAGCGCAAGAGCGAGAAAAGCGGTTTTAAGCATAGTAGACCTCATCCGAAATGCCCGAGCGCCTTGGCCGGGGACAGGTTGGCCGCCCGGCGCGCCGGGAACCAGGCCGTTACCACCGCTATGGCGATGATCAGCAGCACGCTGCCCGCCACGCCGTAGAAGGTGGGCAGGAAATACAGGTGCCCGTTGACCAGCAGCATGCCCAGCGGGTTGTCGTGCGGATGGAAAGTTATCAGCGCCAGCCCCTTCATGACGGCGAAGCCCAGCAGCAGGCCGGCCGCCGAGGAGAACAGCGTGAGCAGCAGGGTCTCCAGCAGGAACATGTCGCGCACGTCGCGGCGCTGCATGCCTATGGCGCGCACGGTGCCTATCTCGCGGGTGCGCTCGCGGATGGTCATGCGCAGGGTGTTCACCACGCCCAGCAGGATGATGAAGAAGAGCACCAGCACCGCCGACACGGTGATGATGTTCAGCACGCTCTCCATCTTAAGGATGTCGCTGGCGGTCTCGTACATCGTCGAGACGTCTATGGTGGTGCCTTTCCACTTGTTCCTGGCTATGTCCTGGTACTTCTTCTTGTAGTCGTCGGTATTATTGGTGCGCTTGAGCAGCACCCATTCAGGCGCCAGCAGTTCCGCCCAGGGCCCTTCGGCGGAAAAACGCCTGGCTCCGGCGGCGGGGGCGGCCGGCATGTCCTCGTAGTAAAGGTCGTAGAAGCCGGCGTCGTTTAACAGCACCGCGTCCGGGGCGGCGCAGCCCGAAGAGCAGACGGCGGCCACGGTGAGGACGGCTTCTTTAGGGGTTTTTTCGAACTTGCGCGGGTAGGCCAGCGTTATCTTTCCCCCGGCGGTGACGCCCAGCGCTCCGGCCAGCGCGGAGGGAAGTATAACTCCGTCCTTTTTAAAGACCTTGTCCCAGCTGCCCGAAGAGAGTTTTATGAAGCTCTTCAGTTTCTCTTTGGAAGCGTCATCGGTCTTGAAACCCAGCGCAGTCACAGGCCGCCGGGCCGCCCCGGCCGAGGCGTAGATGACAGCCAGGCCGGGCTTGAGCCGGGCGTGGATGCGGTCGGCCAGCGCGAAGGCGTTCTTCTGCGGGTCCTTTACGGTGATGCTGAGGCTGCCGGTCTCCCAGGGACGGAAGCCCAGCAGGTCCTTAGCGCGGCCGCGGTCGAGGAACACCACGCCCTGCATGAAGATATTGTCGTTCTTGGAGATGCCCACCACGGTCAGGCGGGCGGCCTGGTCCTGGCCGAACATGCTGCGAAAGCGCACCCGGATGGTGTCGTTGCGCTTCACGTTGAGATAGCGCGCCTTCTCCTCCGCCACGATGACGGGGTTCTCCACGTCGGTGCGCTTGAGGTCTTCCCATTTGCCCTCGGACATCCTGAAGGAGTCTTCCAGTTCCTTGAGGGCCTTGGCGCTCAGTGTTTTGCCGGTGTCCACGCCGATGAGCATGATATTGTCGGAGCGGCCGTTGCCGATGGCGCGCGAGAAGGTGCCTATGGCCTCGTCGGCCTCTTCTATGAGGGGCTCGTCCTTTACGGCGTCCCAGACGCGCTGCCGGTCGCGGAAGATCTCGCGCATCACGCCGCCGCGCTCGTTAAAGCGCACCGCCACGTGCCCGGTGACGTAGCGCATGATCTTGTTGAACATGATGTCGGAGATGCCGTGAGAGAAGGAGTTGGCTGTGATGAGGATGGCCACGCCGATGGCCATGGCGGAGCCCAGCAGCATATTGCGCCGTTTCTGGCGCAGCAGGTTTCTCAGGCTCAGGCGTAAAAGCAGCATATTAATCCCTGGTCACCGCGTCCAGCGGGGTGATGCGCGCGGCTACCAGCATGGGGTAGAGGGCAGCTATCACCGTTACCGCGGCCAACTGCAAAATGGTAAGCGCTATGGCGGACAAGCTCAGGACGGGGCTGAAGATATTGCCGCCGTAAAGCAGCTGCAGCATGTCGTTGTTGGTGCTTATCTTCAGGAGCGGGATCACGCGCACCGCCAGCACGCCCAGCGCTATCCCCAGTCCGCCGAACACCGAAGACAGCAGCGCCGTCTCGCCCAGGAACATCCCGGCGATAAAAGGCTTCTGCGCGCCCACGGCCCGCATCATGCCCAGCTCCGGCGCGCGCTCCAGCGCCGACATGGTGAGCGTGTTGACTATGATGATGACGGCCACGCTGAACAGCAGCATGACGAAGATGAACAGCGCGCCCCTGATTATCAGCGCCATGCCGCCTATGGGGCCCGAGGCCTTGTTCCAGGGCACGGCGCGCACCTTGGCGCCGGCGGCGGTCAGCGCGGCGTTAAGCTGCTTAACCGCGTCCCGCGAGTTTGCCCCGGACCTGAGTTTAATGAAGACCACGTTGTAGGCGCCGTCTTCCACGGAAACCGCGGGGGCGGCGGCCGCCGCGGCCCTGGGCGCGGTCCGGGGAGCCTCCGCCAGCATCTCCTCGCCGAACAAAGAATCCAGGCTTTCGCCCTCCAGGCCCAGCAGCTTCTTCTCCTCCTGCGGCACCTGCGCGGCCATATCGGCGGCGGTCAGGTAACCCAGGCATTCCCGGTAGGATTCCAGGTCCACAATGGCGAAATGGCCGAAGATCTGGTCCAGCGCGTTATATTTGATGACGCCGCGTATGGGGAAGCGTATGTCGGTGGTGGAGTTTATGCCGCTGGCCATGCCCATCAGCACTATGCTGGAACTCACGCGCAGCGCGGCCAGCTCTTCCAGGGCTTCTTTCTTCAGGTTCTCCTTCACCACGCCGCCGGTCTCGGAGAGGAACCAGGTGTTGGAGTAATTGTAGATCTCGCCGCGCTGGAAGTTGGGCATCAGCAGCGCGCGGCCCGTACCGGCGGGATAAGTGCCCTCTATCACGGTAAAATTGTCCGGGAACATCTCCCGGTAGGCGGCCAGGTCCGCGCCTATCAGGTACAGGGCCATGGGCGTGGCATCGTTCTCGTTCAAGATCATGGCCAGGTTCTTACCGGCCGGCAGCCACTTAGCCACGTAAGGCTGGGCGCGCAGCACTTCCCGGATGGTCTTGTAGGTGTGCACCGGCTCTATGCTGCCGCCCATCATGTTGAGCAGGATATTATCGGACTTCTGCTCGTCGCTCATCAGCACCACGTCGCCCATAAAGCCGTCTATGATGTTCTTTTCCACGCCCCTGGCCATACCCGCTATGACGCCGTTGCCGACGGTCATAAGCAAGGCTCCGGTGAACAGGATCACGCCTATCACCAGGCTCTTGCCCTTGTGGCGCAGGATATTGCGCCAGGCTATGGTCAGTACCAGTTTCACGCGGCTACCGGCTCCTTCTCAATGAGGCCGTCCTTGATCTTTACGATACGGCGCGCGTACTTGAGCACGTTGGCGTCATGGGTGGAGAAGATGAACGTGGTCTTCTCCAGCTCGTTCATTCGCCGCATCAGTTCGAGGATGGACGCGCCGGTAACGGAATCGAGGTTGGCGGTGGGCTCGTCGGCCAGCACAATGTCCGGGTTCGTCACCAGGGCGCGGGCTATGGCCACGCGCTGGCGCTGGCCGCCTGAAAGCTCGGCGGGGCGGTGATGGATATGCTCGCCCAAACCCACTTCTTCTGCCAGTTTTTCCGCGCGCTTGCGCGCCTCCGCCGCCGAGCGCTTCATCAGCAGCAGCGGGAACTCTATATTCTCCAGCACGTCCAGCACCGGGATAAGGTTGAAGGTCTGGAAGATGAAACCTATCTTATTGAGGCGGATGTCGGTGATCTGCCTGTCGTCCAGCGCCGTGATCTCGCGGCCGGCCACCTTTACGTTGCCCGAGGTGGCGAAATCTATGCAGCCTATCACATTGAGCAGCGTGGTTTTGCCGCTGCCGGAAGGGCCGATGATGCTCATGAAGTCGCCTTCCGCGACCTCCAGGTCCACCCCGCGGAGCGCGGGCACGATGGTGTTCCCCAAAGGATAATCTTTTTTCAGGTCTTTAATTTCAATGATATTCATAGGTATAGGCCCAAAGCCGCCTTAATGAATTATACAAATGCGGCCGCGGCCAAGGCTATCCACTTTCCCCCGCGGTTCTGCCGGGCTCTACCGCGGTTTATTTGCACAGAGAAAGGCCCCGCTTTCCGGCGGGGCCTTTTGAACGGGCACTGCGCGCTGAGGTTCAGCAGCAGCCGGCTACCAGAGATTAATATCCAGCTGCACGGTGAAAGTATCGCCTAATGCGACTTTGTCATTGTTGTACATGTCATAGCCGAAGATCACGCTGGTATTTGCGGCAAAAGCCCAGGAAACGCCGAAACTGAGCGCGCCCAAGGACGAGTCGCCTCCCTGGTAGTCCACCGCGGCCCACAGCTTGTCGGAAACCTCGCTGATGGTCCTGTCCCAGGACAGGAGCACGCCGGTATTGGCCTTGTCGCCGTTCTCGTCGAGAAGGAGCTTTTTATTGCCCATGTAATACCCCGCAGAGAACCTGCCTAACTTCGCGACATTCTTCGCGGCCAGGCCGTAGACCACGTTCTGGTCGGTCAGGTCGGTTTTCGTGCCGAAGTTATAGCCGCCGACGGCAAGAGCCGGGCTGCCGGCGAAGAGCGTCCCTTCGGGCGTGCCCGCCTTGGCGTTAAGATACACCGGGCTGTTATCATAATACTTAGACCCGGTTTTCACCAGGTCAAAGCCGACCTCGGCCTGTATCTTCTCATAAGGAAGCACGCCCACGGTGGGGCCGGCCATAAAGACAGGGGCTTTCACGGAACCGCCGGGAGCGCTCTCCGCGGCCACATAGTTATCCACGTTCAGGTGGACGCTTTTGTACTTCTGTATGTCGGTGGAAGGTATCCAGATCTGCGTGGACGGGGTGGCGTTGGCGGCCAGCGGGACCAGGCAGAAAAGAGCCGAAGCGATAAGTGTGGTTTTTTTCATAGTTCCTCCTAAAGTTATGGCGCCCGTCCGGGACAGTTCCGGGCGGGCGCGCAACGCCGCTTAATGCAGGTAGGCGGTCTCGCCGTGCTGCACTTCGTCCATGCCCGCCTCTTCTTCTTTTTCGGTGGTTTTCACCGGGGTGAAGACGTTAATGAGGTGAAGCGCCGCGTAGGAGAAGATGAAGGCGTACAGCGCGGTGCAGAACACCGCCGCCACCTGCTTGCCGAAGAAGGCCGCGCCGCCGTGCCAAAGGCCGTTGGCGCCCGCGGCGTTCACCGCCGTGGTGCCGAACACGCCGAGCAGGATCACGCCCAGCACGCCGCCCACGCCGTGCACGCCCCAGACGTCGAGCGCGTCGTCCCAGCCAAGTTTATTCTTCAGATGGACGGCCAGGTAGCAGACCAGGCTGGCCATGATGCCGATGAATACCGCCGCCTTGGTGGTGACGAAACCGGCCCCGGGGGTGATGGTGGCGAGTCCCGCTATGGAACCCGTCAGCAGCCCCAGGAACTTGGGCTTGCCCTCGAAGAACCAGGAGACGAACAGCCAGGTGACGGCCGCGAAAGAGGCCGCGATGTCGGTATTTACGAAGGCGAGCACCGTGACCGCATCCACCTTAAGTTCGCTGCCGGCGTTGAAGCCGTACCACCCGAACCAGAGGAGGCCCGTGCCCAGCGCCACCAGCGGGATGCTGTGCGGCGCGTCGGTAACTTTGCGCTTGCCCACGAAGAAGACCGAAGCCAGCGCCGCGAAACCCGCCGTGGCGTGCACCACTATGCCGCCGGCGAAGTCCAGCACGCCCCACTTGGCCAGCAGGCCGCCGCCCCACACCATGTGGACCAGGGGGAAGTACACGCAGATCAGCCACAGCACCAGGAAGACCAGGTAGGCCTTGAAGTTGATGCGGTTGGTGAACGCGCCGGTGATGAGCGCCGGGGTGATCTGGGCGAACATCATCTGGTAGGCGAAGAACACCAGCAGCGGGATGCTGCTGGAACCCGCGAAGACCGTGTTAAGGTCCACGCCGCGCAGGAAGGCCATATCGAAATTGCCTATTATCGCGCCCTCGCCGCCCGAGAAGCACAGCGAGTAGCCGAACGCGTACCACAGCACCGTGGTAATGCCCAGCGAAACGAAACTCTGCATCATGATGGCCAGCACGCTCTTGCGGCCGACGAGCCCGCCGTAGAAAAAGGCGAGGCCGGGGGTCATGAGCATGAATACTATGGTCGACACGAGCATGAACCCGGTATTTCCGGTATCGAACATAGTATTCCTCCGTTGGTGTACGCGCGCTGACGGCCGCGCTATAACCAATTATAGGGATTGCCGGAGGAACGAGGTATCAGGGATTCCCCTAGAGCGGGGGTAGAAAAACCTTACGCGCTACAGGCTTACCAGGCCTTCCTTGACGGCGTAGCGGGTGAGGCCCGCTATGCTCTGGATACCCAGCTTTTCCATTATCTTCTTGCGGTGGGTTTCCACCGTCTTAACGCTGAGGGAAAGCTTCTGGGAAATCTCTTTAGTGCGCAGGCCTTCGGCCAGCAGCTGCAGCACCTCGCGCTCGCGGGCGGACAGCAGCGTGAACGCGCTGCGGGGGTCGCGCGACGGGCCTTTGATGTAATCGTCCAGCACTATGCTGGTTATCCCGGCGCTCAGGAAGAAGCGGCCGCAGCTGACCGCCTTTATGGCGTCCATCAGTTCCTCGAAAGCGGAATCCTTCAGCAGGTAGGCGCGCGCCCCGGCCTTGATGATCTCGGTGACGTATTTGCGGTCGTTGTGCATGGACAGCGCTATCACCCGCGCGGATTTTTTCACCTTGGCCAGCTTGCGCGCCGCCTCTATGCCGTTGAGGCCCGGCATGGAAATATCCATGATCACGATGTCCGGGGCCAGTTCCCGCGCCAGCTTCACGGCCTCGAGCCCGTCGCGGGCTCCGCCCACCACCTTCACTCCGGGCTGCTTTTCCAGCAGGGCGCGCAGCCCCTCGCGGAAGATCTTATGGTCGTCGCAGATCAGGATTTTCTTTTCCATGTGGTTTGCCTTTGCCCAGCGGGGCGGTTATAACGGCCAGCGTCCCGGCGCCGGGGCTGGTGCTCAGGCGGAACGCGCCGCCCAGGTGCGAGACCTTTTCCCGGATGGAGAACAGGCCGAAGCCCCGGCGGTCGGTGCCGTAGCCGGCGGCGGCCCCGGCGCTAAAGCCCCGGCCGTTGTCGCGCACGGTGACGGCTATCTTGCCGGCGGCGCGGCGCACGCGCACCCGCACCTCGGTCGCCTTGGCATGCTTCACCGCGTTCATCAGCAGCTCGCGCACCGCCTTGAAGATCAGCACGCTGGTCTCCGTGGGCAGGGGCTTGTTCTTGCCGTCGGCGCCGAAGTCCACCCGCAGGCCGTGCCGCTTGCGCATATCCTCGGCCAGGCGCTCCAGGGCGCTCTCCAGCCCCAGCTCGTAAAGTATCGGGGACGCCAGCTGGAAGGTGAGGCTGCGCGTGGCCAGGATAGCCTCGTCGACGAAGGAGGACAGGTCCTTCAGCCCGGCGGCCGCCTCGGGCGCCGCGCAGAAACCGCGCAGCGCGCCGGCGCGCATCTTGGCCAGGGCCAGGGTCTGGCCTATCACGTCGTGCAGGTCGGTGGCTATCTCGCGGCGCTCCCGCTCCTCGGTAAGGATAAGCTCCGCCGACAGGCCGCGCAGCTTCTCCTGGTAGGTCAGGATCTCCTGCTGGCGCAGCTCGCGCTCCTTCACCTCGGACTTCAGCGCGGCGTTGAGCTTCTCCAGTTCGGCCGTGCGTTCTTTGACGCGGCGCTCCAGGTCGTTATGCGCGTCCAACAGCGCCTTGGCGGCCAGCTTCCTTTCGAAAAAGACGCGCAGCATGTCGGCGAGGGAATTTATAAGGTTGCGTTCCTCCGCCAGGAACGGCCCTTCGGCCTCCTGCGGCATTTTCTTAAGATAGTAAACCTCGATGCGGCCGGAAAGCTCGGGGCTTATCCGGAAATCGCAGGCCTGCAGCCAGCGCGTACGCCGGAAACCCGGGGTACAGCTTTCGCAATCCCCCATTCTCACGCGGCCGGCCGTTATTTCAGGGTACTGCCACGCCGGGGGAAGCAGCCGGGCTATCCGCTCCAGCACCTCCCGGGTGGAAAGCCGGTCGTCCTGCAGCACGCAGACCGTGGAATGCAGCGCGGTCAGTTCCTTTACGCGCTCCCTTAAAGCGTGGAGCACCTCGTTCTTCGGGACTTCGGGATGAAGGGCGTGGATCGCCTGGAAAGGCTTAAGCAGCTTGTTGCGTTTTTTCATATCCAAGTGGCAGTTTACAAAATATTTCCATGGCCTTGACAATGGCGGTGCACCTGCTAGACTAGAAGCAGAGGTTCTATGAAATACCGGGCAGTTATAATAG
>Ga0209417_1003525_pt1 | contig 20727 bp, 10 predicted proteins | sample RifGroF2_FD_184002 | JGI IMG/M metagenome (GOLD analysis project Ga0209417, IMG submission 184002) | Groundwater microbial communities from Rifle, Colorado, USA - Groundwater F2 (SPAdes) (version 2) | ecosystem: Environmental > Aquatic > Deep subsurface > Groundwater | place: Rifle, Colorado... | reverse complement strand
GCCGGTTCTTTTGCACATTTCGATCATAGCCCGCTCCGACATTGCCAGAAAGCAGGTTTGATCCACTCCTTCAATGTTGCCATACCACTCACCACCTGTACCGCGTGTTGGATGTTTTGTTAGCTGGAGTTCATCAAGGGTAGCATGAAAATCAAATGTTTCAAACCGGGCGGTCTGAACCAAATCAGCGATCGAGGATTCTTTATACGCGCCGTACTCGATCAATCCATCATTATCCACATCCCGCTCGGTAGCGTACCAGGTCAGGAACTTATCCAGATAAGGCAGGCAGAGATCCAGTAATTCCCGGTCATTGGTCTGATTAAACACCATCTGGCATCCCCACGCAAGGATCGGGATTTGGGAGTAACCCGGTTGTGGCAGATCCGGATTTGTAGTACAGGGCACCATACCATACCGGTATGATCCTTTGGGGGCTTCCGGATTATGATCGATAACATTCCAAAAATTGCGAAAGACATCATGAACTACCTGATTATCATCTAAAGGAGCCCAGGCATTCAGAACAAACATGGGATCCCACATTAACTGGCACTTGCCGTATGATTCATCGCCTGCACCGGTAATTGAAAAAAAACGGTACGGTAGACCGGGAAGAGCGGGCTCCCAAAGTTTATCAAAAAGGCAATCGATATATAAGTTGTGGACTTGCCTCGTTAATTCAGGACTTTCCGTAATGATTTGTTGTGGCAAGTTCTCTTTGGCATGCTTAATGGTCTTTTCAGCGATAGTGTAAGCACGTTTTGCCCCATCCTGACCTAGTGCAGCAGTATACACACCAAATAAACATCCATAAAGACCCAGGTAATATATTGTCCGTTTTATAAATATTTTCATGGCCATACTATTTGATTAAGGTCACCGGCCCCAGCAGCCCTGCCGTCTGCAGTTTGAACGGCTCATCGCCACCCGGCCATACTTCCCTTGTCATATAGGACTGGTTGGTTTTGCAGTACCGGTCTTTGGGATCAGATAACATATCTCCTGTCAGCCGGTTAATCCACATATTGACAACTTCTACCTTCAACTCATTCGTGCCTCGGCGAACACATTTGCTGATATCCACCCTGTAGGGCTTTTTCCACAATATTCCGGCCGACTTGCCATTGATAAAGACCTCTGCAACATCACGAACGTCACCCAGATCAAGTATCAGATCCTTTCTATCCTGCACTGCTGTTAACTTGAACGTATTCTGATATACAGCCGTTCCCGAGAAGTATTTGATTCCAGGATCGTCGGATTCCGTCCAGGAAATCAATCGATCGAAAACCACCGATGGCGGAGCTCCCCAGTTCGGGGGAAAAGTCACCGTCCAAGGCCCGGATATCTCTGATATTGTTGCGGTTCCCTTATTATCTGCAAATGCAGGAAGCTTTTTTCGATCTTCTTTGTTAAAAACAACAAAAACAGAACCGTGTGCGGGAAGATTAATCTCAAACTGGACTCCACCTTCCACGGAGGTGAAACCCTCAAAACGGGAGACGATACCGGTTGAAGCATCCCATATTTCAGGGTACATTTCCGGTGCACGGAAGCGGCACATCGTACTGACGGGCTCTTTACTTTCATTTCTCAAAAAATAGATTTCACCCATATCGGTTGTCCTATGAATGAAATCCAGCTTATAGGGTCCGGTAAAACTGAAATCGGGTGTGATGCCCTTCGCCTGAAGAACCTCATCAGCAGTCAACCCGCAAATAACCCGACCTTCGCCGTATGGATTCTCAACGACAGTTTTTCCATCTGCCGCTCCCCATAGCTCGCCGGCGAGCTGATTCAGGACCATATTCTCCTCTTCCCAATCATTCAAACCCGGCACGGTTGTTGGTCTGGGCCCAATAACGGTAGCACCTGCTTTAACAAGTTCAGCGATTTTTTTCAATACTTCCAGCGGCATGTGGAACTGGTCTGGCAGCAGCAAGATGGCATAACTCATTCCATCGGGCAAACCCAGGCGGCCCTCTTTAACCGACATTCGGTTGAGAATAATATCTGAGTTAATTACATCAAAATCATAGCCATTTCCCAACCCATTGAGCCGGGGTTTTTCAGGAACACTATGGAATAATGGGAAGAAGTTCGGGGCCTGATCTCCATAATAGTAGCATACATCGCCAACGAACAGTCCTTGCTGAAGAAGGTAGCTGCATCGGGAGAGGTAATCCATGAACGGTTTCGATTTTCCCCACCAGGTCGTTCCGGGATTCATATCGTATCCGGCATGGTAAGTACGGCCAGGCAATCCATCCTCAGGATTGGTACTGGCGAAAGTGTGGAAAGTTATGTTATTCAGCCCTTCACAGAATGCCCGATCCACTACTTTTTTCATGGCAAAGGGAGAATCTTTCCATCTTCTCCAGGTTGTAAATGACTCTGCATCGACGATTTTCAGGCCATAAATATGCGCGGCACTTGAAACTTCCTTGATCAGGAACATGTTCCTGTGCTGGATCCAGAATTCACCACGAGGAACTGACACCGTGCCGAGGGCTTTTAATGCATCAACCGGACAGGTGCTCCAAACGGGAGGACCCGGACCGCCGGATTCGGAAACCAATTCCGCATTATATTTTTTAAGGAATTCAGTACCCGTCTGGTAATGACTGAAAATCAGTTGGTCGCTGATGGTCTGGTTAAAATCATAGTGAAACCGGTCTGCAATGTCGTCCATCTTCCACCCGACTAGAAAAGGCAGATATTTCTCAATCTCATACCCCCTTCTCTCCATGAAAATGGAAGGGAAAGAATCGGTCCAGGGAATACCCTCCGCGAGTTCCATGCTGTCAAACTCAAAATAAGCCAGCCCTGCCTCCGATGAATTTTCAGATGTTACCCCCAGCCTGTCCATGAAGTGCTGTAAGTGCCTGATGGTGGCCTGGGGATCAAAAAAATCGATAAACAATCCATTTGAATTGGGCGAAGGAACGATCAGCTCCTGTCCGTTGTTTGAACAGACAAACCTCATGATAACCCATTGCCCGGCCGGTACTGTCCAGGAAAGTTTCCCATCCTTATAGTACGGGTTTAGGCTTACCACCTTGGACAGGCTTTCGATAGTCATATCGGAACGGAATGGAACCGCAAGCACAGCCACATCCTTAAAAAAAACCGGGGTATCCGCGTCCTTCATCGGACAACCTTGAGGAAATTTTGGAAAGGGAAGATCCATGGAAATGGTTCTGGGACCATCTACTCCTACTTTCGAGAAAAAGAGATTCTTTGATGCCCACTCGGGGGTAACCCATGATCCGCCTGCATTCCAACCGCTCGAGGCAACAATTCCAATACGCATTTTTAATCGTCGGCCTTCGGCTATCGCATGCTTGATCAGATTTACCGATTCGTCCCCAAGGAAGGCCCCGCCGGCCGGTATAAAAGATGGATTCTTAACAGCAGCCACATCCCATATTTCTGCCCGGTTTATCCCTTTGGATTTCATGGCCTCCAGGTCCCTCGTAATCGAAGCATTTGTCATATTACCATTAAGCCAGCACCAGAATGCACCGGGGTGGTATGAGACGGGAGGGCTTTTAAAATCGTCTGACAGTTGTTGGATGTTCTCAACTTTCCTATCAGAATCTTCGGTTTTCAATTGCGGATTTGAGCAGCCAATCAGGAACATGAACAATCCGGTCAAATATTTCAGATTCATATCGTTATTTTTTTTTGTGTACAATCATTTCTGCTTCCTGCAGGATCCGGAGCTTTGCCTGCTCCTCCGCCTGTTTTCTCAGTGTTTTCATATTGGCTCTGTGAACCGCGTATTCATCCGGCAGATACGGGGCTTCTGGATAGGCCCAGTTATCCGACCGGAAAAGGGGAACGGGTAAGATAGGGCACTCCGAATTGACCAGGTTGCCCAGCGGATTCCGGGCCCAGGCATATCGAACTTCTAACGGATCGGTTACCAGATGATGCTTCACCTCGATCCTCTTTCTGTCATCAACGGGCTTGCCGTTTTCATCTATAATTTTCACAAAAAGAGCCTGCGCAGGGTAGAAATGGCCGTCGCCCCCCGCAATGGAAAACCCTTCGATCGGACGGTCATCTGAAGTCTTCACATCTTTGCTGAAGGTGACAATTACCCGTTCACTAAGCCTTTCAATGCCGGTGCAGACTGTTGGTTCCCATTGAATATCAAATCCATACAACGTCGATAAGGCCCATCGGGCCATTCTCTCGCCTGCCTCCACCTTTTTCTGGGGATGGTACCAGTTCACCTGCTGGTCATGAGAACAGACATACCCGATGTTGGGTAACTCCAGGAAGGACTTAAACTGTGCTTCCCTTATATATGAGGCAGGATCAATCATCCTGAGTTCGTAGTTCTCAAAGGTCTGAGGTTCTCCGCCTGCACTGAACTCTATGATACCAAAAGGTAAATCCGGGTCATTGAAAGTATCTCTCCAATCATGGATCATAGCCTGGAAATTTTTAGCATACTGTTTTGGCCGGGAATCTTCCAGTGCATTATTATAACCCTGATGAAAAATCGCACCTTTTAGGGTGAGGCCGGCAATAACCGAAACCATTCCGGTGTATGAGGATCCCGGGAAGTTCCGGTCAAAGGCGGGATCCGGCGAGGGTTCAACAGGTTTCGGTAAAGGTTCAAGACCCTGTTTTTTTCTCGCTTCGCTGTTTTTCTCCCAGCTGCTGATCTGCTTTTTAAGATCCTCCTCAGGATTATAGGCGGCCGTCTTATCTTGCCATTGTTGCAACAGTAGCTTGTTTTCCGGCATTTCGGCCAAAGTTTTCGGTGTCAGCCAGGCCTCAACCGTGGTGCCGCCAAGGGATACATCGATCAGCCCGATGGGTACCAGGCTGGCCATGTAAAGCCGCCTGCCAAAAACATAGCCTAAACCGGAAAAGGTCGGCACCACTTCAGGGGAACAGATAAACCAATACCCTTTCTTATCATACCGTTCGTACCAACCGTCATACTCATTGATTCGATCGAAATCCTTCTGAGGTTTCAGGTTGGCCGAACTTGGGATGGTCATTAACCTGATATTGGGGAAATTGGCAGACAAAATTTCCACATCACCATGGAAAATACGGGCCAGATCGAATTCCATATTGCTCTGCCCACCAAGTATCCAAACATCTCCTACCAACACATTTGTGAACTGGACCGAACTGCTCTTTCCTGAAACTTTCATATCCCGCGGTTGTGCGCTTGCACCCATGGGATCGAGGTAAACCGACCACTCTCCATGAATATTGGCAACCACGGATTTGACCTGTCCCCCGAATTCAACCTTTACCTTCTCCGATGGAGCAGCCTGTCCCCATACTCGAACCGGCTTGTCCCGTTGTAATACCATATTGTTGTCGAAAATACGGGCAGGATTTACCTGAGATTTTACCTGGGAGGTTAACCCGGTAAGAAAAAATGTTAAAACGATAATATTTAAATATTTCATAATCTGACTATTAAATATTGTTTACCGGGCTTTGTATCAAAAGAAAAAATCATCATTCAATTTTATTCAGATACACATAGTAGGCCCCCATCGATAGGTTGGTCCCATGGGTAAACCAGGTTTTCAGCATGGTTTTTCCGTCGCCGAGATTCATCCTGAAAATAACAGACTTATCACCAGCTTCCACCTTTTGTGTTTCCTCCTGGCTCCCGATCTTGATAGACGCAGATGTTATGTTCATCGCCTTGCCGGGACCAAACGGTTTTCCTCCGGGAATCGGAATTACAGAAGCCGGACGACCGGCGCAAATCTCCAGGTCGGCCTCCTTCGGCCAACGGCGGAGTTCAATAGTGTATTCGCCGGGACTGGAAACATTGATATCCCAGTACCCATTGAGCATGGCTCCCCCGCGCACCTGCGAATGAGCAAATACGGGAGTTTCCTCGCCATCTTCATTGATGGCGGGCGATCCGTCGGCACGAACCACCCCCATCCAGTCGTGAGAAGTCAGAATGCTTTCCCCTGAATTTTTATCACCAATATCTGCGTAGGAGCGGGTTTCCCAGTTGCTGAAAACATCGGCAAACCAGTTCTCATAGCAGCTGCGTAATTGATCTGCTTTTTCCGGATAGTCCAGAGCAATGTCGCTCCGCTGGCCGGGATCCGTTTCCAGGTTATATAGTTCCTTGCCGTTCACCAACCGCCAGGTGCCCGACATAACGCAGCTAAGACGCCACTTCTCAGGAACCTCCTTACGCTGGGAATCGACAATCAGTGTTCGGTCATCCAGATAATCCGATTTGCCTTTTAACGCCTTCACCAGGCTAACTCCATCAGAATGATAGCCTTCAGGGGTTTTCAACCGGCACATTTCAGCCAACGTGGGCAGAACATCAATATGAGCCGTAAGCTTTTTAATGTCAGCATTTTTCGGAAAATTTCCATCCGGCCAGTGAATGAAACACGGCACCCGGTGTCCGCCCTCGTATGGACTTCCTTTTGTTCCGCGCATCCCGGCATTAAATCCGATATCCGTCGGATAGCTGTCCCTCCAGTGCCCGTCGAGCTTAACCCCTGCGGCAGTGCCGTTATCGGTCATGAAGATCAGGATGGTATTGTCCGCTAATCCCATCTCCTCCAGCTGTTTCCGCAGCCTCCCCAGGTTCTCGTCGAAATTGGTGATCATGCCGTAGAAATTGGCATTGGGGATCTTCGGGTTGTTCTTATAGGGACCGGAATATTTATCCTCCACATAATAGGGTCCGTGCGGGGCATTCGTCGCCAGGTAGCAGAAGAAGGGTTTATCCTTGTTGCTCCTGATAAATTTCGCAGCCTCAGAGAACCAAACGTCAGTGCAATACCCGGTAAAGGCTTGTTCAACACCGTTTACGAAATAGTGATCATCGAAATAATCATTATCCCAATAATCGGGAGTATTCCCCACTCCACCACCCCCATGGTAAACGGCTGTATCAAAGCCTTTGTCCATGGGCCTGGCCGGATAGGAAAATCCAAGGTGCCATTTCCCAAACATGCCGGTTGCATACCCGTTATCGGAAAAAATACGGGCCATGGTCGTCTCATCTTCCCGTAATCGGCTGCGGCCCGTAACGGTATGCCATACGCCGGTTCGGTTGTTATACCTGCCGGTGAGCAGCGCCGCCCGGGTGGGCGAGCACGTTGGGCTCACATGGTAATTGGTCAGCCGTATGCTCTCGCTGTAAAGGCGGTCAAGATTAGGAGTTGAAATGTAAGGGTTTCCGTGCGCAGCAATATCCCCATAACCCTGATCATCGGTGAGTATCAGGATGACATTGGGCTGCCGGGGCTTCTCAGCCGGAATACCGGATGCTGCCAGCGGCTGGATCAGAGGACAGAGCAGCAACAACTTGTTCCAGTCCATGATTTAGTTTTTTCTGATTTTTACGGATGCCGGAACAGATTTGCAGGTTTCAAGAAGCGGCATCAGCTCGCTCACTACCTTGGGTTCTTTTTCCCACAAATCATGAGTTTCAAAAGGATCCTCCACCACATTGTAAAGCTGACCGGCCTTCATGGCGGGCATATCGTCGGCAGCTCGTTTTCCTGATCCCGATCCTTTGGTTCCTTCAATAAGTTTCCAGGGCCCTTTCTGAATCGCAAAAAAGCCGCCCCCGGAATGGAATACCCTGACCCGGGTATCTGAATCTTCCTGATGTTTGCCAAAAAAAGTGGGAAGAACATCATAACTATCCTCGCCACTGCCATCTTTTACTTTAGCAGAAACCAGGCTCGAAATTGTGGCGAACATGTCTGTCAGGCTGATCACCTCGCTGGTTTCGGTGCCGGCACCGATTTTGCCGGGCCAGCGGGCAATGAAAGGTATCCGGTGGCCGCCATCCCAGATATTTGCCTTATACCCGCGGTATTCTCCGTTTGATTTATGACCGTTGGCCCCTTTCATGGCTCCATTGTCGCTGGTGACAATTACCAGGGTATTCTTTTCGAGACCGTATAGTTTCAGTACCTCCAGTATCTGTCCAACACTCCAGTCAACGACGGTGACCAGGTCTCCCCTCGGTCCTTCGGTGCTTTTCCCTTTGGCAAAATCCGGAGGAAGAAACGGATTATGGGGGGACGACAGCGCGAGATACAGGAAGAAGGGTTTGCCCGGCTGTTGATCCTGATGACCCTTAATAAACCCGATCGCCTTTTCTGTGAAATCGGGATCAACCCCGGTCAGGGAGAACCCTGGCATCATCAGACCCGGGGCAAATCCCGGGAGTTTACGAAAGTCATCAGGACTCATGACGGAAGGAATGCCAACCGTCAGGTTTTGTTCAATATAACAGTAAGGCGGATCACTGGTTGAACAACCTGCTGTTCCGAAAAAATAATCGAATCCCAGCTCGATCGGTCCACCGGTTATAGGCCTCGAAAAGTCGATGTGCTTTTCATTCTCCTGAAATGCTGATGGCTCTATATTCCAGCGATCCTGGTCATTCTGAATCACATAGCCATCACTCGTCTGCCAGTTCAATCCCAGATGCCATTTCCCGATTGCAGCTGTGTGATATCCTTTGTCGCGTAAAACAGAGGCTATCGTCGGTCTGCCGTGCTCAATGAGCGAGACCTCATCATAACCAATGAGCACGCCCTCCTTGAGCCGCGTTCTCCAACAATACCGGCCGGTTAACAGGCCATAGCGGGTTGGGGTGCTCAGGGCTGCCGGACTGTGGGCATTGAGAAACCGGATTCCCTGCGATGCCAGCTTATCCATGTTGGGCGTGGGTATTTTGGACTCCGGATTATAGCATCCGACATCCCCATATCCCATGTCATCCGCGAGGATGACTATGATATTCGGATTGCTTGCTCTTTGCTTTTCAACCTCCCGCGACGAAGTAAGAAAGGCGCAGGAGGCCAGGGTTACAACCGCCGGATTCAGCAGTACACTTTTGTTCAAAGGCATTTGCATCAGTTAAAAAGGTTTCCTGCGAACTATTTTAAAGGCATAAGCATAATCATAGGGCTTCGTTTTCGGCGTTTCAATACTTAGACCTTCCTTCGTCATCTCCCACTTCAATTCTCTGCCATCGCCAAGCATGGTGACCGACACTATTTCAGAAGGATATAAACCGGCCCAGGTTGTACCTCTAGAAGCCAGGTTACTGATGAGCACCTTTTCGCCCGGCCAGTCCAGAGCAATGGCGTACAGGTTGTTTCCCTTAATGGTAAACCGGATGTCCTGGCCGGTGTAAACCATATCGTTCTTCTCATTGAACTCCCCGCCTTTCTGAAGCTTTGTAGGGCCCTCACCCGGAGTTACCCAGCTGGTGGTTCCATAAATGGCTTCCCCATTGATCCGAAGCCAGTCTCCCATGGCCAGCAATCGCTCCTTTGCTTCCTCTGGAATGGTTCCATCAGGTCTGGGACCGACATTAAGCAGCAGGTATCCATTCTTGCTGACCCGGTCAATCAGGTTATCAATGAGATTGTCAACCGTTTTAAATCCAAGCCCCTTCACATACCCCCAACCCTGGCCGTCATCAATTGAAGTGTCGGTAATCCATTCGTAATAGGTTAGTTCAGCTTCCTGGCCCAGTTCCAGATCGAGCAGGCCGGCCCCGGGCGGCAAGTCATGGCCCTTATAACTGACCACTACTTCTTTATTATTCTCAACAGCCCGATTATAGTAATAGGCCAGCATCTCCTGTTTATAGGAATCGGTAATCAGTTCAAACCCGAAATCAAACCAGACGAAATCAGGATCATATTTATCGATAACCTCGATAATCTTGCCCTTCCATTGGTCAAGAAAAGCCTTCGATGGCAAGGCACCTTTTTCATGAATAGGGCCGTAAAGACCAGAATACCTGGGATCTCCGCAATCATAGCGACTGTCCCAGGTTGGAAAATAGAACCAGTTTTCAGCGTGATGAAAGGCCGTAACGAATTTCATACCGTGCTTTTTGATCGCTACTTCAAGCTCGCCGACCACATCGCGCTTGGGCCCCATTTTGGCCGCGTTCCACTCCGAATACCGGGTGTCCCACATCGGGAATCCATCGTGATGTTCCGCTACCGGACCCGCAAAGCGGGCACCGGACTTCTCAAACAATTCGGCCCATTCATTGGCATTGAATTTTTCGCCGGTAAACATCGGGATGAAATCTTTATAACCGAACACCTCAAGTTTGCCATAAGTCGCCTCGTGATATTTCCGCTGCGGACTCCCGGGATTTGTATACACCTGATTGGCATACCAGGTTCCATTCGGCCCCTGAGCCGGAACGGAATAAATGCCCCAATGTGTATAAATTCCGAATTTGGCATCACGAAGCCATTGCGGTGTTTGCCATTTCTTCAGAGAATTCCAGGTTGGCTCATAAACGTTCTGCGCATGGATCGTTGCTGGCATGACAATGGACAGTGATGCCATCAGAAAATGAACAATCAGACCACATAACTTTTTCTTATTCATATAGTTAATTATATGTTTCGGCTATTTTTCTACCAGAATTCTTGTGGCCTTCACTGACTTTAAAGGAATCCAAAGGATCAGATCATCTTTTTCCAGATTTCTGATAATGGAGGTGTCATAGTCAGCTTTCTTTTTTAGGACACGCCCATCCACCTGAACCGTAACCTCGTCAGGATTCCATCCTTTAATTACAAAACAGGCATTTGCGACAGGTGACTCATCGCTTGCTGAAAGTTCCATTACCAGTTTTTCTGGTTTGGTATCCGAACAGACAAGAATATAAGCCCTTTGCGTAAGATCGTATCCTTCGCTGGTAAAACCATCCCCATGGATCTTCAAAGTCGGCGGCTTCGCCCATGATCTTGCCAGGATAGCCAGTTCTTCTGGAGTTTGCGTCGAAGCGCCGTAAATCCAGCTTGACCAGTAAGTGTTTACGGTTTTCATTTTGGGCTCGGACTGGGTCAGGCTGCCTTCGCTGCCCGACTTCCTTGCCTTGATTACCTTACCTTCTTCATCGTGAAAAGGCGGCCCGCCCCAGGCAAGGGAAAAATGCGACGCACGGTCGGGAGCCTGGCAATATCTCCCGTCGGAAGGTAACTGCGCCACCGGCCAGTGATTCCACCAGGGAAAATGGGAAGCATCCGGCCGCTGCTCGATCCCGTATACAGCCATATTGTTCCCGGGTTCAAAGATCATGAAAGGCTTGTATTGGGATTTCAGGTTAACTATTTGAATTACAGGATTTTCCGGATTCTCCCCTTTCCTGAATACAGGCGCCCCGTTTGCCCAGGAATACACATGACTCTCCCCTTTGAGGTTAACCAGCGTCATGGCATCCAGGTTGACGTTGTCTTCGGGGGTGGTTCCCGGCTGACATAGGGCAATGGCCTCCGATGGGCCGAGCGGCTCCCCGGAGGTATACTGGACAACCTTCCTGACCCCTACACCATCCGGATAAAAAGTATAGTATTCATCCACGCAGTCCGACCAGCCTGATTTTTCATCCAACTGCGACAGTTGTTTTCTTACACTGACCGGTACATATCGCCAGTGAACGACAACCCTCGCCGGGGTGTTCTCAATGATCCTGACATGGGAATATAGGCAATGCGGATCAATCATATGCTCGAAGCAGCCATTAATGGTATCGAAGTACTCCGCGCTCTGATCGGCCATCCATTGACCGTTTTCCATCACCCAGGCAGGAGAATACCGGGTTCCGCGCCAGAATACTACGCGGATCGGAGAATTATCGAACTGAACCACTACATCTGCATAATCGCCTACCCGGAAAAGCGCATCCCACTCCTCATAAAACTTCAATTTTGTATAATAGGCACCAAACCGGCCGGGGCCGGCCGGACCGCTGGGCATGAACCGTTCAGGGATATCAGGAGGCATAAGATTCGGACGGGCTTCAAAATTATTCCTGATAGATTCCGGGGTAACAGCGTCGTCATAAATCTTGATCTCATCAAAGATGCCATCAAAGGAAAACCAGGCGGGAAGTGTGGCATAATCCCTGACAGGGTTTGAGGGAGCAATCATTTTTCGGTTCATTCCGATCAGTAAATCGGCATCAGACGCCGGAACCAGTTTGCCCGGGATTTTCAGCTCCCCTGACAGATTACCGTTGATGTAAATACTCAATCCGGCTGTTTCATCGAAAACGGCCACCAGGTGGGTCCATTTCCGCAAGGCAATTTTTGTCTTCGACTCCAGCTTCCGCCATACTCCATCCACCGAAGCAAAAATGCCCGCCTGACCCTGCGGACCGATACCAAAATAGTAGCCGGCTTCCTCCGTTCTCTCCTGGGAAAGTATCGGGCACCAGTTCCATGGATAAGTTGCTGCAGCCACCCAGGCTTCAAAAGTGAATGATCCCGGTATTTTTGGAACACTTTCGGCCCCGCGCCTGATCAGCGTTGTAAATCCGTCAAATTTAAGGGCCCTACCCTCCACGCCATTGACAACCTTAAAATTTCCACTGATGGTATCCCTGGTGCCGTTAATCGGATCGGTAACCCGTCTTGAATCCTCCCGATCGAATTTCCACGAGGCAACTACTTTCGGCTTTGCGGGTTGTTCAATTCTGTTGATCCCGTAAACCGGAGAAATACTTAATAATGTAACTAATAACAATCCTGAGTAAAGTAATTTCAACGACCTCATGTGTTGTCCTTTTTCAATTGTTCCATTATTGTGCAAACACGGCAAACTCCGCCAATCCAACATTCGAGGTGGTTGGCGAAACCGTGTTGACAAAGAAAGCCGCCCATGTAACCGTTTTCTCCGGGAATGCAATCTCCTTGCACGATTTTGCATCATTAGGCAGTTCTCCCACCTGAATCGTCGATCCGTCACTGAAAACCAGCATGCCCGATGTAACCTGATCCTTCAGGTTCGGCCGGTCGAACAACCAAACCCTCGATATCTTCTCAGGCTGGTTCCAGTTCAGCCGGATCATGGCAGATCCCTTCTCGCCTTCAGTCACCCATTCATTAACCCGATAGGAACCCGGCGCCTCTGAATTCGGCACAATACCGTCCACCGCACCTTCCCCGAAATAGGTGATCAATTCAGAAAAAATTCTAAATTTCTTGTTAGCCGAAGAAACGGTCACATTCGACCTAAGCGCAATATTGTTCTTCTCTTTAATAGGGTCCATCTGTTCAGCGGGGAAGGCTTCAATGCGGTTTTTCGTGTCCGTATCAAGAAGCAGGAATTCCTGCAGATTCCATGCATACCGGCTGCCGATGGGGTCTGCCAGGGTACGGTCGCAGAAATAAACATTGTTGAAATTCGCCGAATAGCTTAACCAGGCCGTACGCCCGGTTTCGCCGATAAATCTTGACGGAAGATTCAGGAAATAAGCCTGCCGCCCGAAGTTCTTCATGTAGGTAATTAATTTGTACTGACCCGTAATCTGATCCGATTCAAGCAGATACGAGTTCATATCCTTCATCCCGGGCCATCCGTCAGTGGTGCACATAATGTACTTTTTCAATACCGGGTTGTAGGTTATGGTGGTGCATCCCATCCGGTCGTCCCAGACCAGCAGAGGCTGAATTCTTGAGAAGTCCGATGACCAGACCGCGGCCTTTTTCTTGTCGAATCCGGCAAAGAATTTATATTTCGATATATCATTAATGTTCTCCACAGACGGGGTTACCCGTGCCATGTACACCGCATCACCGGCTATCCAGCTGTTGTTGGCAACCCTCGGGGTCGGGTCGTTGTCCAGCGCACCATGCCCTACGAGGTAGGCCTTGCCGTCGGGCGAGTACTGCAGGTTTTTCCCGAAATCCACGAAGTGAGGAGTACCAAGCTTAACCTGTTTTCCATCCTTGCCCGATTCCGGCATCAGGGGGCTATACAGGTCATGCGGGCATGGAGTCCAGGTTTTGCCATAATCGGTGGAAATTGCAAAGCCTGGCAGCGGACCGCAGATCGCCCAGCTATACTCATTCGGATATTCAGGTTTCGAGAAATCAAAGTCAACCCCGTATGTGCCATAATACCAGATCCCGTCATAAACCAGGTTGGCGCAGGGATACCGGCCCCCGTAGGGTGAAGCGGAAGCACCGAGGCTACCCAGGGATGTCACTTTGAGGTTCATCGGATCGCTCCCTTCAATCTTCACGATCCCTGCCCTCGCCTTTTCCCTGCCGCCCGATTGGACAGCTTCCAATCCGATCTCTCCATCGGTCCAGCCGCAATACATGTTATCATCAACCGCCCACGACGGATAAAAGGTGTCGGCATCGGTATAACTTACGTACTGCCGGGTAAAGGCTAAACCGACGATATCTTTTGATTGTTCGAACGGACAGCCAGCCGGCGCCTCAGATTTCCAGATGGTTGGCAGCCATGGCTTTGGATTATAGGTTACAACACGTTCCTGTGCATTCAGGATTGAAACACTTATATGTGTTAACACAATAACATTCAATAGCTTACATTTTATAACCATGACTTCGAAATTTATGCTGATTGCATCGGTCTGTTGTTAAATTAGCCCATTTTGTGTGAAGGTAAGATACAACTCCGACATAAATGGTATGCCAATAAATTATCCAGGTTGTACACTAACTTGAAATTATCGGGCTGCGGTTCTATCATCTTTTTATATTTGATCATTGAAACCAGGCTTGAACGAAAACTGAAAATATGAGAAAGATTATTCCCTTCCTGCTCGTTGCCCTCCCGCTGGCACTTGCTGCCCAGACTCCTTCACTTCAAAAGTCGCCGCCTCTGACGGAGGGCACTCCCGAGAGTGTCGGAATGTCGGCCGCAAGATTGTCAAGGATCGATAAAATGTGCGAAGATGCCGTTAAAGAAGGTGACATCCCGGGTATGGTCGCCCTGGTTGCCCGGAACGGCAAGATCGTTTATTACCAAGCATTTGGAATGGCCGATAACGCCACTAAAAGACCTATGAAACGCGATGATATTTTCAGGATTGCCTCACAAAGCAAGGCGATCACCTCAACCGCGGTGATGATGCTCTGGGAGGAAGGGAAATTCCGGTTGGACGACCCTATCTCGAAATATATCCCGGAATTCAAAAACCCGGGCATCCTAAATACCTTTACCTACAGCGACACCACGTATACCACAAAACCGGCATCCCGGGAAATCACCATCCGGCACCTGCTCTCGCACACCTCAGGAATCGGGTACGGCGAGATTGACGGCGACGAGAGATTCAGCCTGATATATAAGAAAGCGGGGGTTACCGACCTGTTTACAACGGAGAACATCAGCATTGGCGAAAGTGTCAAGAAACTGGCCAAACTTCCGCTGCACCATAATCCCGGAGAAAACTATACCTATTCTGAAGGCCTCGATGTGCTGGGATACTTTATTGAAGTGATTTCGGGAATGCCCTTTGATGTATTCCTGAAGACCCGGCTGTTCGATCCGCTCGGCATGACCGACACGGGTTTTTACCTGCCGGCGGCTAAAGCCGGCCGACTGGTCCCGGTTCAATACCCTGTTGATGGCAAATGGGTCCGCTACCCGGTTACCTTCTACGACCCTGACTATCCGGTTAAAGGAGCCAAACGCTTCTTTTCTGGAGGTGCAGGTCTGTGCAGCACTGCAAAAGATTACGCTACCTTTCTCCAGATGTATCTCAATGGTGGCGAATTAAATGGGGTCAGAATCCTGAGCCGAACAACCATCCAGACGATCATGGGCAACCAGTACCCAAGCCTATCGGAGGGAAAAGTTGAGCATTACGGCCTGGCATTCGGTGTGGTTGATCAGAAAGGTCAGGATACCGGTGGTTTGGGAAGCCTGGGCACGTTCAACTGGGGCGGCTATTTCAATACACAATTTTTCGCCGATCCGAAAGAGAAAATCATCGGAATCCTGATGAAACAGACTCAGGATACCCGAACCGATAAAACCGGCTGGATGTATAAGATTCTGATCGAATCGGCGGTTGATGATTGATACACGATCATTTGCCAGATGCCCGTAGGGACGCATATATGCGTCTCTACAACCCCCTGGCGCACAACCCCTTGTATTCCATCTGTCTGGCCGATCCATCAGCGGTTTCGGTACCTGATTTCCAGGCGGCAGCAGCTTCTTTGGATTTACCCATCGCTTGAAGGGCCTTCCCTTTCCAATACCAGCCCACCGCCTCCTCGGTCCGCACCGACCGGCCAACCCCAAGATTTTCAGGGAAAATCAGTGCCGCCTCAAATTGTTTCAAAGCCTCCTTGTATTTCTTCTGATTGAACAGATCAATACCTTTCCCGACATGCGCCTGGTTGAACAGATCCCATGTAAGAGTTGATCCTTCCCAATTCACGAAATAAGGCGTCTTTATCAATAGACTATACGCTTCTTCAAATCGCTTTTCATCCAGGTAATTCTGTGCCAGGTCCTGAATGATGTCCGATCTCCTCATCCCCTTGAACTGCATGGTCTCAAGGACCTTGATCGCCTCCGGCCTTTTGCTCTCATCAACCAGCACCCGGGCCAGATCCCGATAGAGGGTTTGGTCAAAGGGCCTTGACTTTATTGCATTCCGGAAGCACTCCTCCGATTGGGCATGATCATTCCGGATCACCCAGTGGTACAACCCCAGGTTTCTCCAGGGGATGCTCATCATGGGCCGGATTTCAGCTGCCTTTGTCCAGTGAGTGGCGGCCTCATCCAGCTGGCCAAAATTTCCAAGCAGGTTGCCCAGCTGACAACATGCATTAGCATCTTTCGGATTCACCCGGATCGCAAACTCAAGCGCAGGAAGGGTTTCCGGCCTCGATGCCATAATAAAATCCTGATTATTGACCTCGGCCTGCTTCAGGTAACTCCCGGATTTGTCAGGATTTCCGGTCTGCGCAAACAAGTAGGCCAGATGATACTGGATCAGGATGTTCTGCTTTTCAGCTGGCACCCCGTTGATACAGGCATTCTCCAGTATCCATGCAGCTTCAGCAAGCAGGCCAAGATCTGAGAATGCGACACTCGTTTCAAGCATTTCAAAGTCGTATTCACCAAGATATTCCCTGGCCGGGGTTGTCAGTTTCAATGCATTTTTTAATACAACTGCCTCTAACGCCCTACTGGTGAGGTCGGTAGGAGTTAACACCAATTTATTTTTCACCAGTTCCATTGCCTTACTGCCAGAGCCCTCCGCAAAAAGGGCAATGCAGTAATGGTTAAATGCTGCCGTATTGTTTTGATTGGCTGAGAGGGCCTGTTCAAAATGCCCGATAGCGTCTTTAAACTTCTTCTGCAACATCTCCCCGCGGCCTGCCAGATCAAATCCGATCGATTCGGTTCCCAGGCACCGCGATGCCTTGTACCCGCATTTTATGGCATCATCAACCCTGCCCTGCCGGAGATCACACAGTCCCAGAAAATACCAGGCCAATCCGTCATCATTCGGAATCTGGTTCAGGGCTTTCACAAATCCTTTGGCCGCTTCCTCGTACCTGGCACCCTCAAAATCCAGGATCGCCAGATCCCTGAGTGCATCCAGATGCAACGCATCCTGATCCAACACCATTTGGTAATACTTCCGGGCCATGTTCCGGTCGAGCGCCCGGTCGAACTTCTGCGCCTTCAGAAATAATTCCTGAATAGTCATCTGATTATCAGCCTTATTCACATAGGTCGGCTGTGTTGGCGGAAACACCTTAGGCAGCGGCAAAGGATTAATATAGGCGCCAATTTCCTTTCCCGAAGCAGTTTTAAGAACCACGGCAACTTGGGTATCACCCGGCAACGCACAGGAAATGGTTACCGCCTGCTCCGGCGAAAGATTCACCACCGTATTATATATCTCTTTCTCCACTCCCTCAACTCCCTCAACTCCCTCAACTCCCTTAACTTGATATACTGTTAACTTCGCCCCCGTAAACTTCTCCGTCCCGATCATCCGCACCGTCAGTTGTCCGTTCTTCCGTTCCGTCTGGAACGCAACCTGCTGGTTGGCAAACTCAAACCCATCACCCAGACCGTGAACCGGATACCAGTATTCTTTCCATGAAACCTGGCCTTTAGGGGCCAGAATTCCGTAATCCGACTGGGTCTGCAGCGGACCGCTTTGAACCTCAATATAGTTGCCATCGGTATCCGTCAGGGCCATCTGGCAAATCCTTCCGTACTCACCCTGACCCCACGTCCAGGCCTTTTTACCGCTGTGTTCATCATGATTGGCCACCTGCACCACACCCCGGTCGAGGTCCACATCATAGGCCCCGAAGAAATCATATCCGCAATCCACGGCAAAAATCGAGGCCGCATCCGCATAATTTTTGGTCCACGACAGGTCATTTCCCTTATCAACCGGCCAGTTAAAGAACTCAACACCAAAATGATCCGTACCCATACTCATCGGGTAGATAAAGCGGGTCCCCGGCAGCTGCGGAAACGCCGTACAGTTCCAGAAATAATAGGGATTCATGGCGTCTGTGGGGTTGTAGATCCGCATCTCCTCATCCAGATAAGCCTTTCCCGGATGCAGGGTAACCCGCACGGTCCATTGGGTACGCAGACTCTTCTCCAGGTTGCTCACCTCCAGATAAGCCGATCCATCGGGATTGGTCCCGGAAATCACATCCACCGGCGACAGGATCGTTACGGTATGCACCTGCGGGCCGGCATTCCACTCAACCCCGCCGCTGATAAAAGCCCCGCGCATCCCGATCATGCTCGGCTTGATCACATTGTTTTTATGGAACACCTCCCGGTTGGTGGTTTTATCATACACCGAATGCAGCCGGCCGCCGAGTTCCGGCAGACAGGTGATCTTCAGGTACTCATTTTCCAGGTAAATCGCCTTGTAGGTAACATCCTCCAGCTTTCGCGAAAGATGATCCTGCATATAATAGGGATAAACAATGGAGGCTCTAACGGTTGTCGAACCTTTTGCCCCGCCCTCCATCCCCCAGAACTTGGGGTTCACATCGTTTTCCCAGCCATAGGTTGGAATGGTAATGGATCCTTCCCACGTTTTAACCTGCGAAAAACCTGCGTTTGAGAACAACATTGCAATTGTGGTCATCAACAGGCAGGAGAATGACCTGCGAATGGATAAATTTGATTTCATGCTCGGATTATTGAAATAGGAAATAGGATTTCTAAGATACTGAAATTATCATGTCACAAAGAATTATCGGCATTCATGAAAGGCTTCTACAATCAGTACCACCTCACAAACTTCAGCGCCCTTGTTATCTCACTGCCGGCCAGCGAATCAAGAACATTCCATTGCAACAGGTGGCCCGTGGTCCAGGCTTCTCTTTTTGTTGCAAAAATCCCGATACCGTTAACGATATTAAACTTCTGAACCACAGGGACATCGGAATCATGATGTAATGCATAAATGTAGTTGTAGTAATCATGCGTTGATGAAACGACCTGAATATCAAGGGTTCTGAATTTTCGGTAGTCCAGTGAATCCGGTGTTCCCACTGAACGGAAGGCTTTCTCAAGCTTCCGGAGAAACAACTCTCCGTCAATCCGGTAAGCAAACTCCTCCTGGCTTACTCCGGGATTCTTCTTGGGAGGCACGCTGAAACTGAATTTGACAGATCCCTGACGGGTTGAATTAAGATAATAATCAGTATAGTTAAGGGTCAGATTCACTTCATAATAATCATCGGGCCAACCCATCCAACGTACACTTTCATTAAACTCAGTATAAAAATCCAGCCATCGGCCATGCACACGCTCGGGTGGATTAACCAACCAGAACTTTAACCGGAGTCCGGCCTGGGCATAAACCAGCTTTGGATATTCCGGTGTTGAGATTTTCAGGATTAGCGTCCGGCCGAAATCGAAATGGCTATCGATCATGATTTCATCCCGGTTTATCGAATAAACAACTTTTGATGCCGAAGAAAAGGCACCGCCCGGTGATACCGAACGACCTACAGTAACCGGGTACAATTCAGCGCGGTTGAGAAGCAGTCCACCGGCATTCAGAACCTCCAGCTCAACCTTAACATCCTTGAAATATTGTACCGATGAGTCTTTGGAACAATCGGTTACACTCTGATCACATAAAAACGTCTTCGACACACTGATCGAGTAAACACTATCATCAGGATTAATCAGGCCGTACACGATCGGGATACTAACGGATTCAAGATTCGGCTCGAATTCATTGTCGCAGCCGGCCAGGACCAGACAAAAAACCAGACCCATCGTCCTGAAAAACCTATCTGGCAATATCCTTAACACATCTGACATTTACACCTAATTTATTGAAATCCATTATAGTGCCCCAATTCTCAGTATCCCACCAGGTTGGATACGAGTAGTAGTCGGTGGGTATCGCATAGAAGAGATCGAAAATTCCCCATTCGGCGCCGCCATAATTGAATACATAATGCCTCGACCGGTCATCACTGGCCTTTTTCTGACTGATAACCAGGAAGCCCATTTCCCCGTAATAGGAAAAGGTCCTGGTAAAGAACGAGTAGTAACCCTGCGGATCAAAGTCAATCCCCAGGTACCCGCCGGGTTTGAAATAAAAGTCAAGCGATCCATACAAAAAGAAGCGCCGGTTCAGGTTGTAGGCATCATAATAATCGATGAGTCTCCACCCATCGGGACAAATACCTCTGGTGATTTTCTTTCCCCAGTAGGTCGCTTCATTCCAGTTATAAAAGCCTGATTCCGTAATCAGTTGATTCAAAGAGTCCCTGTAAAGATATTTCTCGACGAAATCATCCCGATGGGGTAAAGAATCAGCGGAAATTTCTACCCCGTAGCGAAGATCCTCAGCCATCCACCACAGTTGGTCAATCCGGACAGCCCGGTATGGTTGGCCATCCCGGGAATCGATAA